>Ga0209345_10003251_pt1 | contig 16914 bp, 12 predicted proteins | sample Cruoilmetagenom7_FD_187294 | JGI IMG/M metagenome (GOLD analysis project Ga0209345, IMG submission 187294) | Oil polluted marine microbial communities from Coal Oil Point, Santa Barbara, California, USA - Sample 7 (SPAdes) (version 2) | ecosystem: Environmental > Aquatic > Marine > Oil seeps ...
ATATGTTAAAAAACAAGAGCACAGGGATTGGTACAGATTCTTTTGTTCACGCAAGTGGCTGTCCATAATAGAAAATAGCTTTAAGATTATTTCCGAATCACTGGCTTTTGGCCTCGTAGTGGTTCAAGTCGTGATCTCTTAAAGTGTATTTATAAGTAGATATAATTAAAAACTGGGGAATGTGCGCATGTCGGCTTTTAACAGAAAGTGGCTTACTGGTGGTTCTGTTTTATTTTTATTGCTCAGTGCAAAGGAGGCGTTTGCCGAATACGCTTACAACTTTCCAGAATCTGTCTCTCCTCTAACTAGAGACATCCATGATGTGCACATGATGACAACCAAGCTGGCGTTTTGGATTATGGTTGTGATCATTGCTGTCGTAGCCTTTTCAATTTTAAAATTTAGAAAATCTTCCGGCTATGAAGCAGATCAAGAGTTCCATAAGGGGACGTTTGGTACTTGGTCCTGGTTGCTTGTTCCCATCATTGTTCTTGGAATCGATTTTTCCATCTCTGGTCCAGGCCTAAAAGCACTGGATATGGTGGAAGAAAATATTGATGCAGATTTAACTGTCAAGGTTGTGGGCTCTCAATGGAAGTGGAGCTATGAATACGTTAATGACGATGTAAAAATTATCAGTAATTTATTGCCTGAAGAAAAAGCCGGGGATAAATACCTTCGGGAAGTCGATAATCCACTTGTTTTGCCCACAGATAGGAAAGTGCGCTTCCTTCACACTGCAACCGATGTGCTTCACGCATGGTGGGTACCTGCCATCGCAATCAAGAAGGATTCAATCCCGGGTTACATTAATGAAACGTGGACTCAGATCGAAAAAGAGGGCACATATTATGGTCAGTGTGCTGAGAACTGCGGTCGCGGTCACGCCTACATGCCGATTCGCGTAGAAGCTGTCAGCCCCGAGAAGTTTGATTCCTGGATGGCCGAGCAGAAAGGAGCGAAGCTTGCGGCGTTAGCTGAAGCGCAGTCTGATAAAGAATGGGCGCTTGAAGAGCTGATGGCTAAGGGTGAGAAGGTTTACAATACCTATTGTGCGGGTTGTCACCAAGCGACTGGTTTGGGCCTGCCCGGAGTGTTCCCAGCCTTAAAAGGCAGCGCTATTGCCACTGGGTCGATGGAAGGCCATGTCGATATTGTAATGAATGGTAAAGCCGGAACAGCGATGTCTGGCTGGTCAGCGCAACTGAATGATCTTGACTTGGCCGCCGTGATTACATACGAAAGAAACGCCTGGGGAAATGACGCCGGTGATCTTATTCAACCTAAAGAAATTAAAGCTGCTCGTTAAGCGTGGTTAAGTTTAAAAGTATAAGGGAGAAATTATAATGACAACCTCAGTTATGCACGACGACCACCACCACGAGCCACCAGCGGGTTGGCAGCGTTGGGTGTTTAGCACCAACCACAAAGATATTGGCACAATGTATTTAATTTTTGCCCTCGTCATGATGTTTCTTGGGGGTGGTATGGCCATGGTGATCAGGGCAGAGCTATTTCTACCTGGCCTTCAGCTTGTACAGCCTGATTTATATAACAACCTGGTAACCAATCACGCGCTTATTATGGTATTTGGCGTGGTTATGCCGGCAGCAGCCGGTATGGCGAACTGGATGATTCCGCTGATGATCGGTGCTCCCGATATGGCCTTGCCCCGATTAAATAACCTTAGTTTTTGGTTATTACCGATGGGTGGTACTTTGCTTGTTTTATCTATGGTTGTTCCGTTTGTAGGTGGTGGTGCACCAGTAACTTCTGGTTGGACTTTATACCCCCCTCTGTCCACCCAAGCGGGTATGGGCATGGATTTGTTGATTTTTACAATTCATATTCTCGGTATTTCTTCAATTTTGGCTTCTATTAATATTATTGTGACCATCGTGAATATGAGAGCCCCTGGCATGGACTGGATGAAGCTTCCTATTTTCGTTTGGGCCTGGATGTTTACTGCGCTTTTGTTGGTGTTGATTATGCCAATTCTTGCGGGCGCTGTAACAATGCTTCTTTTTGATCGCCATATGGGAACCAGCTTTTTTGATGCAGCCGGTGGTGGTGACCCTGTGTTATTTCAGCATCTTTTTTGGTTTTTTGGTCACCCTGAAGTATACGTGCTGTTACTGCCTTCTATTGGTGTACTTGGTATCGTTATCCCTACCTTCGCACGCAAGCCTTTATTTGGCTATAAGCCACTAGTCGGTGGTATGGCATTTCTTGCAACACTGGGAATGGTGGTTTGGGCACACCATCAATATACCGTGGGTATGTCTTTGGCGGCGACCAAGTACTTTATGATTGGCACTATTTTAATTTCGGTGCCCGTAGGTTTAATGATTTTCGCCTTTATTCTCACTATGTGGCGAGGGGCGATGACCTTCGAGACCCCTATGCTGTTCGCCATTGCCATTATAGTGATGTTTTCCTTCGCGGGAGTTACGGGCGTAATGCTAGCGGTTGTGCCTGCGGATCTTCAGTATCATGATACTTATTTCGTTGTTGCCCATTTTCACTATGCCTTAATACCCGGCGCCTTATTTGGGCTCTATGCTGGGGTCTTTTACTGGCTACCAAAGTGGACTGGGCATATGTATGATGAGAAGTTGGGCAAAATCTTCTTCTGGTGGACAACTCTTGGTTTTAACCTGACATTCTTTCCACAACACTTCCTGGGCTTAGCAGGTATGCCAAGACGGATTGTGGATTACAATGTTCAGTTTACTGAGTTCAATGTAATATCAAGTGTTGGCGGTATTCTTTTCGGCTTATCTCACCTGCTATTTCTTTACATAATTATTAAAACAGTGAAGGGTGGAGAAAAAGCGGAAGCTAAAGCATGGGAAGGGGCCATGATTGGTACCCCCGGACTGGAATGGACTTTATCATCCCCTCCACCCCATCATAGTTTCGCTACTCCTCCTGTTGTTAAGTAGATAAAAAAGGCCGCTCTCTCCCAATTGACATAGTAGGTGGAGTCGGTGGCAGACGGAAAGAAAATATGACGAAGGATCAAGTAGAAATAAGCCAAAAGAAGCGTCGAGCCAATATCATTTTGGCGCTTATATTGGGAGCAGTTGCCCTTATTGGTTTAGTTTGGCCATTAGTCGTTATGGTTAAGTAAGGGGTACCGTAACTATTCAGCTCACGCCCAAATTTGCGCGCAATCTGAGCAGTCACAGGGCCCGCTGAATAGTTACGGGGTATCAACATAGTAGCAATATCGGAAGTACTGTTATGACAACTGTACGTTCGTTTGTGGCAGGATTAACAGGGTGAAATAATGAAAAGCACACGAAAGCTTATTCTGCTTATTGGTTCTATCCCTGTGCTTATGTTTGGCTTTGCTTTTGCGATGGTGCCTCTTTATGGTTGGTATTGCGAGGTTGCAGGGATAAACCAACTTCAGAGTGCTGAAAAAGTAGCCCTCCCGAGCGTGGAAGAACTGCCGCTTATCGATGGGCGGAATATTAAGGTGGAGTTCGATGCAACTCTTCACGGCAGTCTTGATGGGGTCGTGTCTGAGTTTCATTCCCTTACCCCAAGCATTACCTTAAAACCCGGCGAGATACATACCTTAAGTTATATTGTAAAGAATAATGGTTTAACGCCTATAGTAACGCAAGCAGTGCCCAGTATTACCCCGTGGTGGGGGACTGAGCACTTCAAGAAGATTGAATGTTTCTGTTTTCAGCAGCAGACATTGGCCCCTGGTGAGGAAAAGCGGATGGGCTTACAATTTTACGTCCACCCCGACATACCGGAAGATATAAAAACGCTAACGTTATCTTATACTTTAATGGCCGTAAGTGACGTAGAGCGGTCGGCAGGACTATAGTGTTTGAGTTAATAATTAAAGAACGCAAAGCAAATAAGGAAGCATTGAAATGAGTACGACTAACGAAGAGTATTATGTTCCGGAAAATAGTCGATGGCCAATTATTGGAGCCTTGTCACTTTTTACTCTCTTTATTGGGTTTGCGTTCTGGGTTAACGATCTTTCAATTGGGCCTATGGTGAGCGGCATCGGGTTTATAATGCTCGCTTATCTTTTTTATGGCTGGTTTTCAAATATAGTAGAAGAGAGCCTGTCCAATAAATACAATGATAAAGTTGATGCTTCCTTCCGGCAGGGTATGATCTGGTTCATCGTTTCCGAAGTGTTTTTCTTCCTGGCTCTATTTGGCACGCTGTTTTATGTTAGAGCCATTGCTCTTCCCTGGTTGAGTGGTGACGGCCACCTCGGTTCTTCGAACCTGTTATGGCCGGAATTTGCTGCCCAGTGGCCGCTTATTAATCTGCCAGACGCAACTAACTTCACAGCCCCCAAGGAGGCGATGGGCGCGTTTGGGATCCCACTTATTAATACTGTAATCCTGTTAACCAGTGGTGTAACAGTCACATGGGCGCATCATGGTCTTAAACATGATAATCGTAAGACGCTGATTATAGGGCTTGCGATGACGGTCGCTTTGGGCGTCATCTTTTTCGGTTTTCAGGTCTATGAGTATGCTCACGCTTATCATGAGATGGACCTAAAGCTAGATTCCGGTATTTATGGATCTACTTTTTATATGCTAACTGGTTTCCATGGTTTTCACGTTACCATGGGCACAATTATGTTATTTGTTATTTTACTAAGAAGCATGAAGGGACACTTTACACCAGAAAAACACTTCGCTTTTGAAGGGGTTGCTTGGTATTGGCACTTCGTTGATGTTGTGTGGTTAGGCTTGTACCTGTTTGTTTATTGGATGTGAATTCTGTGCTATAAAAAAACCGGCATGCTGTTTCAGCATGCCGGTTTTTTTATTTATGATGGGGTGTTTTTTTTCACTCTATAGGGCTCGCTAGAATTGCGCTCTCCCTGGCAGGTTATTGAGGAAGTGCTGCGCTTACAAACTCTTTGTAAAGAACAAGTTCAAAATACTATATCAATAGCCTGTTAGGCGTTGGGAGAGATCCAGCCGAAGTAGTAGCCAATTACGAGCAGTACAAGTAAGGTAAGTGAAAGCGTTATTCTTAGGGCCAAAGACGTGAATATCCTCTTTTGATTGCCGTCATCCTTTGCCAGGAAAAAAGCGCCTGAGAAAAGGCTGAGTAAAACCAAAAGAAGGTTGATCAAAATGATAATTTTAAACACGTTCACTGCTCGATCTGATTGGAAGGCATAATATACACACCATACATGGGTGGTGCCATCATAAATTTTTTGAAGCGAAATGCGGTGTGCCGTTTTTCCCAATAGAAACTGCTTGAGAAAAACTTTCAAGCGATGGGAAGCATCGACCTTTAACTCCCCGCGTTTTTCTCCGCTTAGCTGCGATCCAGTTGTCTTATTTTTAATGCTAGAGGTGGATATAATTAATTATTTAAAGAGCCTTTATTTCTCACCTAATTGGTCACTGGTTGTAATCGTTTTGCTGGTGGGTGGCGTTTGTTGTGGTTTCGGATTTTGGCAACTGGATCGGGCAGATGAAAAGAGCCTTCTTGCCGAGCGCATGGAGTCCATGTCGGATTTGCCAGCACTCTCCTTGAATGAAGAGCAGGGGTTTGAAAAATTTAGAGTTGTTGAGGCGGCGGGGCACTATTTGCAGGGGGAGACTTTTTACTTGGATAATATGCTTTATGAGGGCCAGCCGGGTTATCACGTGATTTCTCTTTTTAAGCTGGAAAATAAAGACGGTCTCGTATTGGTGAATCGAGGCTGGTTAGAGGGTTTGGCTGATCGAAGTGTTTTACCCGAAATAGACACGCCTCTAGAAGATAGAATGATTGGAGGCTCCCTTGTATCTGCTCGAACGCGACCATTTTTTATGGGCGACGCCGAACCTCAGGGGCAGAAGCTGCGTTTATATATCGATATCGAAAAAATTGCGCAGCGCTTAAATCGGCCTGTTCTTCCGTTTGTGATGCAACTGCAGAGTGACCGTGTTGATGGTTTGATAAGAAGCTGGCCAAAATATGATGCGAAGATTTCCATGCATATTGGCTATGCGGTGCAATGGTTTGCATTTGCCTTGTTTGCATTTCTTATGGCTATTTATTCATCTTTTAAAAAGAAAAAATCAGTTCAGTGAGACTTACCCATAAAAATAGAGTCAGGCGAATAGGTTTTCTCCTGAATGTTCCTCTTGATAATTTGAGTTATATGAATGACTGAAGAAACAGAAGTTAAAAAAAAGAAACGACGTATTAACCCATTTTTAGTTATGGTTGTGCTTTTTGGTTTTCCCTATGTGATTTCGTGGTACATGTTTTATTCCGGCGATTCGCTTTTTTTCAAAGAAGGAAAAAGTGAGGGAATGCTTATTTCTCCAGTTCGTGGTATTCCTGAGTTCGAGACGTTTGATCTCGCTGGAAGCAAGGTTGATCACCAGGTTTTGAATGGAAAATGGTCTTTTCTGGTGGTGGGGCCTTCTCTGTGTGATGAACTCTGCAATGAAACCATCGTGATGCTTAGGCAAGTGCGACTGGCTCAGGCGGTGGATCGCAGACGTGTGCAACGTTTATGGCTTTTAACGGAAAATTCCCACAAAGAAGAATTGAAAAAACTTATCGAGGCGGAGCACCAAGGGCTGAGGGCGCTCACGTATCACCCTCAGCTAGGCCGGACTTTGTACCCGGTACTGAACCCAGAAGTCGAGGCTCTTCCTGAAGGGGGGGGCATCGCTGATTTTTCCATTTTTCTGATAGATCCGCTGGGTAACTTGATGATGTATTATGAGCCAGCTACAGACGGGAAGAGGGTTCTAAAAGACCTGACGCGTTTACTTAAATACTCTGAGTTAGGTGAATAGATGGTTTACAGCACATGGTTTAAGGTGCTTTCCGTAGCGGCAACGGTGCTCGCACTTTTCGTTATCGTATTGGGTGCCTATGTCCGCCTTTCTGATGCAGGTTTAGGCTGCCCAGATTGGCCAGGGTGTTATGGGAAAGTCTTTGCGCCGACTTCCGAGGTGGATATTGAGAGCGCGAATAGCATCTTTCCTGAGCGTCCCGTTGAAACCGGAAAAGCCTGGAAAGAAATGGTGCACCGATATTTCGCCAGCTTTCTTGGGTTGCTTATATTGGCTATGGCGGGCATCGCCTGGATGAATCGAAAACAAGCTGGGCAGCAAGTTTGGTTACCTGCCTTTCTGCTTGGGCTGGTTATTTTTCAGGGTATGTTAGGTATGTGGACGGTGACGTTACTGTTAAAACCTGCTGTCGTCACCATGCACCTTCTCGCTGGTATGCTCACGGCGGCTCTGCTTTGGCTCGTTTCACTCAATACCTTCGAAGCTAAGCAAGAGTATCGTGGCAGTATTGATACTGGAGCCCCTCTTAAAGCCTGGGCAGCGGTAGCGCTAATGGTTGTTTATTGTCAAATCGCCCTAGGGGGGTGGACCAGTACTAACTATGTTGCGCTGCACTGCTGGGATTTTCCCACCTGCCAGGGACAATGGCTTCCAGAAATGGATTTGCAGGAGGGCTTCACCCTTTGGCGGGGGCTGGGTGCGAATTATGAGGGAGGTGTTCTCTCGAATGCAGCGGGAGTAGCGGTGCATTTTTCACACCGTATAGGCGCCTTGCTTACATTTTTCATCGTTGGAATTCTTGGAATAGCACTGCTATTTGCGGTAAAGTCGCGTGCTGTGAAGCTTGTGTCGATCATCATGTTGGCATTACTTGTTACGCAGCTTTCATTAGGTGTCGCCAATGTACTTCTGCGCCTGCCTATTCCTGTAGCGGTATCCCATAACGGTGTCGCTGCTTTATTGTTATTGTCTTTAGTGTCGCTGAATTTTTTTATCAGGACGAATAATCAAAGCCGGTAATTGATAGAATAACTAATAAATTGAGTCTGTTGCGTGAGAGCGAGAGCCTTAAACTGACGATTCGCAGTATATTGAACGAGAATTTGGAGGAAATTCAAATGTCAGAGGTAATATTAGAGACCGGTGGTCGCGCCTCCTGGAAGCAGTACCTTGAGCTCTGTAAGCCAAATGTAGTTTTACTTATTGTTTTCACTGCAATAGTGGGCATGGTGTTGGCAACCGATAGTTTGGCCGTCAACTGGATTGCGGTTGTTTTTGGGACTTTGGGAATTGGCCTGGGGGCTGCCAGCGGTGCAGCTATTAACCATGTCGTGGATCAGAAAATTGATGCAGTGATGGACCGTACCAAAAATAGGCCTCTGCCTACCGGCGGGCTTAGCACAGAATCTGCGTTGCTGTTTGCGTTGATTCTTGCTGTGAGCTCCATGCTTATCCTTGGCGCCTTGGTTAATCTTCTTACTGCCGCTTTAACGCTTCTTTCCATGGTGGGGTATGCCGTTATTTACACCATGTTCTTGAAGCGTGCCACACCGCATAATATTGTATTAGGTGGTGCTGCCGGCGCGGCCCCACCGGTATTAGGATGGGCAGCGGTGACGGGAGAGGTGAGCGTCGAAGCGTTAGTGCTTTTTCTTATCATCTTTATCTGGACGCCTCCACACTTCTGGGCGTTGGCAATCAAACGACGGGATGATTACGCAGAGGCAGGGCTGCCAATGTTGCCGGTCACCCATGGCATAGATTTTACTAAGCAGCAGGTGCTTCTTTATACCTTTATGCTGCTCTCTGTTTCTTTGTTACCTTTTATTATTCACATGAGTGGTTTGTTGTATCTGGTTTCAGCCCTATTGCTTGGCCTGGGCTTTATTTACCATGCGTTTAAACTTTACAGAGACGCGGGTGATGGGCATGCAATGAAAACATTTGGTTTTTCGATCGTATATTTAATGGCCTTGTTTGCTGCTTTGTTGCTTGATCACTTTATCGTTATCGGCTTGAGCCAAGTCGCCTAACTAGAATACATACCTAATATAAGAATTAAAAAAGCCTGTCAGGAATTCCTGGCAGGCTTTTTTAATGGGAGAACGTTTTTATTAGATGCGAAGGGCGGTATTCAGGATGCTGCTGCTTTCCCCGCAATAAGCACTTTAATGACTATCCATAAAAAAAGTGCACCACCGATTATGGAAATCAAACCACCCAGCCCCATCATGCCCATTCCAGCTATTTCGGGTAGGCGATCCAGCCCCTGTTCAGCGCCAGCGGTTTTACGTTGCACGCCGTAGCCGCCAGACCATGCCAAGCCTAAAATATGTAGCAGTTGTCCACCCCCATAAATGTAGGGCTGCCAGTGAGCCAGCCTGAGGTCGGGTTTACCGTAGCCGAACTGGGGGAGGAAATAGTAACTTAAGCCCATAAAGGCCAGCGTCACACCGACGATAGAGCCGTGATAATGCGCTGGAATAACCACGTTCACGCCTTCGATTAAAAACCCTATCACGCCGCCAGTGGCGAACAAACCCAGTGAGGCATAGAGACAAGCCCGATAGTGTCGGTCTTCAGGTTTTGCTCTTTTATTTGACAATAACCAGACGGTAATAAGCAGGCCGATGGGCAATGATGACAGCCCACCGTGTTTCATCAAGGCAGTAAAAGCCAAGTGGTGCTCTGTGGATAGCACCTCGTATTTGTAATAAATAAAGGGTACGGACAATACGGGCATAACAGCGACGATAAAAAGCGGCGTCAACCGCCCAGAAAAATTAAAACGCTGGCCGCTGCTAATTTTCAATAACCAGGCCCAGGCAACCAGAGCCAGCAGGGTGTGGGAGAATTGCAGAATGTGTCCGCCACCCCAAAAAAGGTATTCAAAGTAACTGGCGCTTGAGATGCTCTTGGGCAGATTTTGGTAGGAAACCAGAAGTGCCAGGAAGGCTGCAATACACACCCAGGCGCTTGCATAGATGGATTTATTAATGGGTGAAGACTCAAAGAAGGGCGCTGGCGAAATGGGGCGAAGTACCGTTTTGATGGCGCTGAGTAAAATACCTAGTCCGAACAGTGCCAGCGACAGGTAAAACCAGTCATGTTCCAGCACGGGGATGTAGTTGTTCATAAGTGGCTTGTCCGTGCCAACGAGAGGGCCGATAACAATGCCAAGTGTGCCGAGGCACGCAAGGCCCAGTGCGCCGTAATCCAGCGCTTTAATCGGCTTGGTATTTAATGTCCATAGCACGGCGGTGAAAGACAAGAACCAGATGAGTACCGAGAGGTTAACGTGAATCACCAGTGCCACATGGAAGAAGTCAATAATAGGTATAAATTCCTGGATAGCAGGGGTTCGGGATAACACCAGGAGAATAGAGAATACACCCGCAGCCAATAGGGCAAACACGCCTAATAATAACCATGCAAAGGGCACTTTCGAATAGGGGGCTGCTTTGTTTATTAAATCTTCTGACACGATATTTCCTAACTCTTGAAGGGTGTGTAATAGGGTTTGGAGAGAGTTGATATGTAGGTGCGCAATTCTGCAGCAAAGTTTGTTTCAAATCCAGGCATATAACTTTGCCGTTATATTACAAAAGTGCCTTGTGAGAACACGCCTTTAAGGCGAGAAATGTCGTTAACTCCTTGGTGATTGCAGCCAGATTGCTATGTTTGAATGTCGTATCGAAGCGGTTTGTTTAGAAAGTTTCTAAAATAATAAATAAATGGAGATTAAGACATGAAGTTATTTACGACGTCACATTTGGCACCTGCCGTATTCGTTGTAGCAATGTTGGGTTTATTTAGTCCGATGGCAAATGCGCTTCCCGAGGGCGGGGATCTGACGGGCTCACGACAAATGGAGGTGAGCGTGATAAGCGGCCAGTCTCTAAAGAGCTTGCTGGGTAAAGAATTTAAAGACTATTCAGTGATGGCCGTTGTTGATGGTCTTGTGTCTCCGATACCATTTCAGTTTGATGAGCGCAATGAAAAAGGTTTTCTATTTGTTCCCGGCGGCAAATTAGCGGTGGATGGAATAGAAAATGTACTGGATGAACAGGATGAGCTGGTTTTTATGTATACGGACACTGGCCCCCAGGCAAGCCCTGAGCAGTTAAGTGCCGTATCGGGAAGTGTAATTTCGGAAATCCTGGTCAATGATCTTGCCGCAGGCGTGGTCGGCTACGCCTACCTTATAAGCGGTAATACTCAGCGGTCGAATCATCATTACACTCACTACGATAGTGAAACAGGAAAGGTTGAAACCCAAAAGTATTCTCTGGACATCGATCCGGATAACCTGCTTAGCTGGTCCGATATGAAGTATAAGGACTTTAAGCCTGGCCACAGTCTTATTGATACCATGAAAATCCGAATTAAGGCACGGGTTGGGTTTATCAAAGCGACCATTAACAATAATCTGATTCCAAACCACGTGGTTGCTGTTAAAAATGGGCCGGTTAGAACGATCGTTGAAGTTGATGCGTCTATTTCCATTTTAGGTGTGACGCTGGGTGAAGGTGGAGCCTCGGTAACGTTTAATAATCAGTCGGTGCAGTTTCCAGTTTATGCAACGATTCCTAAAGCGGCTGCCATGTTGAGTGACCTCAATATCGGTATTGCACTGGATTTTCATAAACTTGAGGGCGCCAAGGTTCGCACAGCGCTTGGCCCTCAAGAGCCGATTATCGCCGGTGGTGGAGGGTCAAACCCCGAGGATCATAGCGTTACGCTGGAAGATGATTGGTTAGCAGGCTCTACGGGCAATGGATACGATATCGTTGCTTTCTTTCAAGGTTCCGAAGACTTTAAACCTAGCCTCAATTTTCAATATGAGGATGCGGGAAGAGACGGCGCCGAGGACACTCCAGAGCGCTACAAAGGTGGCCACCCTCAGGTGGGCTACTATGTATCGGATATCCCCACTGGCCAAGATATTGTTGTAGGTGTCAATCTATTCTTTGATGACAGTCTATGGAAGGGTGATAATATTGAAGATGCTATTGCGGAAATTAAAAACCCGGCGACGATTACCTTGACGCCAGTGATACCAGCCGTACTTGCTGCTGATTAAAAGGGTCAGGTGAAGGCTGCAAATAATTAAGCAGTCGTTCGGATAAAAAGGGAGGCAATGGCCTCCCTTTTTTACATTTTCAGTTTGGGAGCCTTTTACCCTAGAAACCTCAGTGTGCAGAGTTTCGTACTCCAATTGCGGTTTCCAGGTTTAACTCAATTACCTTGGCTCAAAGTCTGCTCTTGATTGTGCCGTGGGTGCTGCCATAATTACGCGCCAATAGTTCACCCCTACAAATTCGGCATGGTGGGTGAAGTCACCAGCGAGGGCGCACATGAACACTGATATTAATGCCATACTTTCAAACTTGGACATTTTGCATTACAGCTTAGCCGGCTTTGCCCTGTTGCTGCTTCTTTTAGTTATTATCCTGGCAGTTAAAAAAGGTAGTGGCGGGGTAGCAGATGGAGAGGACAGTATAGAACCTTCTCAGCTTCAGAGTGAGCAAGCACAGCAACAAAATCCAACTCAAGAAAAGCCCCCCCAGTTTAATGAAACCTCTGGAGACTCAGCGCTGCAATTGCTGGCTTTGTTGCAGCAGGAAGCGCGCTTTATCGATTTCCTTGAAGAAGATGCTCAAACCTTTAGTGACGCTGAAGTGGGCGCAGCGGCGCGGGTTGTACACGATGGCGCCAGAAAAATTCTCCACGAGAATTTCAGTATTAGGCCTGTTCGCAGTGAAGAGGAGGGTACGCAGATTACCTTGGAATCCGGTTTTAATAACCAGGAAATGCGTCTCAGTGGGAATGTGGTTGGTGAAGCGCCTTTTACTGGGCAGCTTATTCATCGCGGATGGCGCGTGAGTCAGGTTAACCTTCCTAGAGTAAATCCAGAGCACGAACTAAGCCTTGTCGCACCTGCTGAGCTGGAGATTTAATCATGTTTAGCCGTTTCACCAAAGGACGCTCGTCCAAAAATGATACTGATAACTCGGAGAAACCCAGGCAAACCACTGAAAAGCAATTATCAGAAGCGACTGCGGATGAAACTGATAAAAGTGCAGGCGATATTTCTCAAAATGGAAATCATGATTCCTCAGTGGTCAAAGGCATCGATACCAATAATGAAGGAAATACCTATGCCGTTGGTATTGATCTGGGTACCACCCACTGTGTTCTTGCATATATGCCACTGGCAGGTGGTGCGCTACAAACCCTTCCTATTGCGCAGATAAAAGACCCGGGTATTGTCAGTGAGCCCTCTCAGCTCCCGTCTTTTTTATATCTGCCTCACCAGGAAGAATTTAGTGACAGCGAGCTGCGCCTGCCATGGGCTCAACAAGGGGAGGTGTCGCAGCGTAAAACAATCAGTGGCGAATTCGCCCGTGCCCACGGCAGTAAATCTCCTATGCGTCTTGTCTCTAGCGCCAAAAGCTGGCTGGGCCATGCGGGGGTTAACTGTAAGGAGAATTTTCTGCCACTGGATGCACCTGACGAAGTAGGAAAGATTTCCCCTTTTGCTGCCACGCAACATTTTTTGAGCCACCTGGCCGCTGCATGGGAGGCGCGATTCCCCGCATCTCCACTCGATCAACAAATGTTGACTATTACCGTTCCTGCCTCTTTTGATCCATTGGCGCGAGAGCTGACAATAGACGCCGCGCAAAGCATCGGTTTGCACAATGCTGTTTTATTAGAAGAGCCTCAGGCTGCGCTTTACGGTTGGTTGCATAAACAGGGAGAAAGCTGGCGTCAGCAGTTGCAAGTGGGCAATACGATATTAGTGGTGGATGTTGGTGGTGGTACCACCGATCTTTCTCTTATTAATGTGACAGAAAGTGGGACAGAGCTGGCGCTTGAGCGTTCTGCCGTGGGCGAACACATTTTGTTGGGGGGGGATAACATGGACCTCACCCTGGCTTATGTGATTAAAGCCAAGCTGGAGAAAGAGGGCAAAAAAATAGAAAATTGGCAACTGCAAGGTTTAACCCACGGTTGCCGACATGCCAAAGAGAGTTTACTGCTGGATGAGAGTCTTTCTTGTGTGCCCATTGTCGTGCCCAGTCGTGGTTCCAGCCTGATGGGTGGCTCTCTTCGTACAGAATTAACCCGTGAAGAAGTTCTAAGCACCTTGGTGGAAGGTTTTTTCCCCGAAGTAGATGTCACTGCGCAGCCTGTTAAAAGACGCCGGGCCGCATTGACTAAAAAAAGCCTGCCGTTTGCGCAGGATCCAGGAATCAGCCGTCACTTGGCGGCGTTTTTATCTAGCCAGCAATCCAGTTCCGTAGCCGCTCCAGGCTTCGTGCGGCCCTCGGTTTTACTCTTTAATGGTGGCGTATTTAAGTCCGAGCAGCTCGCAGGCAGAATGCTCGGTAACCTCAATAATTGGCTAAGCGCTGCGTCAAATGAGGGTGAAGTAGCTACTGTCGAGCTAAAGGTATTGCAAGGCGTGGACCTGGATCACGCCGTCGCCAGTGGTGCTGCCTATTATAGCCACGTGCGAAACGGCAATGGCGTAAAAATCAGAGGTGGTACCGCGCGCAGCTATTACGTGGGCATCGAAAGCGCCATGCCTGCGGTGCCCGGATTTGAACCTCCCATGCAGGCTTATTGTATCGCGCCGTATGGAATGGAAGAAGGGAGCCAGGCCGATTTGCCAGAAGAAGAATTCGGTTTGGTGGTGGGTGAGCAGGTCTGTTTCCGTTTTTATAGTTCATCCTTTAGAAAAGAAGATAGCGTAGGCCAGTTTTTAGAAGACTGGCAAGAGGGGGAGCTGGAAGAACTAGAAGATATTTCCGTCAATCTACCTGCAGAAGGGAAACACCCCGGAGAGGTGGTGGCCGTTCACCTTCAAGCAGGAGTCAGCGAAGTGGGGACATTAAAACTGGAAGCCGTTTCTCCTGAAGACGGAAAGCGCTGGAAGGTCGAGTTCAGCGTGCGTGAAGAGGCGTTTGCCGAAGCCTGAATCGACTTGATTCCTATACTTCGATTGCCCGCAATTCTGAATTTTGGTGTTTATTAGAGGTTAATGATGGCAACAGCCAAATCGCGATATATTGTAGGTATTGATTTGGGCACCACGCACACAGTGGTGGCTTTCGTGGATACGGAAGTCCAGCCTCATCAGATTGAAATTTTTGAAATTGAGCAACTTATTGCTCCGGGTGAACTGAAGGCCCAACCGCTTCTGCCCTCGTTACGTTATCACCCAGCCCTTGGTGAGCTTCCAGAAAATCAGCTGGTGCTGCCGTGGAACCAATCTACCGATAATTCCGCCATTTGCGATAAAGGCATCGCCCTTGTATTTGGTGAATTTGCGCGGGAGCTAAGCAGTAAAGTAGAAGGCCGGGCTGTGGTAAGTGCCAAAAGCTGGCTGTCCCATAAAGCAGTGGATCGTGCTGCTGATATTCTTCCTTGGGGAGCAGCAGAAGGCGTCGAGAAGGTCTCGCCTATCGAGGCCAGTGCAAGTTATCTCGCCTATGTAAGAGATGCCTGGAATCACCAGTTTCCGGCGTTCCCAATGCAGGAACAGGACGTTGTACTGACTGTACCCGCTTCCTTTGACGAAACCGCAAGGGCTCTGACATTAAAAGCCGCCCGCTTGGCTCAGTTGTCTCAAGTTCGCCTGCTTGAAGAGCCTCAGGCGGTTTGTTATGACTGGCTGTTTAGAAATGATAAGAACCTCGCCTCACAGTTAGCCGACTCCAGGCTTATGCTGGTGTGTGATGTGGGAGGCGGCACTACCGACCTGACCTTGATTAAAATCTCCCACGAGCAAGGCTCAAGCCCTCGGCTTACCCGTATTGGTGTGGGGGAGCACCTGATGCTTGGGGGAGATAATATTGATCTCGCCCTGGCCCATATTGCCGAACAACGCCTGTCAGCCCCCGGACAAAAGCTGAGTGCCGCTTCTCTCGCTCAGCTGCTACAGCAGTGCCGTATTGCAAAAGAACGGCTTTTAGCGGGAGATGGCCTGAAAAAAGCCAGCGTAACCATACTGGGTTCTGGTTCGCGCTTAATTGGCGGTTCAAAAACAACAGAGTTTAGTGCTGAAGAAGTTCACGAGCTGGCGGTGAATGGTTTTTTCCCCAAGGTGGCAGTCAGTGATAAGCCTAAGGTGAAACGTAGTGCTTTGGTGGAGTTTGGTTTGCCTTATGTGGCTGATGCGGCGATCAGCCGTCATGTTGCGGCCTTTTTGAGTCACTATCAACGCGCATGTGCTGAGGCCTTGGGTTTAACTGAAGGTGAACCTGCTATCCCCGACACTCTTTTGTTAAACGGCGGTATGTTTAACAGCGAAATGTTGACCAGTCGCATCATCGGGCAGTTGCAAGAGTGGCGCGGGCAAGATGTAAATTTATTAGAAAATAATCAACCTGACCTGGCTGTTGCTTATGGTGCAGCGGCATCGGGTTTGGCGCAGAGGGGCGAGCAAAGCAAAATCGGTGGTGGCTCTGCGCGCAGTTACTTTTTAGTGCTCGATCAAGAAAAGCAGCAAGGTGTCTGCATCTTGCCAAAGGCCAGCGAAGAGAACCTGCAGGTGCGTTTGGCCGAGCATCAGTTTCTGCTCAGGGTGGGAGCGCCCGTGCAGTTTGAAATTGCCTCGTCCACGGTAGACGAGGCCTTTGCACCGGGGCAGTTGATTACGTTAAATGAACAAGACTTTCCTATTCTTCCTCCCTTGGCGACGGTATTAAAAAGGCGTGGAAAAATGAAGGGTAGCGAAGTTGAGGTGCAGGTCGCAGCGACACTTACCGATGTCGGCACGCTTGAAGTTCAGAATATCTCCACGGAAGATGCAAACCGTCGCTGGGCTTTAGAGTTCGACTTGCGCCGTCAAGAAGAAAGTACGTCAAGCGATTACAGCACACATCCCAAGTTAGATCAGGCGCGTAAGATGATTGATTCTGTCTACGGCGGACGCACAAAAAATGCTGACCCTAAAGCAGTTAAAAAGCTACGCAATGAGCTTGATCGATTGCTTGGTAAGAGAGACCTGTGGGAGTCGCCGCTGCTAAGGGATCTTTTTGTCCCTCTTCTGTCTGGAGTCAAAAAAAGACGTCGCAGCGCCGATCATGAGCGT
>Ga0209345_10003253_pt1 | contig 16910 bp, 14 predicted proteins | sample Cruoilmetagenom7_FD_187294 | JGI IMG/M metagenome (GOLD analysis project Ga0209345, IMG submission 187294) | Oil polluted marine microbial communities from Coal Oil Point, Santa Barbara, California, USA - Sample 7 (SPAdes) (version 2) | ecosystem: Environmental > Aquatic > Marine > Oil seeps ...
AACCACATTTACTGGGGCAACGCGCTGGAAATTGACGAGCGCCGCGTGGTTTGGAAACGGGTTCTGGACATGAATGACCGTGCCCTGCGTGATACGGTGACGTCACTGGGTGGCGTTGCCAACGGATTCCCGCGCCAGACCGGATTCGATATTACGGTGGCCTCTGAGGTGATGGCGATCCTGTGTCTGTCCAATAATCTGGAAGACTTGGAGAAACGTCTGGGCGACATCATCGTTGCCTACACCCGCGCCCGCAAACCGATTTATTGCCGCGATATTCAGGCAGACGGCGCTATGGCTGTGCTGCTGAAGGATGCGATGCAGCCAAATCTGGTGCAGACGCTGGAAAACAACCCGGCCTTTGTGCATGGCGGCCCATTCGCCAATATCGCGCATGGTTGCAATTCGGTGATTGCCACAAATACGGCCCTTCGGGTGGCAGACTATGTGGTGACCGAGGCTGGGTTCGGGGCCGATCTGGGGGCCGAGAAATTCATGAACATCAAGTGCCGCAAGGCTGGCCTTGCGCCGGATGTGATTGTGCTGGTGGCCACGGTGCGGGCGATGAAAATGAATGGCGGTGTCGCACGAAAAGATTTGGGGCCTGAAAATGTCGAGGCGGTCACCGGGGGCTGCTCGAATCTCGGACGCCACATTGGCAACATGAAGTCCTTCGGGGTGCCGGTGGTGGTTGCGATCAACCATTTTGTCACCGATACGGAAGCAGAAATTCAGGCGGTGCAGGATTATGTGGCCACGCAAGGGTCGGAAGCGATCCTGTCGCGGCACTGGGAATTGGGCAGCGAAGGGTCCGAGCATCTGGCCGAACGTGTGGCTGAAATCGCTGACAGGGGGGGCGCGCAGTTTGCAACGCTCTACCGTGACGATCTGCCGTTGATGGAGAAAATCGAGCGGGTGGCGCATTCTATTTACCGTGCCTCTGAAGTGATTGCGGACAAGAAAGTCCGTGATCAGCTGCGGGCGTGGGAAGAGGCCGGATATGGTCATCTGCCAGTCTGTATGGCGAAAACCCAGTATTCATTCAGCACTGACCCGAATTTACGCGGTGCGCCGAGCGGTCATACGATCCCGATCCGCGAGGTTCGCCTGTCGGCTGGGGCTGGATTTGTGGTTGTGGTTTGCGGGGATATCATGACGATGCCCGGCCTGCCCAGCAAGCCTGCGGCCGAAGGTATTCATCTGAATGACGTTGGCGAGATCGAAGGATTGTTCTAAGACAGTCGCAATGCATGACTTAACCAAATGACTGGGGCACCAAAATGACGGCTAGTATTATCGACGGCAAAGCATTCGCCGCCAAGGTTCGGGAAAAAGTGGCGGTGCATGTTGCGCGCCTGAAGGCCGATCACGGCATTCAGCCCGGGCTAGCTGTGGTGTTGGTGGGCGAGGATCCCGCGTCGCAAGTTTACGTGCGTTCCAAGGGGAAGATGACCACCGAGGTCGGCATGAATTCTTACGAGCATAAGCTGGCTGTGGACACATCCGAGGCTGACTTACTGTCGTTGATTGCGCAGTTGAACAATGATCCAGCTGTGCATGGTATTTTGGTGCAATTACCGCTGCCGGACCATTTGAACGAGGATCTGGTGATCAATTCTATTGACCCGGCCAAGGATGTCGACGGGTTTCACATCTCGAACGTCGGGTTGCTTGCGACGGGGCAAAAATCAATGGTGCCCTGCACGCCGCTGGGCTGTTTGATGATGCTGCGCAACCATCACGGATCATTGTCGGGGCTGGATGCGGTGGTGATCGGGCGCTCCAATATTGTGGGCAAACCTATGGCAGCACTGCTTTTAGGCGAGAGCTGCACGGTGACGATTGCGCATTCGCGCACCAAGGATTTGCCCGATGTGGTGCGGCGTGCCGATATCGTGGTGGCAGCCGTTGGGCGGGCTGAAATGGTGCCGGGCGACTGGATCAAAAAGGGCGCGACTGTGATTGATGTGGGGATCAACCGGATTGATGCACCAGAGCGTGGCGAAGGTAAGACGCGGCTGGTGGGGGATGTGGATTTTGCCACGGTGTCACAGGTTGCGGGGGCTATTACGCCTGTTCCAGGGGGGGTGGGGCCGATGACGATTGCCTGTTTGCTGGCCAACACGGTAACGGCCTGTAGCCGCGCCAATGGGCTGGTCGAGCCCGAAGGGCTTACGGTTTAGCCGAGCGCAGATTAGTCTTTGAAGTCGGGGGCGCGTTTCTCGAGCCCTGCCATCAGGGCTTCAAGTTGGTTCGGGCTGCCGATCAGGCGTTCTTGGGCGGCGGCCTCTGCCAATAGGGCATCGCTGTCCGAGATCAATTCGGTGGCTCGGATCATCGCCTTGGCTTCGCGTACCGCATCAGGGCTGCGGGTGGCGATTGCGGTGGCCAGTTCTTGCGCACGTGTCATCGGATCATCTGCAATTTCGGTGACAAATCCCCAGTTCAGGGCTGCTGCCGCATCGAACACTTCGGCTGTGTAAGTCAGCCGTTTGATCACATCGCCACGGGCCAGATTGCGCATCAAAACCATGCCGCCCATATCGGGCACCAATCCCCATTTCACCTCCATGATTGAAAATTTAGTGTCGGGGGAGGCGACGCGTATATCGGCCCCCAGCATGATCTGGAAACCACCACCATAAGCATAGCCATGCACCGCCGCGATCACAGGCATCGGTAGGTCGGCCCAGACCATTGCAGCGCGTTGAAACAAGTTGGATTGCCCGTGGGTGCGGGTCATGATGCCGCCTGCCTTGGCAAACGCGCCGATCAGCAGTTGAAATGTGGATGTGTCCAGACCCGTCGAAAAAGCAGGGCCATCGCCATATAGCACCACGGCCCTGACATCACGGCGCTCCATCAGGCTTTCGCCAGCAGAAACAATTGCGTTCATCATATCCAGATCAAGCGCGTTGCGTTTGTCGGCGCGGGTCAGGGTGACGGTGGCAATGCTTCCTGACACCTCAAGGCGAACGCGTTCCGTCATTAGTGAAGGATCTCCTCTTCTTTGACGAACATATTAGCCCATGCACGATCCAACAGATCAGGGCGCATCTGGTGCGGAATGCCTTCAAAATCGCAGATCGCGGTCATCTGGTCGAGCAAAAATATAGGTTGGTAATTGGCATAAACATTATCAATCGTCGGGTATTTCTTTTTCAGCAAATGCACCAATGTGGCCTCGTCCAAGGCCATTTTTTTCTTGCGAGCCATCATGGCGAAAATTTTCAGGAAATCTTCTTGGGTGGGGCCGTCGATTTTGATCTTGAAGAAAATCCGCCGCAGCGCCGCTTTATCGAAAATCTTGTTTGGGTGGAAGTTGGTCGAGAAAATCACCAATGTATCAAACGGCACGGTGAATTTTTCACCCGATTGTAACGCCAGAATATCCTTGGATTCTTCTAGTGGAACAATCCAGCGGTTGATCAGTGCCTGTGGTGGTTCGGCTTGGCGCCCAAGGTCATCCACGATAAACACACCGCCGGTCGATTTGAGCTGCAGGGGTGCCTGATAGGTGCGTGCGGTTGGGTTATAAACCAGATCGAGCATGTCTAGCGACAATTCCCCACCGGTGATCACTGTGGGTCGCTCGCAGCGCACGTAACGGGTGTCATAGCGGTTGCCGCTGCGGCGCAAGCTGTTGGGGTCATCCACCTGTTCTTCGGCGGCACTATGCACAATTGGGTCATAGACTGTGATCACTTGCCCTGCATATTCCAGTGCGCGGGGCACGAATATTTTATCGCCAAGCGCGTCACGGATCCCGTTCGAGATCGAGGATTTCCCATTGCCGGGCGGGCCATACATCAATATTGAGCGTCCGGATCCAACTGCGGGCCCCAGCTGGTCAAGCAGATCATCGGGCAAAATCAGATGCCCCATCGCGCCAGTCAACTGATCGCGCGTGATCTGGATGTTGCGGATCGACTGGCGTTTAACCTGTTCTTTATAAACGTCCAGCGGCACCGGCATCGCACCGTAATATTCCGATTGGGACAGGGCATCCAGCGTGCGCGATTTACCCGCATCTGTCAGCTGATACCCCATTTCGCCACCAGAGCCAGCATGTAGTGTGCCGGTCGCCTGCAGCAATTTTTGTTCGCGCGCCAGATCAATCAATTCCTGCGTTACCGGAATCGGCAGACAGACCGACCCTGCAATATCCGACACCATTTCCAGATTTTGCCGGAACATGGTTTTCAATAGGATGTCGCGCATCATCACCATCGAGAGGCTCATCTCGCTCATGCGTTTTGGGGCAGGGGGGGCGAGAACGCCAGTTGTTTCCATATTCATGGGTTATACCTGTTTTTGCTTTGTGCTGCTTGATGTATTTTCCGACAATTCTACTGCTGATATGCCAATTGAACAACAAAAACCGCGACTGCCTATACCTTTTGCTATGTTTCATCGCTAATGTTGCTAAAAAATTAACAAAACAACACCTAATGCAAACAGGGGCAGGGATGAGCAAACCAAATCCAGCAAAATTATTGGGATTCTTAGCAGCTGTGCTGATCTTTATGGGCGGGCTGGCCGTGATGAAGGGCGCATTGTTGATCGGCAAACATGAGGCCGATACGCTGCATTTGCTGCAAATCGTGTTTCGGATGGATGCGGGTCAATGGCCACATCTGGATTTCATGACGCCGATCGGGGCGCTGGCGTTTGCGCCGATTGCCTTTTTCATGGGGCATGGGGCAGGGGTTGGCCACGCAATTATGTATGCGCAAATAGCGCTTGGTGTGCTGCTGCTGCCTGCAATCTGGTGGGTCGGGATTAGCCGAATGCAGGGGCTGGTGCCCTATTTGTTTGGTGGCGTGGTTTTGGTGCTGGTGACGGCGCTCGCGTTTGGGCTGGCGGAACCCACGATCTCGATTTCGATGTATTACAACCGCTGGGCTTGGGCAATTTCATTTGTCGCGATTGCGACGGCGATCCTACCGGTGCAGGGCCGACCGCGAACTGTGACGGATGGCGGCATCATTGGCCTGTGCATGGCGGCGCTTTTTATGCTGAAGATGACCTATTTCGTGGCCTTTGTACCCGCAATTGTTCTCGGGCTGGTGATGCGAAAATCCTATCAGACATTGGGTGTTGCGCTGGTCGCTGGGCTAATCGCGTTGGGCATCGTGACCCTGTTTGCAGGCGTTGCATTCTGGCAGGCCTATCTGGGCGATTTGCTAACTGTTGCCGGGTCTGATGTCCGCCCGCAACCGGGCGAAAATCTTGGCACTCTCATCATGGCACCGGCCTATTTAGGTGGCACATTGGCCGCCGTTTTCGGGGTTTTGCTGATGCGCCAAACCGAGGATCAGGCCGGTGGCGCTGCCTTGCTGTTGCTGGTGCCGGGGTTCATCTATGTGACGTTCCAGAATTTCGGCAATGACGCGCAATGGTTGGTGATGTTGGCGATCTTGCTGTTTACGTTGCGCCCTGCTGTAGTCGTGCCGAGCCGCCAAGGCTGGAACCTGCGCTACGCCCTGACGATGGTCGGCGGGGCAGCGCTTGTTATGGCGGTGCCGTCAATGTTCAATCTGGCCTCAAGCCCGCTGCGCCATCTGCGCCTGAACACGGGGTGGTATGAACCGATCCTGCCACGCATGGAGGCCCATAGTGACATCAGGGTTCTGACGGTGCGCACCAGCCGTGTCGAGGCGCGGGTGGTGATGGACGGGGAGGGTTTGCAACATCTGGCCAAAGGCGCGATGCGCGAGGATGCCGCCACCTTGATGGGTGAAACTTTGCCACGCTGCGAGTTGGAGATGGGCCTGCCGGGGTGGATCGACGCCATCGCCCAGGATCTGGAGCAGGCGGGGCTGACCACTGGCAAACAACTGTTTGTGGCGGATGCATTTTCCAGCCATTGGTTGTTCAGTGATCTGGAACCCCTGCAAGGTGGTGCACCTTGGCATTATGGCGGGTTGCCGGGGGTCGGTGCGGCGGATTACCTTCTGGTGCCGCTGTGCCCCGCCGAACCCGATATCCGCAAGCAAGTGCTGGATGATATCAATGCGCGCAGTGACATATCCCTAAAGGAAATTCGACGCACGCGGTTATATGTATTGCTGGATATCGAGCTGCAATAAAAAGCAAAGCCCGCCGGTATGGGGGCGGGCTTTGCTACAAATTTTGCTATTTTCTTATTGTCCGTAGGCCACACCAAGCGCGAGATAGGCTATTAATGATCCGCCAAGCGCGAGCCCCATCGGAAAGTCTTTGTTATCCCAGCTTTTCCAGTCTGGTGTCAGCTTGCGAAAGGATTTGCTGCGTTGCAGAATGCGATGGGTGATGAAGGCGGCAAGGACTACTGCGGCCAGTAAATACAACATTTTGGCACCATCACCCCATGCTACAAAGGGGGCGATGGCGGCGGCAAACTTTGCATCCCCCGCCCCAAGAAGGCCCAGAGTGCTGCACAAAAATCCGATAACCAATATCACGGCCAAATGCAGCCAGCGCCACAGGTATTCATCCATTGGCAGGACAATAATCCCGATGACCAGAAAAACCGCCACCAGCGCCAAAACCGCCACATTAGGAATTGTCATGAATTTCATGTCGCTCCATGCGACCCAGATCGAAATCAGGATCGCAAACGGCAAGAACCACATAGCGGACAGTGAGGTAATGGCCATTTCCATTAGTTCGACACGTTGTTTTCTAAGGCTTCAAGCGAGCGCACAGCGGCTTCAAAATGCTGTGGGTGGGTGTCGATTGCGTCTTTCAGCAGGCCTTTGCCGGTGATGATATCGCCCTGTTTGATTGCGGTCAACGCCAGTGAATGAAGCAATTGTGCCCGTTCCACCTGGGACATTGGAATGACTGGCAAGGTATAGATACGCTGAGCGCCGCGTGACAAAACCAGATTGTTTTTCGCGGTGTATAGGGTTTTGTCATACGTCAGGGCTTCGGTGAACAGCCGCTCAGCACCTTTGTAATTGCCGCGGGTCAGTTTGGAATAGCCCCAGTTGTTCAACACACTGCCGGGGTTTGTTGTCATGCCAGCGGCGGTTTCATAAAAACTGTCGGCCTTTTTCCAATCCTTATTGCTATCCGCAACCATCGCCTCGAGCCGATAGCGTTTATAGCTCTCGTGGGTTGGCGGTATGCGGTCCAGCTCGATTTTGGCTTTTTTCCACTCGCCTGAACGGATCAGGGCATCGGCCAACTCGACGCGGTCCTCGTTGGTTTTGTCTTTGTGGGCCAAAACTTTGGTCCATGCGGTAACGGCCTCGGTTGGGCGCTTGGCGCGGACCAAGGATTTGGCCAGACCACGTTGCAGGTCAATCCGGTCGGGGTTGTCTGCGCTGGCTTTGCGGAAATATGTGACGGCTTCGGATGGGTCGGCAACGGTAAGCATAATGTTGCTCAGGTTGCTTTCATCAATGACGTTAAGGTCTTTCATTGTGCGATTGACCGTATCATCTCCGGGCTTTTGGCACGCAGATAAGGCAAACACACCTGCAAAGCACAGGGGGATCAGGATAGGGTGGCGCATTTTTTGCGTCCTTTTTGCTGCTCGAACCTTCTTATGGTGTGGAAAGAAGCAGGTACTCCCCGCTTCCCCGTCGCACCAACGAGAAATTCTCATTATCATTGGTCTCATCGTAGTCGATATTTTCGGATTTTGCGATAGCCAAGCGTAAATTGTCGCGAATGGAGTCACTTTCGCCACTATCCAGAGCATAAGCGGTTTGAAAAACACGCTTTGCTTCGCCTGTTTTGCCCCGTTCCATCAAGACAACGCCGAGGTTATTCCATGCCGGTGCAAAGGTCGCGTCTTTGTCGACGGCTTTGCGCAGCAGATCTTCTGATTGTCCAAGGCGGCCCAATTTCAGATTGGCAGAGCCAAGGGCGCTGTAGATGTCGGCATTCAGCCCCAGTTTGCCAGCCGCGCGGTAATAGGCCTTGAGCGCCAGCTCGTATTCGCCTGCCGCCATAAGCCGGTGCCCGACAGTTAGCCCGTCGACCGACCCCCCCCGGGTTGGATGCCCGGTTGGGGCATAGGGGCTGTCTTTTGAACGCCCAATGCCGCCAGCGTTTCCGCAGGCGGCTAATAGGCTGAGCGCCAGTATGAACCCCACCCAATTTTGTTTCATTCCACTAGAAGCTCGCACCCGCTAACATGACCGACATGCCGTAAACCGAGGGGCCAATCAGAATGATCAGCAACGGTGGCAATGTCAGCATCATTGTGGCAAGTGTCATCTTTGTTGGCAACTTGTTAGCCTTCTCTTCGGCCCGCATCACACGTTTATCCCGCATTTCGGCAGAAAAGACACGCAAGGCGTCGGCAACGGATGTCCCGAAGCTGGCCGATTGGATCAACACGGTCACGAACGAGGCCACATCCGGCACGCCAACCCGTTCTGACATATCGCGCAAAACGCTGATCCGGTCTTTACCGGCCTTCATTTCGTTTGACACGATTTGGAATTCGTCTGCCAAAGCAGGGAAGCCGGCGCGGATTTCCTCGGCAACCCGAATGATAGATTGATCTAGTGATTGGCCGGCTTCAACACAAACCAGCATCATATCGAGCGCGTCCGGAAAGCCGTTAATGATTTCTTCTTCGCGCTTTTCCTTGCGTTTGGTCACCCAGTATTTCGGTGCCATATAGCCAACCACACCAGGAATAAGAATGCTCAGCATCATTGATTTGGTTGTTTGATCGTCGGTTGCGCCCAATGTCAAAGCGTAGACCGTGCCAAGGGCCAAAAAACCTACCCCCAGAATGAACTGCATAAAGTGGAAGGTGCGCACAGCGGTTTTGGATGGATATCCCGCCTGCAACAGCTTCAAACGCATCGCGGAATATTCATCCTCGTTTTGTGGCTCAAGGAAATTGGCATATTTGTCCAATTTGTCGCTACCTTGGGCGGTGCGCAGTTCGGATTTGGTCTTGCCCGCATTATGCGCCACGTTTGTTTTGCGCAGCTTGTCCAGCGGATCTTCTTTCTTGTTCATCAAGATAGGTAAGGTCAGCAGGATCAGGAACATGCCCAAAATACCAACAGCCAACAGGGGCCCAAACGGACCGAGCATGTCGGTGAGGGTTGTGTTTACATTCTCTAGAAGTTCCATATCGATGTCCCCTTAAACTTTGATATTTACGAGCATTTTCATAACGATAACGTTGGCAATAAGGAAAACACCCACAACCAGACAGGCCGGAACGAAGTAGGGTGTTTCCATCACCACATCGTAATAATCCGGTTTGGCCATATTGATGCCGATCAAGGCCAGCAGCGGGAAGCCGGACAAGAACGAGCCCGACCACTTCGCTTCGGCTGTAATCGCTTTGACGCGCCGAAACAGTTTGAAGCGAGAGCGGATAACTTTGGACAATCCGTGCAGGATTTCAGCCAGATTACCACCCGAGGTTTGCTGGATCGTCACGGCCACCGCAAGGAAGCGTAGATCCTGCATTTCGATGCGCTCGGCCATATCCTTCAAGGCTTCGCCGACATCACGCCCATAGGTGGCCTCATCGGCGATCATACCCATTTCGGTCCCCAACGGGTCGGGTATTTCTTTGGCCACGATGGCCAAAGTCGATGTAAACGGATGCCCCACGCGCAGCGAACGCACCATCAATTCTACTGCGTCTGGCAGTTGTTCGTCCATCATCGCCATGCGTTTCTTGGCTTTGTTGTTGATCCAGACAAAGACCGAGCCAATCCCCATGCCGACCGAAATTGCCGCCCGAACCGGGACGGATGTGCTGGTGCCGATGGTCATGCCGAGAAACGAGATCACCCCGAGAACCACCATCAACATCATCAGCTGAGGCGGCGAAAAAGCGATATTGGCCCGTTGGGCACGGCGTGCCAATATGGAATAAAGCGGTATCGAGCTGGATCTCAGGTGTTGCGCCATCTCTTTGCGAAGTTGTTCAAAAACCTGTTCGCGCCCGGCCCCTTTTTCCAGCATATCCAGCCGACGGTTGACCTTGCTATTCAAGCTGATCGATTTGCCAAATACTGTTAAGTAGATACCCTCAACGAGCAGCAGCACAGCAATAAAAATCAGGGCGTAGATGATAAATTCGCCGTTAATGGACATTTTGTTTACTCCGCAGCAAAGGGTTCAAATAAGGAGGCCGGTAAATCGTAACCCCACATGCGGAACCGTTCGGAATAATGCGAACGCACGCCTGTGGCGGTGAAATGGCCAAGGATTTTGTTTTCTTTGGTCAGGCCGACGCGTTGGAACTTGAAAACTTCCTGCATGGAAATAACGTCGCCCTCCATACCGGTGATTTCAGTGATTGATGTCATCCGGCGCGAGCCATCCTGCAAGCGTGAGGCCTGCACGATCAGGTTCACAGCCGAAGAGATCTGACTGCGCACGGCCTTGAGCGGCATTTCGATACCGGCCATCGCGATCATGTTTTCCATCCGTGACACACCATCGCGTGCCGTGTTGGCGTGGATTGTGGTCATTGATCCGTCATGGCCAGTGTTCATGGCCTGCAACATGTCAATCACCTCTTCGCCGCGGGTCTCGCCGACGATAATCCGGTCTGGACGCATACGCAGAGCATTTTTCATACAGTCACGCGGCGAAACTTCGCCTTTGCCTTCAACATTTGGTGGGCGGCTCTCCATCCGGCCAACATGGGTTTGCTGGAGTTGGAGCTCGGCCGTATCCTCGATTGTCAGGATGCGTTCGGCGTTATCAATGAATGAGGACAGTGCGTTCAAGGTGGTGGTTTTACCCGACCCCGTCCCGCCTGACACGATGATATTCAAGCGACAAGCAACGGCGGCCTGAAGGTAAGCGGCCATCTCTTCGGAAAAGGCGCCAAAGGCAACCAGATCATCAATGCCCAATTTGTCCTTTTTAAACTTACGAATGGAAACCAGCGAGCCATCCACCGCAATTGGCGGCACCATGGCGTTGAAACGCGAACCATCCGCAAGCCGCGCATCCACATAAGGGTTGGATTCATCGACACGACGACCAACCGCTGAAACGATTTTGTCAATGATCCGCAACAGGTGCTTTTCATCCTTGAAGGTGATGGTCGACAGTTCCAGCTTACCTGCGCGCTCGACAAAAATCTGCTGCGGGCCGTTGATCAGAATATCGTTGACGGTTTCGTCTTTCAACAACGGCTCAATCGGGCCTAAACCCGTCACCTCGTCAAACAATTCTTGATAAAGATGAGAGCGCTCATCACGGGTCAGAACCACACTCATTTCTTCCAGCGCTTCAGAGGCGATCGAAGTTATCTCACCGCGCAATTCTTTTTCCGTGGCACTTTCCAATGCCGAAAGATTTAGGTTGTCGAGCAGTTCCTGATGGAGTTGCAGGCGGATTTCAGCGAGCCGGGCTTTGCGCTTGACCTCTTTGTCACCCAACTTAGCGCTGTCATTTTGAACTGGGGCTTTGCGCAAATTCGCAGGTTTTTCTATCGGCTGTTCTGCCGGTGCCTCTGCAACGGGTGCGGCCTTTTTGGCCGGTTTGGCTGGGCCATCTGATTTTTTATAACGCGAAAACATGGTGTACGCCCTTTTCTATACTAGTTGCCAGTTTCGGCAGCTTGGTTTAATTCGTGCAGTGATTTGGCGAGCTTTGCGTATTCTTTGCGCAGCGGGCTTTTAGCGGCGCTTTCGGCCATCGGTAAACCGTGATCACCAGCCTGGACAACCTGCTTGCCACCGTCTGGCAATTGGACTTCGATTTTAACATCGAGGCTTTCTGCCATGCGTTTGACACGAGATTTTCCGTTTAGGTCGGTGAATTTTGGCGCCCGATTCAACACGAACCGTAGTTTTTGGTACGGGAGATCTTCGGCCTTAAGGGCACGGGTCATACGCAGAACATTTTGCGCGCTTCGCATGTCCAGCTCTAGCGTGGCGAAATAGACATGAGCCTGATTTAGCACGGCTTCGGTCCAGCTAACCAACGTTGAAGGCATGTCGATCACAACATAGTCGAAATTGGTCCGCGCCATATCGATTATGCGGTTGATGTCCTCGGATGTGATGAAATCCAGTGGCAACATATCGGTCGGAGCGGTTAGAACGTGCAGCTTGTCGTTGTAAGCCAGTAAGGCCTGCATGAAGCTTTCGCTGTCCATTGCTTCTGTATCGGACAGCATTTCATAGATAACTTCGCGACGCGGCAGGTCCAGATAGGTTGAAATCGAACCGAATTGCAGATTGAAATCAAGCAAGCACACACGCGGGGCGTCATTTTTTTCAACACAAGCAAGTTCCCATGCCAAATTTACCGCCAATGTGGAAGCACCTGTGCCGCCAGCAATTGCGTGAATCGGCAAAATAATCCCATTGCGGTCGCCTGTTGCCTTTAGTTTGGTTTTGTTTTCGTCAGGAACGGCGGACACAGCCGGAGCTTCGGGTGCGCGAATGCGTTCAATTGCGGTGTGTAATTCGCCTTCGGGCAGCGGGTAGGGGATGAAGTCATTTGCCCCGAGACGCAGCAACTGGTGCAGTGCAATCGGGCTGACTTCTTCGGCGATCAGGATAACGTTGATTCCCTTGGAACCCGCCATCGTGATTAGATCGCTAATCAATGTCAGGTCTTCTTCGTCCTGATCATCAACTGCAATTGCGATAAATTCTAATGAATCGGCGTCTGGTTGCGAAAGAAAAACTTTCGCGTCGTCAAATGTCAGATCGCCCCAACTTTCACCCAGTTCCGCTTCCATATCCTCGATCAACAGATCAAAATTAGATACATCACGCGATACTGTGCAGGCTACGATAGGTGCCGTTTCTGGCTGTAGCATCGCACTATTCTCCATTGCCTCTCGTCCTTTTAATATTGGGCATATTGCGGTTTTTCTTTATTACCTAATGCTTGTTATGCACGAGGCACGTTCCGCTGTTTGCCCATGTGCTCGACTCACTCGTGCACATATTGCTCCAATAGGATTTAATTTGACTTACAATATTGGCAACATTAGGGCCGAAATGGCGTAATTGTTCGGCGTATAGAATTATTGCCGGATTCTTTTGGTGGATTGTTCCGCATATGGAAACGCGCGACCATACCTGGCTAAGGGCGATTCTGGACGGGTATTTTAATGGGATTTTTGGTGAAAATGGGCAAAGGGGCGGGGCCCAAAATGGTTGGGCCGCCTGATAGCTTTTTCAGCTACACTCGACGGCCCAAATTCGCGTTAACTATTTGTAGTCTTAGTTGTTTTGTGAATCGATGCTCGCAGTCGCATTATTTGACAGGGAGGAGAGTTCAGCCGCGCTTTTGACGTAGCCGCGGAAAATAATCTGTGCGTATTTTCCGTTCAACACCGCTGGATTGTTTTGAACGAACCCCGAAACCTCGGTCACAGTCCGGCGATTGCGCCGTTCCCGACCTGTGCTGACAACCAATGGCTGCGTCTCACCAAAGGAAGCGACGGCCTCTAGGCGGCTGCGGTTGATGCCCTGGCTGGACAGATACCGAACAACAGCTTGCGCGCGGCGCAGGCCGAGGCGTTTGTTGAAGGCGTTGCCACCCACAAGATCGGTGTGGCCATAGACCCGAAAGCGTACTTCGGGGAATTGGCGGATCCAGTTTGCCTGTTTGCGTAACGAAGCAATCGCAGAGGCATCAAGCCTCGAGCTGTTGAATGCAAAGTTTACGGTCGCAGGGACTTCGGCGGCAAAGCGATTTGATAAATCGATCGCATAGGACTTTTGGCCCGTCTGGATCAACATATTGTTCATTGTCGAGTTGCCAAAGCCACCCTCGTCCAAATCACTGCCCGCCTCTGTATAGAACGAGCGCGTAAAGTTTGTTTCCTTGGAGCATGAGGCCAGTGTGGCGATGCTTGCGACAATCAGAGCGGTTTTTAAATATGCATTCATTGTCTTACTCCATCACATAGCCGTAGGAACCGCTGAAATCCTGCCGCGCAACTTCGCCAGCGGTGCCACGGGGGGTTTTACCCGCCACTTTACCAAACAGGAACAGTTCTGATTCCGTAGGAATTTTGATACGATTGGTTGGCAAGGCAAGCGCTTCGCCGCGGGTCGGTGTTACCAGATGTGGTGTAATGATGATAACAAGCTCGGATTGCTGCCGCATATATTCCGTGCTCCGGAACAAGGTGCCAAGGATCGGAATATCACCGAGCCACGGAACCTGACTGTTCAGATCGGTAAAGTCATCTTGCAGCAAACCAGCAATCGCAAAGCTTTCACCATCGCGCATTTCAACCGTGGTTGAAACCTCGCGTCGTTTGAACGCATCAATTGCAAACCCGTTCTGGCTGAACCCATTTGCTGGGTCAAGCGAGCTGACGGATGCCGAGAGAGACAAGTTGATAACATCTCCATCAACAACACGGGGGGTAAAGTCTAATTCAATCCCGAAGGGTTTGTATTCGACAGAGATTGTGTCGTTATCTTGGGCCACTGGCACAGGATACTCGCCACCCGCAAGGAATTTTGCTTCTTGGCCTGAAAGTGCAATCAGATTTGGTTCGGCCAAAGTGCGAATGACGCCTTTAGTTTCAAGAGCTTCCAGTAAAACGCCAAACTGAGTCGATCCAATGGTGAAACCGACAGCCGCTTGGCCTACCGCCCCGCTGTTCAAGTTCAAATTGGTTGATCCCGGTGTGCCGATGGCCGTTCCTGGCACAAGTGCACCAGAGCCGGCTCCAACAGAGCCTGCCAAAGTCGATCCGATGCCGTTGATCAGCAGACCAGCAGAAAGCTGTTTGCTGACGGTGCGTTGCATTTCGGCAAAACGCACTTTGAGCATCACTTGCTGGGTTCCGCCGACATTCATCAGGTTGGAAACGCGATCGGGTGCATAGCGCTGGGCCAGATCAAGCGCGCGATCCAGTCTGGCGGTGCTTGATACAGTTCCCGATAGAACGATGCCATCATTGGCTGTGCGCACTTCGATGTTCTCGCCCGGAAGGATCTGGCGAAGCCGTTCCTTGAATTCGGTCACATCGGGGGTCACTTGGACCTCGACGTTGGTAATAAGCCGACCATCACCGCCTAAAAGGGTAAGTGTTGTGCGCCCTGGCAATTTACCCAGCACATAAATAGTGCGGTCTGACAGGGTTGAAATATCCGCAATTCCGGGGTTCGCAATAGAGAGCTCCGCAAATGGAACGTCGCTTTCGACAACAACCGCGCGGTTCATCGGAACCTTGAGCGCGGATGATGCAGCCCCACGCATAACGCGCAAGGTTTCAGCCTCTGTTGTAGTGGGAACTGCTGCTATAGTAACAGCAAAGCCCAATAGGGCTGCCGTGATAAATCTGTTCATTTTCATTGTGATCTGCCTCTCTGATCACTGCCTCGATTGCGGGTCTATATTTGCCCAATTACCGGTCACATTGCCTGAATCCTGATTTTTTTGCAAGAATCAAACGGTTGGTTGGTGTTTTTTATGTGGATAAGTCGCAACACAGGACTAGTTCTTGGGGGCTGACGTTAATTCACGCCTAGATAGTGTGTCATTTTTTATTGTTTATCGGAGGGCGACAATGTGAAATTACCAAAATCGAACATTGCCGGAGCAGGTAAAATGATCCGTAAAGTGAATGCTTTTATCGGAGGATGATCAGGGCGATTTGGGTAATCACATGGGAAATGGCGAAATTCGCCGACAGAATTTTGGGGCGAATTACAGGTTGAGTTCCGTGTTTCAAAAAACAGATACACATTTGGCGGGGTTGGACGGGCTGCGCGCATTTGCGGTGCTCATCGTGGTTGCGTTTCACGCCCGCGTGCCCGGATTTTCAGGTGGTTTTATCGGTGTCGATGTTTTCTTTGTCCTCAGCGGGTTTTTAATCACGACGATTCTAAGGCGAGAGTTGGCAACCCGCGAAAAGATTGACCTGTTTCGGTTCTGGCGTCGGCGTCTTGCGCGGCTTTATCCTGCACTGTTGTTTGCTTTGGTAGTGTTTGTGCTTGTGGGCCCGTTTTACTCAAGCAACCCAAACTACTTGGCCGAATTTCTTTACTCGGGTCTTTATCTATCCAATTACTCGTATGCGATTTACCAGCTGCCCTTTGTTTTCCGGCACACGTGGTCCCTGTCCGTCGAGATGCAGTTCTATCTGATATGGCCGTTCGCCATCATTCTTCTGTCACGGCTCGGATCTGGCTGGATTGTGCTCATTTTGATCACGGGTGTAATTGCAGACTCGATGTGGCGTATTTACGTATTTAATTCGGGTAATGTTCATTGGTCGTATTTTGCTTTTGATACACGGGCGACAGGGCTGATGCTGGGGGGCGCACTTGCCTATATTGGCTGGCGACCGGATAGGCGGCTGGCAGATGTTATGTCGTTTGTTGCCCTTCTTGCCATTCTTGCTTGTGTCTATTTGTTGAAATTCCGCGAACCATTCCCGTTTGAAGGGCTGATCCCGGAAATCGCAAGCGCTATGCTGATTGTCGCCCTTCCTGTCCGTGGGGCTGTGTTTGGGAAAATGTTCGAATTTTTACCGATACGAGTGGTCGGCATTTTGTCCTACGGGATTTACCTGTGGCACTACCCGCTATCGCTCGCCATCCGAGACAGCATTGGCTGGCCGATGACGTTTTTCCTAACAGCTACATTCAGCACCGTTTTTGCCGCCATTAGCTATGTGTTCATTGAAAAATACTGGAGGAAGCCGCCAACTGAGCCCAATCAAGGCTAAATTGTCAAATTGGGCGTGGCGTGGTGGTGCTGCGGAGAAACCTCAAACGCCAGAAGCTATCGGCATTTCTGTGAAACGCCTGCCGTCCAGTGCATAATCTCTGATGGAGTAGGCATTTCGCTTTGCGAAAAGCCAGTGGTGCTGCTGGGGAGAATTGAACTCCCGACCTCGTCATTACCAATGTGTTTTCCAAACTCTTTGACTGGGTTGGATGCGGGTTGATGGAGTTATCCCAGGCGGCATAACCGATTGCTGTATTCGA
>Ga0209345_10003254_pt1 | contig 16903 bp, 12 predicted proteins | sample Cruoilmetagenom7_FD_187294 | JGI IMG/M metagenome (GOLD analysis project Ga0209345, IMG submission 187294) | Oil polluted marine microbial communities from Coal Oil Point, Santa Barbara, California, USA - Sample 7 (SPAdes) (version 2) | ecosystem: Environmental > Aquatic > Marine > Oil seeps ...
GTTCTATATTAATGGGAATGATTTCAGCGATCTTCCTGACCTTACAGGCATGGTATGGGCCTCAGGAGCAAAAATCAAGATCTACAACAATGCGCTTACATTTGAAGATATAGAACCCAATATGTGGATCGCGGATGTTGACACCATTGATGCATTCTCATATTCACCGCAGGGTCTGCTTACAGAAAAAGATACCATCACGGTTGAAGTTGGAGATACTGTTTTAATGTCAGTTATCTGTGGCGGATCCCAGAATATCTACACATGGATAAAAGATGGCGAGGTCGTGGACGGTGAAGATACCGATACGCTGTTGATTGTTTCGGCAGCAGTCGAAGATGCGGGAGAATACCAGTGCATCGTCCAAAATCCACTTGTGCCCGGCCTTGACATAGTTTCTGACACAATCACTGTTGTGGTTAAGGTTCCGGAGGGTATCTATGATCAAACAAAGGGCTTCCGAATCAATGGTAATCCAGTGGATAACATACTGTCTATTGATTCTGATAACATGGTTGAACAGGTAATCATAATGGATCTTACCGGGAAAATGGTAAGGAATGAGATAGTTAATACCAACACAATCAGAATGGAAGTTAGTGAACTAAGACATGGAATTTATTTGGTAACCATGAAATCTGCTTCCTCGGCGAAAGTGCTGAAAATTGTCAAGAGGTAAATGGACATTTTAAAACCATAGTTTTCTTATTAGACAAGGCACCCCTGAAATTTCAGGGGTGCCTTGTACTCTTATAGCTTTTGTAAAAAGTTAAAATGCAAGTTTCAACTGAAACATTATTTAGTAAATGTTACGGGAATTATGCCATTGCGGCCATCAATGTTTGGAGCATGGAGCAAATCCATGCACTGTTCAGGGCGGCTGAAAAAGCGCAAGCTCCATTCATCGTACAGATGACACCAGTGGCTCTTGATTACGGGCATGCAATGATGCTATTGTCAATGATTTCAGCAGCAGCAGAAATTTATCCGGACACCATATATTCAATCCATCTTGACCATGGTAGCAGGAAAGCAGCCCTCGATGCAATATCGTCTGGAAAATATTCTTCCGTAATGATCGATGCATCGCATGAGACATATGAAAAGAATGTTCAAATCACATCAGAAATTGTTGAAAGAGCACATGCAAACAACCTGGAAGTTGAAGCAGAGTTAGGTGTGCTGTCAGGTGTGGAAGATGGTATAACAATTAAAGCAGAACATAAAAAGTACACTCAACCTGAAGAAGTAGAAGATTTTATCTCAAAAACAGGCTGTGATAGTCTGGCAGTCGCCGTCGGGACAAGCCATGGTGCCTATAAATTCTCAGGTGATCAGGGCCTGCAGTTCGACATACTGGAAGAAATTCAAAACCGTTTACCAGGATTTCCCCTGGTGCTCCATGGTGGTTCGGAGGTAAGCAGGAACGAAATCAAACGTATTAATTCCAGTGGTGGCAATCTTGGAATCGAAGCCAGAGGGGTTTCATCTGACGACATCAAAAAGGCCATAAATTACGGCATTTGCAAGATCAATATTGCAACCGATGCAAGGATCATATGGACAAGGGTACACAGGGAGTTTTTCATGGATTATCCCGAACAATTTGATCCGCTTATCCCGGGAAATACTTATATTAAGGATTTGGAGGAATTTTACATTGATAAGTTTGATTTACTTGAAGCAACAAGTAGAAGTAAAGATCTTATATCATGATTAACAGAGATAATAAATTTCCATTTCTCATAAAGCCCATAAGCGCTAAAGGAGTTTATCAACGCATCCTGAAAGAAGATGCAGGCTGGGAATATCTGAATTTTGAGGCCAGGTTAATACAAAAGGGAGAAACATGGGTTGGGAATACTTATCATAATGAATATGCATTCATCCTTTTAGGTGGAGATTTTTCCGTAAAATCGGACAAAGGCAACTGGAAGACAGAAAATGGTAGAAAGGATGTCTTCAGTGGTATTGCGCACTCTCTCTACCTGCCCAGAAACACGTCTTTTGAAATCAAGGCAGAAAGGGACTTGACAGACATAGCTTATGGCTGGTGCGAAACTGACAGGGATTACCCCGCCAGATTTAAAAAACCAGATGAAGCAGCCATCGAGATTCGAGGCGGAGATAATGCCACCCGGCAGATTAACAGTCTCCTGGAACCGGGTTTTAACTGCCACAGGCTGGTTTCTGTTGAAGTTTACACTCCCTCGGGGAATTGGTCCTCTTTTCCACCACATAAACACGACACGAGAAAATTTGATCAGGATGGAAATATTACTGAAGCCAGTTTGCAGGAAACCTATTTTTACAAAATCGACAAACCACAGGGATATGCCATTCAGCAAGTGTATAACGGTGACCGTAGTCTGGATGAGATCGCTGTGGCAAGTAATAATGATGTAGTGCTTGTACCCAAAGGTTATCACCCGGTTGCCGCCGGGCATGGATACAATGTATACTATCTGAATTTTCTCGCAGGCAGTGATCAATCACTGGCTAATACAGATGATCCTGACCACCAATGGATCTATGAATCATGGAAAGGGCTTGATCCCCGAATCCCAATGGTTACCTCTGAAATGAACAAAAAAACATAAACAAGTGAATACCCAGGAAAAGATTTACGATGTAATTACCTATGGCAGATCTTCCATTGATCTTTATTCTCAGGAAGTAGGAACAAGATTTGAAGATATCCCCGGCTTTCATGCCTTTGTTGGAGGATCGCCCTTAAACATTGCAGTTGGCTGCAGCAGGCTTGGATTGAAAGCTTCTTTACTGTCCGGTGTTGGAAAAGATAAGGTGGGTGACTTTTTACTGAATTTTCTTGAAAAAGAAGGAGTCATTACTAAAAATGTCCCTGTCATCGATGGCGCCAGGAGCTCCGCTGTGATTTTAGGTATTGAGCCTCCAGACCGTTTCCCATTGGTTTATTACCGGGATAATTGTGCCGATTCTCAAATCAGTATTGACCATGTTTTAAAGGCGGGAATAGAAAAGTCGAGGTTGCTCGAGGTTTCCGGAACTGCTTTAAACATTGAACCTACGCGTAGTGCAGCTTTCCTTGCTGCCGAGATTGCAGCAAAGAATAAAATTCCTGTAATGCTCGACCTGGATTTTAGGGCGGACCAATGGCATGATATCAGGGCATTTGGTATTACGGCAAGGGCCTATATGCGGAATGTAAATATTGTACTGGGTACGGAAGAAGAAATCCTGGCTGCCTACCTTACCGATGAATCACAGCTGAATATAAGCCATCAACAAATTTCAGCTCCGGAAATCAAAGGTGATATCAATCAGGCCATAGAGGGGATTTTGCAACTGGGTGTAGAAGCATTAATTATTAAAACCGGTTCTCGCGGGGCGATTGTATACCTGCCGGACGGAAGCTCCCAGGAGGTACCAGGTTTCCCGGTGGAGGTAATAAATATCCTGGGTGCAGGTGATGCCTTTGCAGCCGGGTTTATTTATGGTTACCTGAAAGATTGGGATCTGTACAAATGTTGTCGAATGGGAAATGCTTGTGGAGCTCATGTTGTAACCCAACTGGGCTGTGCCAACTTCACACCTTACGAGGAAGACGTATTAGAATTCATAAAATCAAAGGGAGGTTTTTGATTAAGAAAACTTAAAAGCTGGCCTAGCAATACCCTGATAACTAACTCAATTATAACAAAGATGAAATCTATAAAACTCACAGTTGCACAGGCTACTATTGAATTTCTTAAAAATCAGTTTTCAGAGAGAGATGGTGTTGAACAACCTTTTTTCGCTGGATGTTTTGGCATTTTTGGCCATGGCAACCTGGCCGGATTAGGTCAGGCGCTTCAGCAGTCACCTGATTTCAGGTATCACCTTGTACGAAACGAACAAGCGGCCGTACATACAGCCGCTGGTTATGCTAAAATGAAAAACAGGCTCTCCACCATGGTATGTATCTCCTCCATTGGTCCTGGAGCAACAAACATGATTACCGCAGCTGCCGGTGCTACAATAAACCGACTGCCCGTACTGCTTTTGCCAGGAGATATTTTTGCGAGTCGTCTGGTAGCTCCAGTATTACAGCAGTTAGAGTCTACCACTTCACAGGATTTCTCTGTCAATGACTGCTTTAAACCGGTTTCAAAGTACTGGGACCGCATTAACAGGCCGGAACAACTGATTACTGCACTTCCTGAAGTAATGCGTGTCCTGACCTCGCCAGCTGATACTGGCGCTGTAACCCTATGTATCCCTCAGGATGTTCAGGCTGAAGCATATGATTTCCCGGTGGAGTTGTTTGAAAAACGGGTTTGGCACATTCCCAGATTGCGTCCCGACCGAAACGCTATGATGCGGGCTGTTGAATTGATACACTCTGCCACGCAACCAATGATTATTGCAGGAGGTGGTGTAATTTACAGCGAGGCAGAAGAAGCGCTTAAAAAGTTTGTACACAAGACAGGTATCCCGGTAGCTGAGACATTTGCAGGAAAAGGTTCCTTGCCTTATAACGATCTACATAACCTGGGCGCCGCAGGGGCAACCGGGACAGAAGGTGCAAATATGATCAGCAGGGAAGCTGATGTGGTAATTGGTATCGGTACCAGGTATAGTGATTTCACAACGGCTTCAAAAACGGCCTTTCAGAACGATATGGTTAAGTTCATTAATATCAATATTGCTGAATTTGATGCATACAAGCATAGTGGATTGGCATTGACCGGCGATGCAAAAATGATCCTGGAAGAGCTTACCGGGGAATTGGGGACTTATAAGGTTGGAGAGGCCTACCGGAAAAGAGTGGCAGACTACAATAAAAGCTGGGATGAAAAAGTGGCAGTTGCCTACCATGCTGAAGAGAAAGAAATACCCAGCCAGGCGGAAGTTATTGGTGCGGTTAATGATTATGCTGACCCAAAAGATGTAGTTCTCTGTGCGGCAGGAAGCCTACCAGGCGACCTGCATAAACTGTGGCGTTCAAAAGATTCAAAAAGCTTCCACCTGGAATATGGATATTCCTGTATGGGGTATGAAATTTCTGGTGGATTGGGAGCGAAGATGGCATGCCCTGAAAGGGAGATATACATAATGCTTGGGGATGGAGGTTACCTGATGATGCCCTCCGAAATTATTACCTCTTTGCAGGAAGGCTATAAACTCACCATTATTTTAATTAATAACCATGGATTTGCAAGTATCGGAGGTTTATCAAAATCAATCGGAAGCGAGGGATTTGGAACCAGATACCTGTATCGAGACCCGAAATCCGGGAAACTTGAAGGAGAACCTTTACCTGTTGATCTGGCAAAAAATGCAGAGAGTCTTGGTGCGAAAGTTTATAAATCCACAGATATAGCATCATTTAATGAGGCCCTTGAAAAAGCTAAAAAGGAAGATCGTACAACTGTAATCTATATAGAAACTGTGCCTGAAAGGAAAATGGCTGGTTACGGTTATGCCTGGTGGGATGTTCCCATCGCAGAAGTTTCAACATCAGAAACTGTCCGGAAAGCTTATGTAAATTATAAAGAACAGAAGAAAAACCAACGCTATTTCCTGGATTAAGCTAATATACATCGGTATCATATGCTGACAGTCATAACATTCATAGGCTTTACAACCTTTGTTGCCTTTTATGCATGGTATAAATTAAGAAAGGACAGCCTCGATTCATCAGATGGATATTTTCTTGGAGGACGGAGCCTGACAGGTGTTGTCATTGCCGGTTCAATGCTGCTTACCAATATTTCAACGGAACACCTTATCGGGATGAATGGCTCATCATATAAAAATGGATTCATCATCATTGGCTGGGAGGTAACTTCAGCCCTTGCACTGGTTGTAACCGCCGTTTATTTTATTCCAAAATACCTGAGGATGGGTTTAACTACCATCCCGGAATACCTGGAGAAAAGATATGATGGAACTACCCGTAGCCTCATTGCATTATTCCTGGTTGTCTCGTTTGTCGTCACCCTGCTTCCTATTGTTTTGTACACAGGCGCCATCAACCTGGAAAGTATTTTTAATATTTCAGAAGTCCTCGAAGTGAGCAAGTCACAAGGTTTGTGGATAACGGTGGTCGCCATTGGCGTATTGGGTTCGTTTTATGCCATCTTCGGGGGATTAAAAGCGGTAGCTGTTTCTGATACAATCAATGGATATGGATTGATTATTGGAGGATTGCTGGTTCCGATAATTGCCCTCTTCAGCATAGGAGAGGGAAATCTTCTTACAGGCTTAGCGAAGGTTTATGAGCATGCACCTGATAAATTTAATGTCGTCGGTGCCAAAGATTCAGTAATGCCTTTTGGGGTCCTTTTCACGGGACTGATAATCAATCAGCTTTATTTCTGGGGGATGAACCAAACCATTATCCAAAGAGCACTGGGAGCCAAAAACCTGAAAGAAGCACAAAAGGGTTTACTTTTTACAGGTGTTCTGAAAATATTGGTACCTCTTATCATTGTGCTACCTGGAGTTATCGGCTTCTACTATTTTGGTGATTCGATGTATGAGAACCAGGACCACATATATCCGGCACTGGTTAAAAAAGTGCTCCCTTTGGGACTTGCTGGTTTTTTTGCTGCCGTAGTCATGGGGGCTGTTTTAAGTACATTTAACTCTGTCCTGAATAGTGCTGCTACCATTTTCAGTATCGATGTGTACAAAAGGCATATTGATAAAAATGCAGGGGAGAAACGGCTGGTATGGATTGGAAGGGTAACTTCGTCGATCCTGGCCATTCTTGCCATCTTATCCGCTCCTCTGGTAGCCGGGGCTCCAGATGGTTTATACCAGCTTCTTCAGCAACTTAACGGAATTTTCTTTATTCCGGTTGCATCCATCATGCTGGCTGGTTTTTTTCTGAAACGAATTTCAGCCACCGCAGCAAAATCTGCCCTGTTTTTCGGTTTGGCATTTTATTTAATAACAACCTTTATCCTGAAGGTTGATATTCATTTTATCCATATCTGGGGGATAGAGTTTGTATTGAATATGATTATCATGTTTGCTGTATCGCATTTTTATCCCCGCATTTCCTATGAGGATAAGACAGAAGTCCTGAAAATTGAGATGAAAAGCTGGAGGTATACAAAACACTTTTCCATTGCCCTTGTCATCATTACTATTCTGATCTATGTGGCACTTAGCCTCTAAACAATAAAAAATGAAAGCATTAAAGAATTATATTAACAATCAATGGGTGGAAAGTAATGAGTCATCCACCATCAAGGTTCTCAATCCAGCCAACCAGGAAATACTGGCAACAGTTCCTTTCGGAGACAACACAAAAAATGATATTGCGGAAGCTGTAACTGCCGCCGCTAATGCTTATAAGGAGTGGATGAATACTCCAGTTATGAAACGCATTCAGCCGCTATATAAATTAAAACAGCTGCTGGAAGACAATGTGGATGAGATTGCCAGATTGATTACACTGGAGTGCGGTAAAAGTTTTGCGGAATCTAAGGCAGAAATGCAGAGAGGCATCGAAAATGTTGAAACAGCCTGTGCTACACCCACATTAATGCAAAGCGAGTTTTCTGAAAATGTGGCAACAGGCATCGATGAGTTTATGATCCGCCAACCCGTGGGGATCTGCGCCTGCATTGCTCCTTTCAATTTTCCTGGAATGATTCCGTTCTGGTTTTTACCATATGCCCTTGCTTGTGGAAATAGTTTCATTCTAAAGCCATCGGAGAAAGTTCCTCTGACAATGATGAAGGTATTTGAACTGATCGATCAAACGGACCTGCCTGGGGGTTTGGTAAATCTTGTTCATGGGGGCAAAGCCTCTGTCGATGCCCTCCTCGACCACCCGGAGGTAAAAGCCATCAGTTTTGTAGGTTCAACCCCTGTTGCAAAATATATCTATCAACGTGGAGCTGCCAACGGAAAGCGTGTACAGGCACAGGGAGGAGCAAAAAACCCGGTTATTATCATGCCCGATGCCGAAATTGAAATGACCGCAAATATTGTTGCCGATAGTGTTTACGGATGTGCCGGGCAACGTTGCCTGGCAGCCTCCAACATTATCGTTGTCGGAGATCAGAATGGTGCGTTTAGGGAGGCATTGATGGAAACAGCTAAAAATAAAACCACCGGATTTGGACTCGATGAGGGAATTGAAATGGGCCCCCTCATTACGCCTGAGAGCAAAATACGGGTTGAGGGATTGATTGTCAAAGGATTGGCTGAAGGAGCAAACCTATTACTAGACGGCAGAAATGCCAGGATCAGTGGTTATGAATCCGGTAATTTTATCAAACCCAGTATTCTTGAAAATGTCCCTGTTGATGGAGAACTAATCAATACCGAAATTTTTGGTCCTGTTATGAGCCTTCTGCATATGAAATCAATCAACCAGGCCATTGACTTTGTAAACAATAACAATTTTGGGAACATGGCCTGCTTGTTTACTGCCAGTGGGTTGACAGCACGAACTTTCAGGAACATGGCAAATGCCGGTAATATTGGAATCAATATTGGGGTTGCAGCTCCAATGGCACAATTCCCGTTTAGTGGATGGAATGATAGTTTCTTCGGGGATCTGCACGGGCAAGGCCGGCATGCCATAGAATTTTTCACCCAGACAAAAGTCATTATAGAAAGATGGCCAAAGGAATGGTCACGTAAATTTTAATAATCATGATAAAAATAGCCAATGCACCATGTTCCTGGGGCGCCCTGGAATTCGATATGGACGGGGAAGCACCTGGATATAAACACGTCCTTTCCGAAATGAAAGAAACGGGATATGAAGGAACCGAATTGGGGGACTGGGGATTTATGCCGACTGATCCGACTCAGCTGGATAAAGCTCTCCAGGATTCTGATCTTAAACTCCTTGGAGCTTTTATCCCTGCAGCATTGTCCGATTCAAATGAGCATATTAAGGGCATAGAACTGGCACTGAAAACTGCACAATTAATGTATGATGCAGGTTTTAAGGATGCTTTTATTGTATTGGCCGATGAGAACGGCGCCATAGATAAGCGGACAAAAAATGCAGGAAGGACAACTGCTGAGATGGGACTTTCCGAAGAATCATGGAAGATCTTTTCGGCAGGAGCAAATATGTTAGCATTGGCCGTCAAGGAAAAACTCGGAATGCGCACCGTCTTTCATCATCATTGTGCAGGTTTTGTAGAAAACCCTGGTGAAATTGATACTTTATTACAAATGACAGATTCGGATTTGCTAGGCCTCTGTCTGGACACAGGTCATTATGCCTTTGGTGGTGGGGATCCGGTTAAGGCGCTGGAATCTAATTACCAAAGAATATGGCACATCCATTTCAAGGACTTTAATCCCGATGTTGGCAGGCAGGTGTCAGAAAAGAACCTGGATTACTTCCAGGCCGTAGAGGCTGGTGTATTCTGTGAACTGGGTAAGGGTAATGTCGACTTTAACGCTGTTGTTGAAATCTTAAATAAGAAAAAGTATGAAGGCTGGATAGTCGTGGAACAGGATGTACTCCCGGGAATGGGTTCACCGAAAGATTGTGCATCCCATAACAGAGAGTTCATTAAATCACTTGGACATTAAAGAGATAATTTGAATTTGAAACATCTATATTAAAATAGCAGACTACTATGAACAAGATTAAAATTGCCGTTGCCGGTTTGGGCAGGATCGGAAAGATACACCTCCATAACCTGTGTAAGAATTTCTCTGAAATTGAGGTTGTTGCAGTCATGGATCTTATAGATAGTTCCAGGGAAACAGCAGAGATATACAATATCCCGCTTTTTCTGAAGGATTTTGATAGCCTACTATCAATCCCTGAGCTTGATGCAGTTGTAATATGTTCTCCTACTGATACACATGCCGATTACGTGGTAAAGACTGCGAGGGCGGGTAAACATATTTTCTGCGAGAAACCGCTTGATCTTTCCATTGAAAAGGTCAAAGAGGTTTTAGCAATTGTGGAAGAATCAAAGGTGAAACTCATGCTGGGATTTAACCGTCGTTTTGATCCTGAATTCAGGAAAATTCGTGAGATGGTAATTAATGGGGCAATTGGAGATCCCCATATCCTGAAGATCACATCCCGTGATCCTGGTCCACCTCCCATCAGTTATATCAAAGTATCGGGCGGAATATTCCTGGATATGACAATCCATGATTTTGATATGGCCAGGTATATAACAGGAAAGGAAGTCAGGGAAGTATTTGCAGCAGGTGCAGTAAAAGTAGATGAGGCAATAGGAGAAGCAGGAGACATTGATACAACTATAATTACCCTTGTCTTTGAAGATAACACGATGGCTGTTATTGATAATTCAAGGAAAGCTGCCTATGGATATGATCAGCGTCTGGAGGTCTTTGGAAGCAAAGGAATGGCCCTGGCGGATAATAATTTCCCCAATAGCCATAAACTTTATAGTGATAAGGGCGTGTCGGGAGACCTTCCGCTTCACTTTTTCCTGGAACGCTATCAGGAATCCTACAATAATGAAATGCAGTCCTTTGTCAATGCTTTGAATACAGATGGAGAGATGCCAGTGGGTGGTCAGGACGGATTGAAGTCCATTTTAATTGGACTGGCGGCCAGGAAATCTGTAGAGGAAAATCGACCCATAAAAATTACTGAGGTCAATAATTAATCCTTCCGCATATGAAAAAATTTCACTCCATTTCATTCGGCATTATTCTTATCTTTTTTTTATCCTGTACAGATGTTTCAGAGCGGAAAGAAATTCAGATTGAGAATAGTGAATTCCTAAAAACCTTCGATTGTGATCGCAATAAACCTGGAGTCATCCAGCCTGAATATTTTAGTAAAAAAGATGGAAAGTTCATCAATCAAACTGGTGTTCCATACTTTGAATTTGTTATCAACGGGGAAATAACAACATCGAGTGACAAACTCTGGGTCTTCAGGGACATGAATGAACGGCCAATGAATAATGGAGGTACAGAATATACCCTCAAATTTGAAGGGGTAAAGCAACATGTTAAAGGGGTGACCGTCAACATTATTCAGCAAATTTTTCCCGGATCTACACTGATGAGGGAGAAACTCATCCTGGGTACCACTGAGGATACATTCAGGCTGAATAAATATGAAGGGAAGTTGCATTTCAGGTTCCCTCAATATGCTATACCTGTCGTCCCTGATGAAAATCCTGAATCCGTTGAGATCAAAATAGCCAGTTGGGATAAGAAATTCCGCAACCATATGTATTTCCCTGATATACAAACCTTTCCTGTAAATTCCGGAGCGGCTGTATACAAAGGTCCCATGTTTATTCTCTCTTCGAAATCGTTAAGCTGGTTCACTGCCTATGAACATGCTTCCCAGGACGATATCAACGGAATGCTAAATCAGGAGAAAATAGGTGAAGGGAATCTCATAAATGATGCCATGCAGGGAACAAAGGGTGTATTTAATTTTCCACTGACAGATGAGGATTTCAAGTTTCTTGGAATTGGCACTGAAAGGACAGAAGATCTTACCAGCATCTTTGTGGATGCGCTGCGTGGAGTTTACCTGGATGGTGAAATAATAGATACAGAACATCCCTATGAAACAGTCTGGACTGCCTCTGCCTATTATGATGATAAGGATCTTGACAAAGGAAAAGAAATCATTAGAAATTACTTGTTCAACCAGATCTGTGAAAACCAAAAATCCAGGAAACCCGAGTTCTATTATAATACATGGGGAATGCAGCGGGCAGACCGGTCCAGGCCGCTCCGGGGTATATTGACCTACGAGCGCATCTTCAAGGAGATTGAGTATGCTGCCCAGCTTGGCGTGGATATATTTGTGTTGGATGATGGCTGGGAACAAACCCAGGGTGACTGGACACCACATAAAGAGCGTCTACCTGATGGGCTGGGCCCGGTGAAAGAAAGACTTGATGAATATGGCATTAAAATGGGAATCTGGTTCTCTACTATGGGAATTGATTCAACCACCCTGAGGTACAATGAACATCCCGAGTGGGTGATCAAGGATTCTGAAGGAAATCCCATAAAGGCACAGTGGAATCACCCCGCATTCGATTTTGTAAGTGACTTTTCTGATCTTTTCATTGAAGACTGTAAACGTGTTATTGACCAGGGTTGCCGGTTTATGAAATGGGATGCCATAAATACTTTCTACAGTACCCTTCCTGATCTTGCCCATGGCTCAGGTGAATATCCTGAAGAAGAATTAAGGGCAAGATATGAGTATCTTTTGCCCATCTATGTAGTAAAAGCCATGGAGATTCTCACAGAATATGAACCAGAGCTTATTATAGAAATCGACCTTACCGAGGCCAGGAGGGTAATGATCGGGCTGGCACCCCTGAGTCAGGGAAAATTGTTTTTCATGAATAATGGTGCCAGCTGGTACAATGATTATACCACCGTTCGGACAAAATCTCTGAGAACGATTGCCAATGAATTTGGTGGACTGATACCTCTGGAACTCTTTACCTATGCCAGCTATCCTCACGACCTGGAAGCTTGCATGGAATACAACGTGAATAACTCCCTCCTTGCTGGTCATGGGTTCTGGGGCGACCTCTCACTTATGACTGAAGAACAAAGATTTTATGTTGGCCGGCAAGTCAGGCAATCGAAAAGAGTTCTCCCATATATTTCTGAAACAGAGCCCACTATCATTGGTGATGTGGGCGATTCACCTGAAGTATATTCTATAATCAACAGTGCAAAAGGAGCCGGACAGATCATTTCTTTCTCCGAGGAAGCTTCCGAATACCATCTGGAAGGGCATCTGAAAACATCAGCCTTGCTGGCTGTCTTGAATAATCCTTATGATGCCGGAAATGATTTGTTGCATATGGATATGATCTTTAAAAAGCAAACGTCAACGTCCGCCATTTTTGTGCTGCCAAATGAAGGAAGTGGAATTAGCATTGTCTCATCTACATCTGCCATATCAGATGCAAGTTCTGATGGGAAACAGCTCAGCTACCAGATTGAGGAAGCTGGGACACAGTTGATACGATGGCCGCTGGAATTGGGTGAACCATTTATTAAAGACAAGGGATCATTTGATGTAAGTCTGGAAAAAAGCGCAGACTGGATCCTTATAAAGATTCAGGTAAATAGAGACAAAAAAACACATATCCAGGTTGAATCAAATCAATAAATAAACATGTTTGTTAAAAAAAACTTAGGATTCAGGGCAGCCATCACCTTTACCGGTGGACATATTATCTGGTTAACGGCCTGGGCCGTTCTGGTTACCTGGCTTTATGAATACTTTGATTGGGAATGGATGAAAATACCCTGGTTGCCTTTGTCAGTAATTGGTGTTGCTGTGGCTTTCTATATTGGATTCAAAAACAACCAATCCTATGACAGGCTATGGGAGGCAAGAAAAATCTGGGGAGCCATTGTGAACAGCAGCCGTGCCTGGGGAAGCAATGTCAAGGCTTATGTCACCAGTCAATTCACCCAAAATAAATACTCCGAAGATGAACTGAATGCCATCAAAAGGAGGCTGATATACCGTCATATGGCCTGGTTATATGCACACAGGAGCCAGTTGCTCTTATCCACTCCCTGGGAGCATATTAATCAAAGTGTCCATATTGCCAGGGCTGCGAGAAACAGGATGAAAAGATTTGGCATAGGACTTCTGGATGATGGGATTACAGAAAAAGCCATGAAAGATTTTCTTCCTGCTTATGAATATGATCAGCTAATCAATTTCAAAAATACTGCCACCCAGATCATTGACCGGCAATCGCAGGATTTACAAGAGCTGCGGGAAAAGGATATTATCGAAGATTTTCGCCACATGGAATTGCAAAAAATCCTTAATGATTTTTATGTGCACCAGGGGAAAAATGAGAGGATCAAGAAATTTCCCTTTCCGAGACAATACGGTAGTATGAGTTTTGTCTTTGTTGCCATTTTTATACTCCTTTTACCTTTTGGTATGGTATCAGAATTCGCAAAATTGGGAGAATGGGGCACCTGGTTATCCATCCCCTTTACTGTCCTGGTCGCCTGGGTATACCTGGTAATGGAACTGGTGGGAGATTATTCCGAGAACCCATTTGAAGGATTGGGGAATGATGTTCCCATGCTTGCCCTATGCAGGACCATAGAAATAGATTTGAGAGAAATGCTGGGCGAAACTGATTTGCCACCTGAGGTCGAGCCGATAAGAGGGGTATTAATGTAAGTTCCTACTTTGGGCAGCCAGAAAACAAGCAATATCCAGGATTAATTTTTCCTCTTGTTTAAAAAAGTTACTTTTGCGCACTTTTAATTGCGAGTAAGAAGATTATGGAAATTAGAAATATTGCCATTATAGCTCATGTTGATCATGGGAAGACCACCATGGTAGACAGGATACTGCACCAGGTGAATATGTTCAGGGATAACCAGGAAGTGCAGGACCTCATCCTTGATTCCAATGACCTGGAAAGAGAAAGAGGGATTACCATATTATCCAAAAACGTTTCGGTCAGATACAGGGATACGAAGATCAATATTATAGATACACCCGGGCACTCTGATTTTGGTGGTGAGGTTGAACGGGTACTGAACATGGCTGAAGGGGTCCTCCTGCTGGTAGATGCTTTCGAAGGCCCCATGCCTCAAACCCGCTTTGTCTTGCAGAAAGCTATAGAACTCGGTTTGAAAATTATTGTTGTGATTAACAAAGTCGATAAACCAAACTGCAATCCTGAAGAAACAAACGAACTGGTTTTCGAGCTGATGTTTTCCCTCGATGCCACAGAGCAGCAACTGGAATACCCTGCTGTTTATGGCTCATCAAAACAAGGTTGGATGGGAGCCGATTGGAAAACTCCGACAGAGGATATGACCTTTTTGCTGGATACCATCATAGAATATTTTGATCCGCCGGAGGAAAATCCCGGAACATTGCAATTACAAATAAGTTCACTGGATTACTCTTCTTATACCGGCAGGATAGCTGTAGGGAAGATACACAGGGGGAGCATTAAGATGGGTGACCAGGTCTCTATTGTCCAGCGAAACGGCCTGGTCAATAAATCAACGGTTAAGGAATTATATACGTTTGAGGGACTGGGTAAAGAGAAAACCAAAGAGGCAGTTAAGTCAGGCGAAATAGTGGCTGTTTTCGGACTTGAAAACTTTGACATTGGAGATACCATTTCGGATTTTGAAAACCCCGAATCTTTAAAACCGATCTCGATAGATGAACCCACCATGAGCATGCTTTTTACCATCAACAATTCCCCATTTTTCGGGAAGGATGGTAAATATGTTACTTCCAGGCAAATCCGGGAAAGGTTGTTCAAAGAGACCGAGAAGAACCTTGCTTTAAGGGTGGAAGACACAGATTCACCTGATAAATTAATGGTTTTTGGCAGGGGGATCCTTCATTTATCTATCCTGATCGAAACCATGAGGAGAGAAGGTTATGAGATCCAGCTGGGTCAGCCAAAGGTGGTGATTAAGGAAATTAATGGGTATAAGCATGAACCAGTGGAGATTCTTTATGTGAATGTTCCTGAAGAATTCTCCGGAAAAGTAATTGAGCTGGTTACCAGTCGCAAAGGGGATCTACTCAACATTGAAACAAAGAATGACAGGATAAATCTTGAGTTTAAGATAACAGCCAGGGGATTGATTGGATTGAGACAGCCCGTATTAACTGTAACCGAAGGGAATGCAGTAATTTCGCATAGGTTTTCGGGATATGAGCCCTGGAAAGGCAACATACTCCGCAAAAGAAATGGAGCATTAATTGCCCTGGAGACTGGTTCATCTATCCCGTATTCGATTGATAAATTGCAGGACAGGGGAAAGTTTTTCATTGACCCGAATGAAGATATATATGCAGGCCAGGTAATAGGGGAGAATGCCAAGCAGGATGACCTGATAATAAATGTGATTAAAACAAAAAAATTAACCAATATGCGTGCTTCAGGATCAGATGATAAGGTCTCGATAGCACCGGCTGTAAAATTTTCATTGGAAGAAGCATTGGAATACGTAGGCGAAGATGAATATGTTGAAGTAACTCCCAAATATATACGCCTCAGGAAGATAATGCTCAACGAGCACGATAGGAAGAAGACTAAAAAGTCTGAGGTGTAATAGTGCTTGAATTTTTTTTAATATTCTCAGTCAGATAGAATCTCCTCTGTTATCCTTCGACAAAACTCGACATCCAATGCATCAATGCCCATCAGGCGTATGGTTTCTCCGTTGAGATCCAGTGTTTTAAAAGACTGTGGAATATCCTGGGGAAGTTCACCTGTAATTGCTTTTACGAATACACATGCAATCAATAATGTGGCCAGGGCATTAGGATGACTGCCATCAGCGGTAAATAACTCAACAGTTGGACGAATATCCTGTGCCAGTTCCCAGGCAGACCCCACCGGTACCCGTTCGATTTTACTATCAAAAGCTGCCCTGGTATATAATTCGTCAATTTCAGGCTGAAATTGAGGGACTTTCTTACGTGCCCAGGTATTGTACAGGTAGGTCTTTGCACCAAATTGATCACTGTACTCCGCCAACAGCCTGACATATTTAATAGTACTGTCTGGATATTCAAAAGCAGACATGCTATGATCCTGAAGGACGACTATGTCAAAGTTCCCCTCTTTGATAATTTCCCTGGTTTTCAATTCACGATCCCCATTCCAGTGTTCCCACAAATGTGCTCCACCGATTACTGATTTCCTGGTGATAAGTTTAGTATCTGTCCCCTCTGAGATGATAGCCACAATATGGGGCAGGTTATTACCATAGGTATAGCTGTTTCCTACAAATAATACTTTGAGCTCTTTTTGTTGTGCTTGTAATGATGTCTGAAATAGAAATAGTCCTGCAATAAATATCAGGACTAATAATTTAATGGGATCATTTTTCATCTGCCTAATTTTTTTCAATAATTAATTGCAATTAAACCATTTTTGATAAGGATTTCAATTTA
>Ga0209345_10003255_pt1 | contig 16902 bp, 13 predicted proteins | sample Cruoilmetagenom7_FD_187294 | JGI IMG/M metagenome (GOLD analysis project Ga0209345, IMG submission 187294) | Oil polluted marine microbial communities from Coal Oil Point, Santa Barbara, California, USA - Sample 7 (SPAdes) (version 2) | ecosystem: Environmental > Aquatic > Marine > Oil seeps ...
CGGCGTGCAATAAGGTTGAATTATCGCGTCCAATTTCCTTTTTTAGAACACCAGGATGATTTAAGTACTTTTTAACCAATATTTTTGCTTTTTTATGGTCACCAAAATTGTTAAGTTTAATAATTAATTCCCTAAATATGTTCGGATGATTAATTAATATATTTATATTCCTTACAAGAATGTCATCAATATCGTCCTGATCTCGTGAACAATGAATTAGAAATGAGAGAAGATCTATTTTGCTTGAATTATTATGCACCAAAGCATTCTCAAGTTCTTTTCTTTCTAGTCTATTATTCGTGACAATCTCAAAAACCGTCCCCCATTTTCTGAATATTTCATTTTCTTTAATTTCACTTAGCTGCAACTCTTCAAAAACCACGTCCCACGTTTTTGAGACCTTTTTTTGGCTTTTTATTTGCATTAATGAATTATAAATATCAATAAGTTGATCTTCGGTTGCAAATGTATTCCAATTGTCTTCATGATTTATTGAAAGAGAATTTGATTCTCTTGTTTCCATTGCATTTAAACATATGTTTTCAGGAGTCCATTTCTTTACATCGCCGCCAAACTTATCTGCTAAAAGTAAAAATTTGTTTTCTTCCGAAAACAATTCCCATATTATTGGATGGCATATCAATCGTGAAATAACATTATTAGCGTTTTCCTCCCCCATCAATCTTTTAAATGCAAATACTGGATTGAATGCCTGATTCATTTTTATATTTTATAAAATTCTGGATACCAAATAATAAGCAACAATAAAAAGCACAAATGATACAATAACCAGGAACATTCCAACTCCTGCCCTGGTTTTTGACATTTGCGTTAATGACTCTAACAATGATGACGCATTACCAATCAGATCTGAGACATCATCAGATAATCCTTTGCTCATTAATTTTGCGGATTGGCTTGATATCTTCGAAAAGTCTCCCGTGGTTATTTTAAAAGCGAGTATAAAGAGTCCAACAATAAATGAAATCACCCCAAGGAATAGAACAATCCCCGCAAGTGTTAGGACAAAATCGTTAGCTGATAATTGAAACATTTTTCCTCCGTAATCTTTTTCACATGAAAATATGTTGCAATTAATGTGCCACTAGCTTCAGTTTACTTTTTCCAATTCGTTATATCCATCGGAAGATCGTTCTTTTTAATTTTCTCGCCATCACAAAACAGCATTGCCCTTTCAATAGCATTGCTTAACTCTCTTATATTTCCAGGCCATCCATATTTTTTTAAGATTTTTATTGCTTCTTGTTCTACATCAATCACGTTCATTCCCATTTTGAGATTAAACTTTTTTACAAAGAACCCTACTAGCTCAGGTATATCATTTTTCCGATCAACAAGAGCGGGAAGGTGCAAGTCAACAACTTTCAACCGATAATAAAGATCTTCTCTAAATTCCCCATCATTGATCATTTTCTTAATATCTCGATTGGATGCTGCAATAATCTGTACGTCCACCTTGATTTGAGTTAATCCACCTACCCGCCGAAAATTGCGTCCTTCTATTGCTCGAAGTAATTTTGCCTGAATATCAGTTGGCATTGAAGAAATCTCATCCAAAAACAAGGTTCCCCCATCTGCAATTTCCATAAGCCCATGTTTCCGTTTTTCAGCTCCGGTAAATGCTCCTGCTTCATATCCAAACAATTCAGATTCAATAACTGTTGGCTGTATTGCGGCACAATTGATTGCCATAAACGGTTTTTGTTTTCTTGATCCTGTTTGGTGGATAAAAAGTGCCAATATCTCCTTACCGCTGCCCGTATCTCCTGTAATAAGAACAGATACAGATGCATTTGCAGCACGTTGAGCTTGATCTACGATTAATCTCATTTCTTCTGTAGAACCAACTATGAATCCATCAGCTTGATATTGAGATTTCCGGAGATGATTTAATTCACGGCGCATTTGGATCATTTCAGCAGCACGGTTTATTGAGGCGTTAAGGTTTTCTAGATCTACAATCGGCTTTGTTATGAAATCATGAGCCCCATTTTTCATAGCTTCCACTGCCATTTCAATATCCCCATATCCGGTAATCAGAATTACTGGCAATCTAACGGGTTGGGAGTTGATTTCTATTAGCAAATCAGTTCCTAAACCATCCGGCAAATTTACATCAAGAATAACAATGTCAGCATTTCCCTGTTTTAGAAATTTTTTCCCTTCTTTTATTGATCCTGCCTCGATAACTTCATAACCACTCGCGTCAAGATATTCCGAAATATTCTTGCGGGCATTTTCCGCATCATCAATAATCAATACTGTGTAACTCACCTATTTATTCTCCTTAGCTGCAAATTTAAGCGCAATAGTAAATATAGTACCGCTCGTATAAGATTCAATCTCGATCATTCCTCCGTGAGCATCAATGATCCTTTTTGTGATTGCTAACCCCAACCCAGTTCCCCTTTCCCTGCCAGAAACGAATGGCTCAAATATTTTGTCTTTTATTACTTCTGGTATTCCATGGCCAGTATCTGCTATTTTTATTTCGAGGAAATCCGGTAAATCCTTCTTTTTATCTATTTGAATTGATAGTTCTCCTCCCTTATCCGCCATAGCATCTATTGCATTGTTAATTATATTAGTAAAAACCTGATCGATAGATCGTATAGCCCCAATAACCATGCTATCTTGTATTTTACATATTAAGTGCGATACTATTTTGTTTTTCTGATATTTATTCTGAAATCTTCGATTAATTCTTTCTAATAAGTCGCAACAATCAAAAGATTTAAATTTCGATATGTCTTGACGAGAGAATGAAAGGATTGATTCCATCAGATCATTCATTTTGATACAATCTGACTGCATACGGTCAATAACCTGCAGATTTACATCTTCACTCCCTGTTCTTTTTCGCACTAATTGAAGTCCTGTAGAGATATTATTGATAGGGTTGCGTACTTCATGTGCAAAATCGGCAATCACTTCACCAAGAGCAGCTTGGTTTTCTATTTTTTCAATCGTTTCCTTGGCCTTAATCACTGGTGATTGATCTGATAGAATGATCAAATTAGATTTTCCTTTTTCCAATATAGATTCAATTACCTTCATTTTCATAGGAATACTTTTCCCATCACGATCACAAACAATTAATGGAAAAATAATTTCAACAGGATTCTTTTTTTCTTTTAACAACAAATGTTTAATTGCATCATTTTGAATGATATCAAACAGATTTTGACCAATAAGCTCATATGCGGAATACTTCATTATCTGTAAAAATTTCTCATTAATTCTCATTATCTTATGCTGGTCATTGATTAACACAAAACAATCATTAGATTGTTGGAAAAATGTTGAACAGATAAGATCATTTTCCGATAACCTTTGTTTTTCTTGTTGTTGATTATTAATCACACGTAAAAGTTTTATAAACTGATTTATCCAAGTACTATATAACCTCAATTCTTCTTGATAGTGTGTAAAAATCATTTCGTTTTCTGAAACAATTATCAATAAACCTATAGTTTCTTCACCTATCGGTATAGTTATTACAGATGCATACCCTTCTCTTCGACCAATTCGTTGAATTTCAGTAAGAACACGTTTTCCCGGTCTCCAATAATCAATATTTTTAATTCTTTCTAATTCAATTGTTGGTAGTTCATTTGGAAAATTTAAGTTATTTTTGTTAAAACTCTCCAAGAGAGAATGTGAACTATTTAGAAGGTAAAGATTTGATCCTAAACACGAGAATATTTCACAGAGTTCGTAAAGAATGGCTTGAAATAATTGCTGTTTCACACCAGAAAATAATATCCGATTAATTTTCTCTAAACCATGTATCATCTTTATATTGATGTTTGTTTGTTCCCTCCCTCCCCCGCTATCTCTTTTGGTAATTTTAATAGTGGCAAGATTTTTCTTTTTACTAATATGGTGTAGTTCTATAACAATAGCCAACTCCGGTTTTCTTTTAACTTTTATCAGATCTTCATACAGTTTCCCCTCGACAGCCTTGTCAAGAGAAAAATGCTTGAACAATGATGAGATTTCTCCACCATTTAACTCTTGTCCTCCATAATCGGTCATCTCAGTAAACAGGTAGTTTGTTGCTAAAACAACCTTTTTCTTTGTATCAACAATTACACAAGGATAAGGAATTTGATCTAATAATAATGAGAACTCATCTGAATTGATTGCAAAATGATCGGGCGCATTACTCATGTTGAATAGATTCTTTGTGATCATATCTTTTTTTCTTTTTTCCGCATATGAGCAGCTAAAATTCCTTCCATTGAGCGGTACTTTGCAACCGTTCGCCTGGCCACTTTATATCCACGCTCTTCCAGTTTATCCACAATTTTATTGTCACTAAGTGGTTTCTTCGGATTTTCCTCTTCTACTATTTCCTTTAATTCTGCCCGAATTCCTAAACTTCTGTCAAAGAATTTTGACATAGGAATAATTTTTCCACCGGGCATCTGAACAGATTTACTAGACACTGCCCTCGAAATCGTGGACTCATGTACATCCAATTCTTTCGCCAGTGAAGCCCTTGTCATAGGATTTATATATTTCTCACCCTTATTTATGAATTCCTTTTGGTAATTTGTGATTTTTTCCAATAATCGCTGCATAGTATTATTTCTCTGCTGTAAGCATTTTACAAAAAGACTCGCCTTGTCAAAGTCAGATTTCAGATCACTTTTTTTCTCAGCATTCGCTTGTTGAATTGCTTTTTTATATAACGCATTTATTTCTAACGTCCCTGAGTAAGGAAGAATGACCTCAACGATCAAGGGTAATTTGGGATCGTTATTCAATAGCTGGATTATTACGTCTGGCTTAATATACACAGCAGGAATGTCTGCAGTAGGGTTTCTAACCGACCCCCAGTATGTTCGCGCAGGATATGGATTCAAATTTTTGCTGATAAAATCCGCAGCATTTCTAACGGAATTTTCAGTTATATCAAGTTTTTTCGAGAGGGCTTCATAGTTCTTCTTTGATAATAAGTCCAACTCTTCAGTTACAATATTCTTTATATATTTTGGAATGTCTTGAGTCTCCCCTAATATTTCTAGTTGGGTCACAAGGGCTTCTTCTGGCGTAGAAGATCCTACACCTATCGGGTTTGCTCTTTTTATGATATCTCGAATCTTTTGAATTCTCGAAATAGAGACATGGAAATATTGTGCAGTATTGATATCTTCTTCATGAATTAGCCCATCCTCGTCTAATAGATTCAACAAAAATGCCGCAATTTTTCTATCTTCTTGCTCAAGGTCAAACATCAATTGCCGTAGCACATACTCTGCAAGGTTTTCATAGTTCGAGGTAATCTCATCACTCGATAAAAATTCTTCTCCTCTCTGATCTCCAGGTTTATAAAAATCTCTACTTGGAGATAAGAATACGATAGATTCATCCGTATTTTTTGATTTCGGATTACTGCAAACTGGGCAAATTTGTTCTGGTAGTAACATGCGTTTACAGTGGGGGCAATGTCGCTCTGAACTCATCTCCAATGCAGGATTTTCATTCAGGACTTTCTCGATTTCCTGGCTCAACTCTTCATTGTTCATGGTTAAAAGAGTCATTGTTTGCGCAAGATGTGCAGTAGTTTGGTGTTGTAGTTTTTGAAATTGGCGTTGATACATAATTTTTCCTGTTATTATTTAGTATAGCGTCATTGTCAGTCTTCCGCAAGAATCATGCCATAGTTTTTTCTGCAATGTTAGAATTATTTTTATATGAAAAATCTTACGATCATCGGTGGTGGTTTATCCGGTTGTGAAGCTGCTTGGCAGGCAGCTGAAAGAGGTATTCTTGTTTCATTGTATGAAATGCGTCCATATCAAACAACAGGTGCTCATCTAACAGACAATCTCAGTGAGATAGTTTGTTCTAATTCACTTGGCTCACAATTACTAGATCGTCCCTCTGGTTTATTAATTAATGAATTAGAAATGCTCAACTCGTTATTAATAAGAATCGCCAAATCTTGTACCGTTCCCGCCGGACATGCTTTAGCAATTGATAGACATTTATTCTCCAAAAGAATTACTAAAGAAATCACTTCACACCAAAACATACAAGTTATTAGAAAAGAGATTCAATCAATCCCAAACACCCCAACAATCATCGCTAGTGGCCCTCTGACTTCTGACTTACTCGCAAAAGCGATACAACAGATCACAAATCACGAAAATTTGTTCTTCTTTGATGCGATCGCTCCGATCATCGAATTTGAATCTATTAACATGAATATTGCTTTTTGGGGGTCACGATATGGAAAAGGCTTCAACAAACACGGTGATTACATCAACTGCCCATTCGAAAAAAACAATTATGAACTATTCATAACAGAATTGGTTAATGCGGAAAGAATTGAACTTCGCAAATTTGAAAAAGAAATTCCCAGTGGAGTAAGAGCCGGAAAAGGGAATTTTTTTGAAGGCTGTCTTCCAATTGAAATCATGGCTCAAAGAGGGTTCAATACACTAGCATTCGGTCCGTTGCGACCAGTCGGATTAACCAATCCACATAATGGAAATCGTTCATTCGCAATCGTTCAACTTCGGCAGGATGATTTAGAAGGTAATTTCTTTAATATCGTTGGGTTCCAGACAAATCTTAAATATAATGAGCAGGAACGCGTTTTTCGCCTAATCCCGGGGCTTGAAAATGCGGTGTTTGAACGGCACGGACAAATGCATCGAAACACTTTTATAAATTCCCCTGAATCCTTAAATAAATATCAGCAATTAAATACTAACCAGAATATATTTTTCTGCGGCCAAATTACAGGTGTAGAGGGATATCTTGCAAACATTGCATCAGGTCTAATTACTGGAATAAACTCAGCAAGAATGCTTACAAATCAAGAGATGGTGGTATTCCCCTCAACAACCATGCTTGGTGCATTACAAAATCATGTGATAAATAAAACCGAAAAGGCTTTTCAACCTATGAAAGCAAATTTCGGTTTATTACCTGCGTTTGTCGATAAGATAAAACCTAAAAGGAAAAGATACCAAGCATATTCTAACAGGGCAATCAAAGACCTGAATTTATTTTTAGAAACCAATGGCTTATAAAAAATCCACATCTCTCATCATTAATATTTTCTTTACCCTAACCTTATTGTTTGGTTGTGTTCAATCAAATCCAATTTCTTTTGATGGTAGCAATGCAATAAATTACATTGAAAGACAATTAGAGTTTGGCCCTCGTATTCCAGGTAGTGCAAGCTCTAACGCAATGAGAGATTTCGTAAAAAGAGAAATGGAATTCTCGGGATGGATTGTTGAAAATCAAAATTTTATTTTTGACCAAGTAAGCTTAACCAATATAATAGCAAAATCATCCAATAGTCCTCCGAAGATAATTATTGGTACCCATTATGATACACGTGCTTCAAGCGATAATGAATTATCACAGTCATTAAGGCAAACCCCTGTACCCGGTGCAAATGATGGCGCATCTGGGACTGCGGTTCTGCTCGAATTAGGTAGAACATTAACAAGAGATGATTTTGATATTTGGCTGGTTTTTTTTGATGCTGAAGACCAGGGTAATTTAGATAACTGGGAATGGAGCATAGGCGCTCAATATTTCGTGAATCAACTAGATTTTTCACCTGAATATGTAATCATCATTGATATGATCGGCGATGCAGATCTGGGAATTTACAAAGAAAATAACTCTACCACCTCGCTTGTAGAATCTATCTGGCATGAAGCTGAAATGCTCGGATATGAATCATTTTTTATTCAAGACTACAAATATTCAATCATTGATGATCATCTTCCATTTATTAACAAAGGAATTCCAACATGCCTGATCATCGACCTTGAGTACCCCTATTGGCACACAACAAAAGACAACCTTGACAAAGTATCTGCTAAAAGTTTAGAAATTATTGGAGACGTACTCATATCCTGGTTATCCACTCATACAAAGAATTAAATTGCAAAGACCCCGTAAAATGGGGTCTTTGCGTGGGAAGATGATGAGATGTAATCAATTTATATTGGGTTCGCGATAATAAATAATCTACCCCAAGAATCTTCAGAACCCTCCTGTATACATGTCTGAAAGGTTAAATGGTGATTTCCCATATAAACTCGTTTGAATAATTGAGACGCTGAAAGCTTATCTCCAGTACTTAGATCTAAAAATTGACTACTTGGTGAATCTGGTTGAAGAGCTTGATATCTTTGAATGTCTGCAACTTGATATTCTTTTATTTCACCATCCCCATAAACCAATTGAACCTTATCTCCAATTTCCAAGGTTGAGAAATGCCTTCCTGAGAGATAATTGTGTGCTAACAAACCCGTAATACCATATTTATTTGGCATTGAAAACTGGGTTACAACACCTTCGATCGTAGATACAAATCCTGCTTGTCCATTTGGCTGCTGAATTATTTGCAGACCAAAATTTTCCTCTGAAAACACACCCCGAATTACGCCTGTTTCCCCATCAGTAACTTTTGAAATAAAATTATTTATTGCTGCCTTAGTGTTAGTTTCTTCACCAGATTGCTGTATATCCGGAACAGCGCCAAATTTTACTGGATCTGCAAAAATATATGGGGATAAAATATCGGAGCTTATTCCACTGCCGCCGCTGGAAAGCGGAATAAACTCTCGATATTGGACCGATCCTTGTAATATCAAGGATCCAAGTATTGATAAAACAAATAATAATTTTCTTTTTTGTTTGGCTCTCATCATCATCTTCCTATTAGACAAGAGCCCCGATATTATCGGTCTATGAATTAGCCGAATATTCGGTTTAGCGTAGTTTACGTTTTTGGTAGCCAGGCGAGCCTGCCCATTTTTGGGTTTAGCTCCTTGGCTTTGCGTCCCCAGCTTTCACTGGGTTTGCCCTTGTCGGACGTAATAAATTGTTAATTTTCCATAATTTCAATAAAAAAAGCGGACTTGAAAACCAAGTCCGCTAAAGAATTAACCATCAAAGACTTCGGCGGCTTGGCGGTCATAACTGTAATCACAGTCTTAGACCCATAGCTTTGCGTCCCCAGCTTTCACCGGGTTTGCCTTTGTCGTGTCCCTATTTCAAAGTACTGATAACAATATAGCACATTTTTATCAGTATTTCAAGCATAAATTTAATAAAAATCCCTCATTTCTTAAAGGGATATAATTATTCGGTCATTCAAATTTCATTTATTGAGGTCATTTGAAAAATATTATCGAAACAAAAAGAGCAATTGAAAAAGCATTTCTCATGGGAATATCAATTAAAAATAAAAATGAGTATATGTCTATTGAAGATTCATTACAAGAACTTGAATTACTCTCAAAAACTGCAGGACTGGAAGTTGTTGGCATTGAATCACAAACACTATCGAGACCAAACCCTGCTACTTTTATCGGTTCTGGTAAAGTGATAGAAGTTAAGATGCTCGCAGATAGTTTAAAAGCAGATGTAATAATATTTGATACTGAATTATCACCGAGAAACTTCAGGGAATTAGAAGAATCATTTGGTAATAACATCAGAGTTATTGATCGGACAACACTGATACTCGATATATTCGGGCAGCATGCACACACAAGAGAGGGGAAATTACAAGTCGAATTAGCGCAATATGAATACTTATTGCCTCGTTTAACCAGAGCATGGTCTCACCTTGCACGGCAAGCTGGCGGCGGTGGAGGACGAGCTGGCAGTTCAGGCGGTGTTGGTTTGCGTGGTCCTGGTGAAACACAACTGGAAGTTGACAGGCGAAGAATTAAAGCAAAGATAAGCCGATTAAAAGAAGACCTGGAAAAAGTAAGGCGGCATAGGCAGCTTCACCGTAAAAATCGAAAATCATCACAACTACCAGTTGTCGCATTGGTTGGATATACCAATGCGGGAAAATCTACTATTCTTAATCTGCTCACAAATGCGGATGTTTTTACAGCAAATAAATTATTTGCAACACTTGATCCCACAACCCGTCGTTTATCTCTCCCGTCTGGTAATGTTGTTTTATTAACAGACACTGTCGGATTTATTCAAAAGCTTCCCACCAATTTAATTGCTGCATTTAGAGCCACATTAGAAGAAATTACAGAAGCAGATCTGCTTTTGCATGTGATTGACATTGATCACACGAACACAATCGCGCAATGGAATTCTGTTATGAAGACACTGATAGATATTGGCGCAGGAAATATTCCAGTATTAACTGTTTTAAATAAAATTGATAAATCAGAAAATTATGAAGTAATAAAAAGAAGGTACCCGGAATATGCAGATGGGATATTAATATCTGCGCTGAAAACAATTGGTATTGATCAGCTCTTATCTGAGATTGATCAATTACTTTTCGAGAAGTACACAAAAATTACAGCAAAAATCCCATATAAAAACGGTAAACTGATTTCTCTGTTTCATCAATTTGGGAAAATTGAAAAGATAGAACATGGTGTAGGTTCTGTTCTTATTAGCGGAAGCATTCCTGGGCGAATGATTGCCGATTTTGAGCGATACAAACCATTCAAAAAAACTGTTAAATAAAAAAATCGGCAAAACCGATTTTATTTATTATTAATTATTTTTACTTTGTTTCTGCTTCAACGCTTATTACTTCACGCCCTTTATAAAAACCACAATTTGGACAAACTGTGTGCGGCAATCTTGATTCTCCGCAATTACTGCAAGTCACAAGATTTCTTGCCTTTAAAGCGTCATGTGCCCGCCTTCGGTCTCTACGCGCTTTTGAAATCTTTCTTTTTGGTAATGGTGTCATTTCAATTTTCCTTACATAAAACAATCAATAATTAAGAGTTCAAATTATAATTTCATAGCCTTGATCTTGTCAAGCAAAAAATAAATGCTTTTTTCTCTTCAGAGAAGCGATGAGTGTATAATACATTTCGCTTTTTAATATTTTCTAGGAGCACATACTTTATGCGTAATAAATGGTTTTATAAGTTATTTTTCTTAATAATGTTGTTAGTGGTTATTCTTATTGTCTTTCCTGGGCTCGATGATTTAAAGTTCAGTATTTTCAGACGAAAATTTGAACCTGTATTGGGATTAGATCTAAGGGGTGGTATGCAGGTTGTCCTTCAGGCCCCGGAGGGATATGACATCGATCAGGAAACTTTACAAGTAGCTTCCACGATCTTAGAGAACCGCAGTAACGCGCTAGGTGTAAGTGAAGTAAATTTTCAGATTGCCGGTGACAATTACATAGTTGGAGAATTTCCTGGCCTGGAAAATGTAAATGAGGTTATTGAGATTATCAAACAAACAGGCATGCTCGAATTTGTTGACCTTGGCGATGATTATCTTTTGCCAGGAACAATAGTACGAACAGATTACGGTGTTACAGCTGATTTAAACGAATTAGAAATTGAACCTACTCCAATTCCTTTATCTATCGGGCAGTCCGATATTGATGTAGATAAAACCATTTCGGGAAACATGTATCATACAGTAATAACTGGTGCTGATTTAGATTCAGTGAGTATTGCTCCCCCTCAACGTCCAGGCGAGGGTTATATTGTCCTATTTCGTTTAAAACCTGAAGGCACTGAATTATTTTCGGACCATACTAAAAACAACACCGGAAAATTATTGGCTATTGTTTTAGATAAGGAAATAATTTCAACACCGGTTATCTCCCAACCAATTGAAAATGGGGAAGGTGCAATCAGTGGGTCTGGTGAAAATGCATTCACCCTTGAAGACGCAAACAATTTGAGGGTTACTTTATTTTATGGAACTCTCCCTGTTTCCTTGGAAATTGCAGAAAGTAGAGTAGTAGGACCTTCATTAGGGCAGGATTCTTTAGAAAAAAGTCTCCTCGCGGGTCTGATAGGTTTTTCAATCGTTTGTTTATTTATGATGATTTACTATCGCGCTCCCGGTGTGGTTGCAATAATTTCCATTATCTTTTTTGCAATGATAAATTACGCAATATATCTATTAATTCCAATTACATTGACCTTGCCTGGAATTGCTGGTTTCCTTCTGGGCATAGGGAGTGCACTTGACGCGAACATCCTTCAATTTGAACGGATCAAAGAAGAACTAAGAAAAGGCCGTTCCGTTACACAAGCAATTGACTTGGGGTGGAGACGTGCTTGGCCATCTATACGAGACTCAAATTTAGCAACGATTATTACAAGCGCAATTCTTTTCTGGTTTGGCTCAACTTTTGGAGCAACCATCGTTAAAGGATTTGCCTTGACTCTAGCATTAGGCGTTAGCGTAAGTTTATTTACAGCACTATTAATTACACGGGGAATACTAAACTCTCTCACCCCACTACTTAAAGACCGTGACCAAACAAAATGGTTTGGAATTTAAAAGGCAGGAATCGACATTATGAATATAATAGGTAAACGATACATTTTTTTCGCAATCTCCTTATTGTTAATTATCCCCGGATCGGTGATTATTGGTTTACATGGCCTTCCACTTTCCATTGATTTCCTCGGAGGGTCATTAATAGAACTCGAATTTGATTCACAAAAAGCTCCCAGCTTTTCCGAGCTCCAATCTTTATATGTATCAAATGGGATAAATGATGCTCAAGTGCAGACTTCTTCTGACCAAGGGAGAGAAATCCTTCTTATAAAATCGTCTTCCTTAGTGCAAGATCAATATACATCAATCGTCTCTCATCTAAAAGAAAACTACGATGAGCATTTAGTCGAACGGAGGTTTAATACAGTCGGACCTTCTATCAGTGAATCGGTTACTCAAAGAGCTCTCTTGGCAATCTTATTTTCCTCTATTGCAGTTCTTCTTTACATTACTTTCGCATTTCGGAAAATAGATCATGCATTTCGGTATGGTGTATGTGCTGTTATTGCAATGATTCATGACATATTGATTGTCATTAGCCTTGGTGCTATCGGAAGTCAAATCTTTGGTTGGCAAATGGATTCTTTATTCCTTACAGCACTTTTGACCGTTATTGGATTCTCCACACAGGACAAAATCGTTGTTTTTGACCGGATAAGAGAAAACTCTCCTTTATTACGAAAGATCAGTTTTGAACAGTTAGTTAACCACTCAATAATTCAATCTCTTCAACGATCAATCAACACGCAATTAATGACCGTGGAATTCCTCTTGCTTTCTTTGGCACTTTTTGGAGGAGAAACACTTCGCGAGATGTGTATTATTCTACTTGTCGGTTTGCTCAGCGGAACATATTCTTCAATTTTCATCGCTGCACCTATACTTGTTGTATGGGAAAATAAAGAATGGAAAACTTGGTTTAGAAAACCACATGCTTCAAAAGCATAAATTCATTACAAAGGTTCTGTTCAGAAATGACAAACAGAACCTTTTTTATTTCTGAAAATCAGCTAATATCAGTTAAAAGGATCCTTCATGAGAGAAAAAGTTGTATTAATCACCGGCGCAAATGGCGAAATAGGCCATGGTTTGATTTCGAGAATTGGTGAAGAAAAACAGGCAAAAATTGTTGCTCTTGATTTGAAACCACTTGATGAAAGTTTGTTGGAATTATGCGACCACTTTATCCAAGGGGATATTTTAGATAATATGTTACTTGGCAGGTTAATGGCTGAATATGAAATAACAACTATTTTCCATCTGGCTTCAATCTTATCTACTAAATCGGAATATACACCTGAAGCAGCCCATAAGGTCAATGTTGAAGGAACCATAAATTTATTAAGGTTGGGTGTTGAATTAGCGCATTGGCAGGGCAATCCCGTTAAATTTATTTACCCCAGTTCGATTGCAGTGTATGGATTACCAGATATTGATACTAAGATTCGCGAAGGGAAAATTAAAGAATATCAATGGTGCACACCTATCACAATGTATGGGTGCAATAAAATCTATTGCGAACATCTTGGTAGATATTATTCAAGGAATTATCGCCAATTAGCTAAAGACCGTTTTAAAAATTCAATTGATTTTAGATGCATTCGATTTCCAGGATTGATAAGCGCGGACACTATTCCCACCGGAGGAACTAGTGACTATGGCCCCGAAATGTTACACCATGCAGCTCAAAATAAACCGTACGAATGTTTTGTCCGAGAAAACACTCAAATACCTTTTATGGCTATGCCAGATGCAATTAAAGCTTTGCTGTCTCTGGAAGAAGCTCCATGCAATTCACTTTCTCAATTGATTTATAACGTTACAAGCTTTTCTCCAAGTGCAGCAATGATTCGGCAATACGCCATAAAAGCATTCCCTGATTCAGAAATAAATTATAAAATTCATTCAAGCCGTCAGGCAATCGTTGATAGTTGGCCAATTGATGTAGACGATTCGCCGGCCAGGAATGATTGGGGGTGGGAACCAGATTATGACATGGATCGTTCGTTTAACAAATACTTAATTCCTGCAATTCGCGCCCGATATTCCAAACCTAAGGCCTAATTGTTGTATTAAACCGCAAATAAGAATAGCAAGTCGTTCACATTAGTTCCAGTTGGGCCGATTTTCACAAGATTGCCGGTTATTCTAAAAAAATTATATGCATCATTGTTTGCCAAATATTGCTCATGGTTTAACCCTTTTTCTTCAGCTCTTGATTTCGTTCTTCCTGTTACGAATGCACCCGCAGCATCAGTCGGGCCGTCTTCGCCATCCGTTGCTAAGGTTATTAAACAACAGTCAGGCAAATTATCAATTTGCCCAACTGCTCCTAATGCCAATTCTTGATTTCTCCCACCTTTTCCGTTTCCAGAAATTGTAACTGTTGTCTCTCCGCCAGCAATAACACACGCTGGTTTTTGTATTAGTTTATCGCTCTCTACCATGTTAGTTAATATTGACCCAAACACTTTTCCCACTTCTCGTGCTTCTCCTACTAACTTGGTTGAAAGGATAGTTGTGTTGTATCCTAATTTTTTCGCCGCTCTTTCTGCGGAAGTAATTGCTGTGGTCAAGCTTCCAATTATATTGTTGGATATTTTGCTCATTACCTCGTCACCAGATTTGACTGTCTCTTGCAAACCACCTCTCATGCCTTTTTTTAGGTGATTGATTATGCTCATAGGAATTTCATTTTCAATTTTGTATTTTTGTATGATTTCCCAGGAATCATTATATGTAGTTTCATCTATTGATGTAGGGCCAGAAGCTATCATCGAAATTTGGTCTCCCAGAACATCAGATAGTATTAATGTCTCCATATGTGCCGGGTAAGTCATTCGTGCTAACCCTCCGCCCTTAATCATGTCAACATGTTTTCTTATTGTATTTATTTCATGAATATCTGCACCACTTTTTAATAGAACAGTTGTAAGATGTTTAATATCATACAAGGTTATCCCTTCGGGTAGCAGTACCATTAATGCAGATCCTCCACCAGAGATCAGATTAATTATTAAATCGTTTCCAGTTACGTCCTTCAACAATGTTGTTAATATTTTTGTGCTTTCTAAAGACTGCTCGCTTGGTACAGGATGTCCGCCATAGCATATATGTATCTTTTCCCCAAACCCATTCTCATTTAAATTAATTTGATGCTTAGATATTAACAATCCTGATTTAATTCTATTGCCGATCTTATCGATCACTGCCCCAGCCATTGGAATCACTGCTTTTCCAACACCAATTACATATATATTGTTTACCTTATTAAGATTAATCTTTTTTTCAAATATAAAAAGATCACTTCCTTGAATATCGATTTTATCAGAAACGCAATGATATGGACTTACAGACAACAGTGTCTGGTTAACAATATAATTAATGTCTTTCCCCAATTTTTCTTTTAATGGGACGAGAGATATTTTCATGATCTATTTCCGTATTTTCAGGTTTTTTATCATTTTACACCTTTACTATATAAATTAATGCAAAACCAGTGTAAAATATTGTCTTGTGAATTAAATATGTTGATAAACGTTATTCGTTAATTTTTGCGGCAAATTCATAATTTATTGAGTAAGTTTGCAAACTATCAAAAACTATCAGGTTTTGGAGGTGTTTACATGGTGGATATTGAATTATTAAATGGGTTATTTCAACCCAAATCAGTTGCTGTAATTGGTGCTTCTGCAACTCCCGGTAAAATTGGATATACAGTACTAGATAATTTACAAAAAAGCAAATATAAGGGTGGGATATACCCAATCAACCCAAAATCTGACAAAATTCTAGGGTTAAAATGCTACAGCAGTATTCTTGATGTTAAAGAACAAATTGATTCAGCCATTATCACAATTCCCGCAAAATTCGTTTCACAAATAGTGGATGAATGTGGTGAAAAGGGTATTAAAGGTTTGATGATAATTACCTCCGGTTTTTCTGAAGTAGGTTTAGATGAACTTGAAAAAGAGATTGTCGCGAAATCCCACAGCTACGGGATGCGTGTTTTAGGCCCAAATATTGTAGGTGTGCTCTCAAATTCCGACGACTTTAATGGTTCCTTTGCGCCATTCCTTCCGTTCAAAGGTTCTGCATCTCTTGTTTCTCAAAGTGGTGCTCTCCTTATTGGAATTGACGCGCAGACATACGTTCGTGGTATTGGGTTTGATAAATTAATTTCTATTGGCAACATGTCTGATGTTAATTTCGCTGATACCATTGAATGGTTGGATCAAGATGAAAATACCTCATGCATCTCCCTATATGTTGAAGGATTGAATGATGGGCGACGTGTCATAAATGCAGGAAGAAAAGCCTCAAAACCAATTATCGCTCTTAAATCAGGAGTCTCAGCTCATGGTGCTGAAGCCGCAGCTTCACATACCGGATCATTAGCCGGCACATCTAAAATTTACAAATCTGCATTTGCCCAAGCTGGCATCATTCAAGCTGAGGATCTTGATAATTTATTTGATCGGACACTTGTGCTTTCGTTGCAACCACCCATGAAAGGGGATAATGTTCTAATCATTACAAATGGCGGTGGCGTTGGCGTTCTTGCCACCGACTCAGCGGAAAAATTCGGTA
>Ga0209345_10003256_pt1 | contig 16901 bp, 17 predicted proteins | sample Cruoilmetagenom7_FD_187294 | JGI IMG/M metagenome (GOLD analysis project Ga0209345, IMG submission 187294) | Oil polluted marine microbial communities from Coal Oil Point, Santa Barbara, California, USA - Sample 7 (SPAdes) (version 2) | ecosystem: Environmental > Aquatic > Marine > Oil seeps ...
TTGCCGGCTGGTCGTCGACACCGGCATCCATCACAAACGTTGGAGCCGTGAGGAAGCAATCCAATATCTCACAGACAATACGCCCAATCCCGAAGGCGATATTCGCAAGGCAATCGAGCGTTATATCGTCTACCCTGGACAGGCGACCGCCTATATGATCGGCAAGCTGAAAATACTGGAGCTTCGCAACCGGGCACAGGACGCGTTGGGGGATAAGTTCACCGTGGGCGAATTCCATGACGTGATTCTGAAAAGTGGTCCGGTGCCGCTCGATATCATGGAAGAAAGGGTGAATTCCTGGATCGCGGCAAAGAGCTGAGTTTCCGTCGCAATCGGGAAAGATGGCCTGAATAGTCAAATGCTCCCGATGAATCTGTCGTATTTGTCCAATTAATCTGCACTGTCGCAAGTGCATAGGGGCTCTGCGACCCTGAGGGCTCCGACCATCGCAATGCGAAGGTTCGAGAGTTCTTTTCCTTATCGGCCTGGCTATTATTTTAGTCAGGCCTTTTTTTTACCTTTGTTTTCTAGCTATAATGGCGCATCGGTAGACTATCTGAACTTGAGGGGGGACAGATAAAGGGGTCGTAATTTGGTTAGTTTGAGATATTTCGCGCCTGCGGAAGACGTCCGGGACCTTGTCTCGGTTTATTATTTGTTCGAGGTGCAGGAGCCACGTTTCGCGGATAACGAACGGGCCGCTATCGCACAGATTCGCTTTTTGCTGGAAGGCGAGGCGGTCCTGAGTTTTGCCAATGGTAACAGTTTCCCTGCTTCCGGTGCGATGCTGCAGGGGCCTTCGACCGGGGCGATGCATTTTGATGTGACGGGACCTTTCCGCATGTTCGGGGTCGGCATTTTGCCTGCTGGCTGGGCGATTTCTACCCGGAAATCGGCAGCCGACTATACCGATCGGGCCGTCAACGCCGCGGAAGTTTTTACGCAGGAAATTGAAAAGAACCTTGAATATTTGCGCAGTTGCCAGTCTCCCGAAGAGATGGTGGCCTGGGCGGACAAGATTTATCGGGCGCTGAAACCACGGCTGAAGCCCGAAACCGCAGCGTTCACCAAGATGATCGATGAGTGGTTGTCGTCGGAACCCTCGCCACCGGTCAGCAAGTTGATGGAACGGTCTGAGCAAAGCTCTCGGCAGGTGCTGCGCACGGTGAACAAGCTCTATGGCATGCCGCCTAAATATCTGGCGCGCAAATATCGCGCTTTGCGGGCAGCGCGGGCCTATGCCGAGCATAATGAAGAAGAATTGCTCGAACTGGTCGACGCCTTTTACGATCAGTCACACATGATTCGCGAAGTGAAATTTTTCGCCGGCGTAACCCCGACCCAGTTGCGGGTGGCAGAGGGGGAGACCGCGCGGCTGATCGATCAGCGCAGTGACTTGAAGGGTAAGATCGCAACGCTGACTTCCGATACGTAATTGGAAGAATGGGAAGCATGTTTTGCCTTTTCTCGAGTCTTTTGAAGTCGCGCTGTGCTTGCAATGTTGGATAAATAAGACTAAACCAGTCTTGTTTAAACATTTACCCCGAGCGATTCGAGAAAAATGCGTCTTTCCAACCTCGCAGACTATGCTGTTGTCCTGATGTCCGCTGCGGCGCGCCATTGCGGTGCCGCGCTGCTTGCGGAAGGGAAGCTCAACGCGACGAAGCTGTCGCAGGAGACCGGCGTTCCGCTGCCGACAGCCAAGAAGCTGGTGAGCAAACTGACCACCGCCGGGCTGTTTGAATCGACGCGCGGCATGGGCGGCGGCATCCGGCTGGCGCGGCCGCCGGCCTCGATCAGCCTCGCCGATATTATCGAGGCCGTCGAAGGACCGCTGGCAATCACCAGTTGTACCATTGACGGCAATCACGATTGTATACTGGAGGACGGCTGCACGGTGAAGCCCCATTGGGGCGTTGTGAATCGGACGATCCGCAAGGCGCTGGACGATGTCAGTCTGGCCAGCCTGTCGGATTTGCCAGTCGCCCCCAAAATTCGAATAATGGAAAAAGCATGATGAGCGAAGACGTCAAAACTTCCGACTATGACACGGAGCGCGCGGAAATGAATGCCGAGGCTCAGGAAGCTGTCGACAAGGCCAGTACCTATGAATTCGGCTGGTCGTCGGACATCGAGCAGGATTTTGCGCCCAAAGGCCTGAACGAGGAAACCGTCCGGTTTATCTCCGACAAGAAGGGCGAGCCCGAATGGATGCTCGACTGGCGGCTGAAGGCTTTCCGCCTGTGGGAAAAAATGGAATCACCGGACTGGGCGAAGCTCGAAATCCCGATGATCGATTATCAGGATGCCTATTATTACGCCGAGCCCAAGGCGAAGGAAAAGCTCGGCAGCCTCGACGAGGTCGATCCGGAAATATTGCGGGTCTATGAGAAGCTCGGCATTCCGATCGAGGAGCAAAAAGTGCTCGCCGGCGTCGAGGGCGCGCGCAAGGTTGCTGTGGACGCGGTGTTCGACAGCGTGTCGGTGGCGACCACCTTCCGCAAGGAACTGGAAGACGCGGGTGTCATTTTTCGGTCGATTTCCGAAGCAATCAAGGAATATCCTGACCTTGTCCGTAAATATCTGGGCAAGGTTGTGCCAATGCATGACAATTATTTCGCGACGCTCAACTGCGCCGTGTTCAGCGATGGCACCTTTGTCTATATCCCCAAAGGCGTCCGCTGCCCGATGGAACTGAGCACCTATTTCCGGATCAACGCCGAAAATACCGGTCAGTTCGAACGGACATTGATTGTTGCCGACGAAGGCAGCTATGTCAGCTATCTCGAAGGTTGCACCGCACCGATGCGGGACGAGAATCAGCTGCACGCCGCTGTGGTCGAGCTGGTCGCGATGGATGATGCGGAGATCAAATATTCGACCGTTCAGAACTGGTATCCCGGTGACGAGAATGGCAAGGGCGGCATCTATAATTTCGTGACGAAGCGCGGCCTGTGCCAGGGCAAGAATAGCAAGATCAGCTGGACCCAGGTCGAGACCGGCAGCGCGGTGACGTGGAAATATCCGAGCTGCGTCCTGAACGGCGAGAATAGCGTCGGCGAATTCTATTCGGTCGCATTGACCAACAATTACCAGCAGGCCGATACCGGCACCAAGATGATCCACAATGGCAAGAACACCCGTTCGACGATCATCTCCAAAGGCATCAGCGCCGGTCACAGCGACAATACTTATCGCGGTCTGGTGCGGGTGGGCCCGAATGCGGAAAATGTCCGCAACTTCACCCAGTGTGATAGCTTGCTACTCGGTGACCAGTCAGGCGCGCATACCGTGCCCTATATCGAGGTCAAAAACCCGACCGCGACGATCGAGCATGAAGCGACGACCAGCAAAATCTCCGACGACCAGATGTTCTACGCCCAGCAACGCGGGCTGGATGAAGAGGCGGCGGTGAGCCTGATCGTCAACGGCTTTGCCAAGGAAGTACTCAAGGAACTGCCGATGGAATTTGCGGTGGAGGCACAGAAATTGCTGGCGATTTCGTTGGAAGGATCGGTTGGATGATGAGTCTGCCTGTCCTCCTTCGTCATCCTGAACTTGTTTCAGGATCCACGTCTCCGATTGCGCAGTCGATGATTGGGGCGCCATGGATGCTGAAACGAATTCAGCATGACGATTTCCACGGATGTCACGCACCGTCTCAAGAATTTTGAAATGAAAAGAAAACCAATGCTCAAAATCAATAACCTCCACGCCACGGTCGGCGACACAGAAATCCTCAAGGGGCTATCGCTCGAAATCAACGCGGGCGAAATCCATGCGATCATGGGGCCCAATGGTGCGGGCAAGTCTACGCTCGCTTATGCGCTGGGCGGACGGCCCGGTTATGAAGTGACCGAAGGTAGCGCGAGCTTTGACGGGCAGGATTTGCTCGATATGGATCCGCATGAGCGGGCTGCGGCGGGTATCTTTCTGGGCTTCCAATATCCGGTCGAAATTCCCGGCGTATCCAACCTGCAATTTCTGCGCGAAAGCCTGAATGCCCAGCGTGCTGTGCGCGGGGAAGAGGCGTTGACCGGCGCCGAGTTTATCAAGCTAGCCAAGGAAAAGGCGGCGCTGCTGAAGATGGACATGGATATGCTCAAACGGGCGGTTAATGTCGGCTTTTCCGGCGGCGAGAAGAAGCGCAACGAAATGGTCCAGATGGGCATTCTCAATCCCAAGCTGGCGATCCTCGACGAGACCGACAGCGGCCTCGACATCGACGCGCTGCGCACCGTGGGGTCGGGCATCAATGCGATCATGCGCAAGCCCGACAAGGCAGTATTGCTGATCACCCATTATCAGCGGCTGCTCGACGAAGTGAAGCCCGATTTTGTCCATGTTCTGGCGGATGGCCGGATCGTGAAGACCGGCGGACCGGAACTGGCGCTGCAGCTGGAAGAAGAAGGCTATGAAGCGATTGCGGAGGCGGCATGATGGTACGCGCTAACTTTTTCCTCCCTGTGTCCGCAGGACATGGGGAGGTGGCGCGCCGCAGGCGTGACGGAGGGGCGGATCGCGCATTACCCCTCCACCATGCTGCGCATGGTCCCCCTCCCCATGCCTTCGGCACAGGGAGGAAAATGATATGAACGCTCCGCTCCCTACGCGACGTGACGAGAGCTGGCGCTATGCCGATCTCAAGGCGCTTGAACCGGTCTGGCCGAAGCTGGATGGCCCCGAGCATATCAACGTGCCAGCCGGCGAAACCGTCTCCCGCCAGATTGCCGAGCTTCCGATCACCGACGGCATCGGCATGATCGATCTGGATGTGACCATTGGCGACAAGGCGACCTTCATATTGCATGTCCTCGCGCATAATGCCGACTATGGCCGGATTCAGGTCAAGGCGACTTTGGGCAATGGCTCGCATTTTGAACTGGGCGGCGCGATTCTCGGGTCGGGCAAGCAGACGCTGGAAATCGTTACCGAGACCATTCACGCCGAACCCAATGCGACCTCCAATCAGGTTGTGCGCTCGGTCTTGGCGGATACGGCTACCGGAAGCTTCCTCGGCAGTATCAATGTTGCCCGCCACGCCCAGAAAACCGATGCAGCGCAGTCGGTCAAATCGATGCTGCTCGATCGTGGTGCGACCGCGAACGCAAAGCCCGAGTTGGAGATTTTCGCTGACGACGTAAAATGCGCTCATGGCGCGACCGTTGGCGAACTCGACAAGCAGGCGCTCTTCTACCTCGCCTCACGCGGCCTGCCGCCGGTGGAGGCGAAGAAGCTGATGTTGCAGGCGTTTATCGCCGATGCCTTTGTGTCGCTTGATGATGATGCGGCGCGTGACGAGATCGAGGGCAAGGCGCTTGCGGTATTGGAGGCTTTGTCGTGATCCTCGCTCTTGCCTTTTTGTACACACCGGTTCCGCCAGTTCCCTTCCCGGACGAATTCCAAGGTGCGTGGGACCAAAATGCCTATGCCTGTTCACAAGCGGCAACAGCAACGCGGTTGGCAATAAGCAAGTCGCATTTCATGACCGGCGAATATCAAGGCTATTCTACCGGCTTCAACCGTTTGAATGAAACGGTCATCATTGCCGACATGGTTGGCGGGCGTTCCAATGCAAAACGTCCATCACTCCAGCGTCTGGAACTATCAGAGGACGGTGATATGCTATTTGTCCAATCCTTCCCGAAATCGGGACACAAAGGGACCGTTACCGCGCAGTTTCTTGTTCGTTGTGCCGACCAGGAAACGGCGATGGAGGCTTCGTCGTGAGGAACTTCCGGTCTCGTCATCCTGAACTTGTTTCAGGACCTCCAGAGATCCTGAAACAAGTTCAGGATGACGAAGCTAATGGGCGGGCATCATGAACGCTCCCGCCATCATACGCACGTCCCACCGCGCCGATTTCCCCGGCATAGGCGCCGACTGGCATTATCTCGACTCCGCCGCCACCGCGCAGAAACCCAAAGCCGTGCTCGACGCCATCGCCCGCGCTTACGGCCCCGATTACGCCACCGTCCACCGCGGCGTCTACGCTCGCTCCGCCAACATGACACTCGCCTATGAAGCCGCCCGCAAACGCGTCGCCGGTTTTCTCGGCGCTGCGTCGGAGAATGAAATTGTCTTCACCAGCGGCGCGACCGACAGTATCAATCTGGCCGCGGAAAGCTGGGGCAACAAATTTGTCTCCAAGGGCGACCGCATCATGCTGTCGCAGCTGGAGCATCACTCCAATATCGTGCCTTGGCAAATGCTGGCCGGGCGGGTCGGCGCGCATATTGATGTCGCGCCGTTGACCGATGATGGCCAGATTGATCTCGACTGGATCGAAGAGCATCTGACCGAACAGCACAAGCTGGTCGCGCTGGCGCATGTTTCCAATGTGCTCGGGTCCTTGCTCGACGCGAAGCGGGCGGCGGCCATCGCGCACAGGGTTGGCGCGAAGCTGCTGCTTGACGGCTGTCAGGCCGCGCCGCGTCTGCCCGTCAATGTGCAGGATCTCGGTTGCGATTTTTACGTTTTCTCGGGGCACAAGATCTACGGGCCGACCGGCATTGGTGCTTTGTGGGCGCCTTATGAAACGCTCGAAGCCATGCCACCCTGGAAGGGCGGCGGGTCGATGATTGATCGCGTGTCTTTTGACGGCACCACCTATGCGCCGCCGCCGGGCCGCTTTGAAGCGGGGACGCCGCATATCGCCGGTGTGGTCGGACTGGATGCCGCGATCCAATATGTCGAGGACATTGGTCTCGATGTGATTTCGGATCACGAGAACGCGACTCTGGCCAAGGCGCGCGAAGCCCTCTCCGGGATCAACTCGGTACGGGTATTCGGTCCGGACAAGAGCATGGGCATATTGAGTTTCGCGGTCGGCGACGTGCATCCGCATGATGTCGCCACTATATTGGATGAAGGCGGCGTTGCAATCCGCGCCGGCCATCATTGCGCGCAGCCTCTGATGGATTACATGGGCGTAGCCGCGACGGCGCGCGCGAGTTTCGGGATTTACAGTGATGACGGGGATGTCGCCGCTCTGGTGGACGGCATCGAACGGGTCAGAAGGATTTTCGGGTAAGGTGACGATATGAACGAAGAACGGAAAATATTGGTCGAAGAAGTCGAGTCGGTCGAAAAGCCGAAAACGGCCAAGGTCGAGGATGCTGTCGAGGACACTTCGGTCGAGAGACCGGATGACAGCGAGCAAAGTGTCTCGACTACGCTCGACACGGACGGCAAGCCTGCGCCGGTCATGGCGCCATCGCCTTTCGAAGCGGAAAGCGACGCGGCGAAGCTCAATCGCAAGCGCGATTATCTTGAAGGGTTTCTGGCGCAGAAACCGACCGAGGCTCCGTCTGGAGAAGCGGGCGGCGATCTCTATGAAGCCGTGATTGACACGCTGAAGTCGATTTACGATCCGGAAATTCCGGTGAATATCTATGATCTCGGCCTGATCTACGGCGTCGAGATTACGCCCGACAATCATGCAATCGTGACAATGACCCTGACCACGCCGCATTGCCCGGTCGCCGAATCCATGCCCGGCGAGATCGAGTTGCAAGTCGGCAGCGTGCCCGGCGTCGGCCACGCAGAGGTCAATCTCGTCTGGGACCCGCCATGGGATCCGCAAAAGATGAGCGACGAAGCGAAGCTTGAACTGGGGATGTTGTGAGATATCCCCCTCCCGCTTGCGGGAGGGGCTAGGGGTGGGCCTTCGGACCATCCACAATCCCACCCCCGACCCCTCCCGTAAACGGGAGGGGAGAAGGAGAGTGAAATGACCGACACGAAAACCAAAAACCGCGAAATACCCGCCGCGATCAATCTGACGCCGGCGGCGGAGCAGCGCATCGCCGACCTGATGGCAAAGGCGCCCGACGACGCGATCGGCGTAAAACTGTCGACCCCGCGTCGCGGCTGCTCGGGCCTCGCCTATTCGGTCGACTATGTGACCGAGGAAGTCCCGTTCGACGAAAAGATCGTCACCCCCGGCGGGATATTTTATGTTGATGGCGGATCGGTGCTCTACCTGATTGGCAGCACGATGGACTGGGTGGAAGACGATTTCACTGCGGGATTCGTGTTTGAAAACCCGAACGCCAAGGGCGCTTGCGGCTGCGGGGAATCCTTTACAGTATAGGAGACTATTTTGATCATGAGAACCGCCGCCCTCGCACTGAGTGCCGCAATCACACTTGCCAGCCCTGCGCTTGCGGATAAATTGGTACTGGCTCCTTCCTCCTTTGAAGAAATGTCCACGCTTGTCGGAAACTGGAAACCGGAAGGTCAGGATGGTTCAAAATTCCATATCGAGTTTGAACTGACCGCCAACAAAAGCGTGTTGGTTGAACGCTGGGTGAGCCGCGGCAAAACCCATTCGCTGACTCTCTACCATCGCGACAAGGCGGAACTCGTCGCAACGCATTACTGTCCGCAAGGCAATCAACCGCGAATGAAAATGAGCGCGCCCGATGGAGCGACGAAAATCGTCTTTGATTTCTGGGATGCGACCAATTTGGCCAAGCCCACGGACAATCATCAACATAGCTTGTCGTTTGATTTGTCAGAACCCGGTCGTGTCAAACGAGCGGAAACCTATTTGAGCATCACGGGCGAAGAGCCATCCGAGATGGTTTTGGTGCGGATACCGGAATAGAAAACCCCAGCATTTTCATGCCGGGGTTTTGTAATTCGTCATCCTGAACTTGATTCAGGATCTCGGTTGACAGCGCACCGACCTCGAGGGATCCTGAAACGAGTTCAGGATGACGAGTGGGCGGGGCGCTGCGTTGGCTTCAAACCTTCGAAGTCAGTTCCGGAACCGCATCAAACAGATCTGCAACCAGTCCGATATCCGCAACCTGGAAAATCGGGGCGTCTTCGTCCTTGTTGATCGCGACGATGATTTTCGAGTCTTTCATGCCCGCAAGATGCTGGATCGCGCCGGAGATACCGATTGCGATATAGACTTCTGGCGCGACGATCTTGCCGGTCTGGCCGACCTGATAGTCGTTCGGGACATAGCCCGCATCGACCGCAGCGCGGCTGGCACCGATGCCGGCGCCGAGCTTGTCTGCCAATGGCGTGATGACTTCTTCGAACTTCTCGGACGAACCCAGAGCGCGACCACCGGATACGATGATTTTTGCAGATGTAAGTTCGGGGCGTTCGGACTTGGCGATTTCTTCGCTGACGAAGCTCGACAGGCCAGCGTCGCTGGCGCGGCCAACGGCTTCGATGGTGCCGGAGCCGCCTTCGCTTGCCGCTTTGTCAAAGGCCGTGCCGCGCACGGTGATGACTTTCTTGGCATCGGAAGATTTGACCGTGGCAATCGCGTTGCCGGCGTAGATCGGCCGGGTGAACGTGTCTTCGCTTTCGACCGAGAGAATGTCGCTGATCTGCATGACGTCGAGCAGGGCTGCAACGCGCGGGGCGATATTCTTGCCGGTGGTGGTGGCGGGCGCGAGGAACGCGTCATGCGTTTCCATCAGGCTGGCGATCAGCGGCGCGGCATTTTCCGCGAGCTGATGTTCCAGCGAAGCGTCATCGGCGACATGGACGGTGGCGACGCCTGCGACCTTCGCAGCCTGTTCGGCAACGCTGCCGCAGCCGGAGCCGATGACCAGCGCGTGGACGTCGCCCAGTTGCGACGCGGCGGTGACAACGGCCAGCGTCGCGTCTTTCATGTCGGTGTTGTCATGTTCTACGAGTACGAGAGTTTTCATTTTGTAACTCCTTAAATTCTTGTTCCATTCCGTTCGTGCTGAGCCTGTCGAAGCACCTTGTCCCACCATCCTTCGACAAGCTCGGGATGAACGGGGGTGATTGGGCTCAAACGGTTAAATGGCTCCCACAGCTTTGAGTTTCGCGACCAGCGCATCCACATCTTCGACCTTTTCACCGGCCTGGCGAACCGGAGGCTCGGCGACGGTGATGGTGGTGAGGCGCGGGGCAATGTCGACGCCATAATCGGCTGGGGTTTTCTCATCCATCGGCTTTTTCTTTGCCTTCATGATATTCGGCAGCGATGCATAGCGCGGCTCGTTGAGGCGCAGGTCGGTGGTGACCACGGCGGGCAGGTTCAACTTGACCGTCTGCAGGCCGCCGTCGATTTCACGTTTGACGGTGATGCTGTCGCTGTCGAGCTCAACGGTATTGGCAAACGTACCCTGTCCCCAGCCGAGCAATGCTGCGAGCATCTGGCCGGTCTGGTTCGAATCGTCATCAATCGCCTGCTTGCCGGTGATGACCAGCTGCGGCGATTCTTCCTCGACGATTTTCGCGAGGATCTTGGCAACGCCGAGAGGTTCGACTTCTTCGTCGGTGACCACGAGGATCGCCCGGTCCGCACCCATGGCGAGAGCGGTACGCAAGGTTTCCTGAGCTTTTTGCGGGCCAACCGAAACCGCGACGATTTCTTCTGCCTTGCCGGCCTCTTTCAGGCGGATGGCTTCTTCGACAGAGATTTCGTCAAACGGGTTCATCGACATTTTGACATTGGCGAGATCGACGCCGCTGCCGTCGGATTTGACCCGTGGTTTCACATTATAGTCTATGACCCGTTTTACGGGCACCAGGATTTTCATTGCTGTTTCCTTTTTTCAAAATTCATTACGCGATTAACTTACGTTCACGTAAACGTCAAGTTTTGTGCTGCGATGCAGCATTATCAATTTTGCCACCAGGGCAAGTACCGTTCGTACCGAACTTGTCGAAGTACGGAATTACGTACTCCATCATCCTTCGACAGGCTCAGGACGAACGGCCTTTCGTTTTCCGTTCGTTCAGGCGGCTTCTTTCACCTGTGCAACAATCTTCTTCGCTGCATCGCCGAGATCATCGGCCGGCACGATCGGCAAGCCGCTGCCGGCAAGGATTTCCTTGCCTTTCTCGACATTGGTGCCTTCGAGGCGAACGACCAGAGGCACTGAAAGATCGACTTCCTTGGCTGCGGCGACAATGCCTTCGGCGATGATGTCGCATTTCATGATCCCGCCGAAGATATTGACGAGAATGCCTTCGACCGCAGGATCGGCCAGGATGATCTTGAACGCCGCAGTCACTTTTTCAGTGGTCGCGCCGCCGCCTACGTCGAGGAAGTTGGCCGGGAAAGCGCCGTTGAGCTTGATGATGTCCATCGTCGCCATCGCCAGGCCGGCGCCGTTGACCATGCAGCCGATATTGCCGTCGAGCTTGATATAGGCAAGATCGGATTTGCTGGCTTCGACTTCCGCCGGATCTTCTTCGGTTTCGTCCCGCAGCTCGGCGAGCTCGGGGTGGCGCATCAGCGCGTTGCCGTCGAAGCTCATCTTGGTATCGAGCACGATCAGCTGCTGGTCTTCGGTGACCACCAGCGGGTTGATTTCGACCATTTCGCAATCCATCGCGAGGAAGGCGTCATAAAGTTTCTTGCCGAGCTTTTGCGCCTGCTTGTTGAGGTCGCCCTTCAACTGGAGAGCAAAAGCGATGGCGCGACCGTGATGGGGCATGAAGCCCTGCGCCGGATCAATGGTGATCGTGCGGATTTTCTCAGGTGTGGAGTGGGCAACTTCCTCGATATCCATGCCGCCTTCGGTGGACACAACCATCGCGATCCGTCCACTGGCCCGGTCGACCAGCATCGAGAGGTAAAATTCCTTCTCGATATCAACGCCGTCGGTGACATAGAGGCGGTTGACCTGTTTGCCGGCATCACCGGTCTGGATCGTGACCAATGTATTGCCGAGCATTTCTTCGGCATTGGCGCGGACCTCTTCGATTGATTTCGCCAGCCTTACGCCGCCTTTTGCATCAGGGCCAAGTTCCTTGAACTTGCCTTTACCGCGTCCGCCCGCGTGAATCTGGGCTTTTACAACATAAAGCGGTCCGGGCAGTTTTTCGGCTGCGGCAACCGCTTCATCAACAGTGAGCGCGGCATAGCCCGCAGGAACGGCGATGCCGTGTTTGGCAAGCAGTTCCTTGCCCTGATATTCGTGGATATTCATGGAGAGAAGCGACGCCTTTCATTGGTGGAAATAGTGAGTCTTGCGGAGGGCTAAAGCATAGTTGGGGGGGGATTTCCAGCCCTCCATTGGCTATATGACTTGAATTTCACTCTCATTTTTGATCAGGCGATTATTTGATAGCGCAAATAACACCCGAACTGGTTACAACTCCTACGATTTCCGGATCCTGAAGCGCGCGCGTCTGTTTGACAAATTCCTTGATCGTAATATCGCCCGGCTCGCGATTCTTGAGCTTGCCGAGACCGTTCAGCTTATTGAGTTGCCCGAGCGACAACCGATCAACCATCCGGTCCGCCATGCAGGCGGATACCGGGGCCGAAAGTCCCGCGCTCATTAGCCCGTTACGCACCCGGGTTTCGGGGGTAGCGCAGCCAGCCAGTGCCGACAGCGCTATCACCCCCCAAATCACCCGGATCACGTTCATTTCTTGGATTTCGCTAGTTCAATCGCCTCAAGCACGACGCGTTTGGCGTCTTCGGCGTCGCCCCATTTGCCGACCCGGACCCATTTCTCGGGTTCTAGATCTTTGTAATGGGTGAAGAAATGCTCGATCTGCTGCATCACGATTTCTGGCAAATCATTGCCTTCGCCAATCTTGCGATAATAAGGGAAGGTTGCGTCGATCGGAACGCAGAGCAGTTTTTCGTCACCGCCATGTTCGTCTTCGAGGTTGAGTACCGCAATCGGACGGCAGCGTACAACACAGCCCGGCATGAACGGTGAGCGCGCGACAACCAATGCGTCAAGCGGGTCACCATCGGGAGACAATGTGTGCGGAATGAAGCCGTAATTGGCCGGATAACGCATCGGCGTATGCAGGATACGGTCAACGAACAGCGCACCCGATTCCTTGTCAAATTCATATTTTACCGGTTCGCCGCCGACGGGCACCTCGATGACGACGTTCAGGCTTTCCGGCGGATTATCGCCGATCGGGATTTTGGTAATATCCATGAAAAAGGTGGTCCTTATCTGGTTTTTGGCTGCAATAGCCGGTCTATGCCGCCTTCTTGATCAGCACCCTCTCCGGTGATTTTTTCCAGCGCCGGATAGCGCAGGCCACCGGAATGGTCGACCATAAAATTATGATAGGCCTCACCATTTTTTGCAAAAATTTCGATCATGCCTTTTGCCCCGCGATTTTCCGCGACCGCCTGTTTTAGCGCTTCGTCGCTATAGGCCTTGCCATTGATGGCCGAGATAGTGAGGCCGGATTTGAGGCCTGCCTTGAACGCCGGACTGTCCCAGATCACCGATTTGATCGTGCCCTTGCCGCCCATGATCAGGCCGATGCTGTGGCTGAGATCGAGCTGCTTGCGGCGCTTGTCATTGGCCAGGATATAGGCGCTTGGCCTATCGACATAGACGAGCCGGTAGCCCCCGAGGACGAGGCCGTTTTTGGGCGCTTCTGTGCCGGTCCGGTAAACCCGCTCTTCGATGAAATTGTCCCAGTCATACGGCTGGATCTTGCTGAGCGCGGCGACGACATCCTGCTGCTCATAGGTAACCACGCCCCAGTCACCATTTTTGCCGCCAAAGAACAGCTTTGCAAAATCCTCCAGCGATTTTTTCCCGCCCGATTCGTGCCGGATGATCTGGTCGGCTTCAAGCCAGATCAGCAAGCCCTCGTTATAATAATCCTCTGATCGTTGCCAGCTGGTCCATGGTTTGGGCCGCCGCGCCGCGATGATCGGATCGTGGGCGGTGTCAATCAACGGGCGCCATTGCCGTCCTACTCGCTGGTCCATGCCCGCGGCGATAGCGGCGAGGGCATCGAGCGTGTCCTGCTTTGAATAGAGCCCGGACCGTGCGCCGAGCACATAGCCCCAGAATTGCGTCTGTCCTTCATAGACCCATAGCAGGCTGTCGCGCATCGGTTGCCGGAAATCGGGCGTCCACATGCCGGCGGGACGTCGATATTTGCCATTCCATGCATGGGTCATCTCGTGTGGCAGCAGGTTGCGTCGACCCGGGCCGGCATCCCAGTCGGTGAAATATTCCGGAGCCACGCCATTTTCGGATGACCGGTGATGTTCCAGTCCGATGCCACCCATATCGTCGGTGAGCGCGAGGAGAAAATCATAGCGGTCATATGGATGGCTGCCAAAAAGGGCTTCGGCCTCTTTGACGAGTTTGACATGGTGCGCGAGCTGTTGCTTTTCAGACTTCAGGAATTTGGCATCATCCGCAACGATATTGAGATGCACGCGTTTGGTCAGCTGATGGGTCTGGAAAAACTGGCCAGCGAAAACCGGGCTGTCTACCAGAGTGTCATAGTCGGTTTTTTCATACACAATCGTGCTGTCGGTCCGTGACTTTGGCCGCATTGCGCTCGCGGCCTGCCAGCCATCCGGGTAAATGGCGGTCGCCTCGACCGGAATCTGTCGTACATAATAGCCGGCCGGATATAGCGAAACCTGATGCCAGCGGAGGTTGAGCATGGCTGGGGCCATGACAATCCGTCCATGGCTCCTGGTGGTGGCGGAGACAAACTGGAATTTTGCGGTAATCGTGTCGACATTTTCCGGGACCGTCAGGTGAAAGGCGAAGACATCTACATCGTCGCGGGCCCAAGCCAGCTTTTCGCCATTTGCGGTGAATTCCAGTCCGGTGATTTTCTCGATCTCGCCGCGCGGCGCATGGTTGCCGGGGAGCCATTCGGGATAGAGCAGGGTGAGGCGGCCGGCTTTTGCCACGGGGATCGTCTGGGTAATGCGGAATATGCCCTGATCGTGATCACGGGCATCGACGGTCAGGGTCATGGTGCCGGGATAGGCTATGTCCTGCGGTGCGGGAATGGTTTCCTGCGGCGGGACATAACTGGGTTTGCTAAGACTGTCCGGCATTGCTGCCGCTGTTGTAGAAACGGCGATAGCCAAGATCAGACCCAATATGCCAACCAGACGCATGTTTAGAAAACCCCTATCGTAAAGAGAGCGCCTGAATGGCGCTTTCCGCAACTTTCGTCCAGAGGCTTGGTGGAAATAAGTCACTTCCGCTTTGCCGCTTCTCTGGCTAAAGCGCTCTCCATGGCAAAAATACAGACACCCCAGCCCGTGCGCGGCACGCAGGATATATTTGGCGAAGATCAGGAGCGGTTCAGCCACGTGGTCGAAACGTTCGAGCGTGTGCGGCGACTCTACGGGTTCAGGGGTGTGCAAATGCCAGTCTTCGAACCGACCGCAGTCTTCGCCCGTTCGCTCGGCGAGACCACCGATGTCGTGTCAAAGGAAATGTATAGTTTTGAGGATCGCGGCGGCGACAGCCTGACATTGCGGCCTGAATTTACAGCGGGCATCTCGCGTGCCTTTCTGACCAATGGCTGGCAGCAGCATATGCCGCTGAAACTCTCGGCGCACGGACCATTGTTTCGCTACGAGCGACCACAAAAGGGACGTTATCGGCAGTTTCACCAGCTGGACGCAGAGATTATCGGAGCGGGCGAAGCGACGGCGGATGTTGAATTGCTCTGCTTCGCCGACCAGCTGTTACAGGAACTGGGCATTGCTGATGGTGTGACCTTGCAGCTCAATACTTTGGGGGACGCGGAAAGCCGTGATGCGTGGCGCGATGCGCTGGTCGAGCATTTTCAGGCGCACCGCATGGAGCTGTCTGAGGACAGCCAAGACCGGCTGGAGCGTAATCCGCTGCGGATTCTCGACAGCAAGGAACGGCAGGACCGACCGATTGCGGATAGCGCGCCCGATATCGACGCCTATCTTTCGAGCGAGGCGAAAGATTTTTTCGCACAGGTGACCGAAGGACTGGACGCCTGCGGCGTGGCGTGGACGCGCAACAGCCGTCTGGTGCGGGGGCTCGACTATTATCGGCATACGGCGTTTGAATTTGTCACCGACCGGCTGGGCGCGCAGGGAACCGTGCTGGCCGGCGGGCGATATGATGGTCTGATCGAGACACTCGGCGGCCCGGCGACGCCTGCTGTGGGCTGGGCTGCCGGGATTGAGCGGCTGGGGATGTTGCTGGCCGAAGCGCCGCAAGCTTCCCTGGAGCTTGCCATCCTGCCGATGGGCGATGATGCTACGGTCAAGGCGCTGTCGGTGGCGAATGAACTGCGCAAAACCGGATTATCAACCGAGATTTTCGGAAGCGGAAAATTCAAGAAACGGATGGCGCGTGCCAATCAGGCAGGCGCTTTGGCGGCGATTATCATCGGCGAAGACGAGCTTGCGTCCGGCAAGCTGCAATTCAAAAATCTGGCGACCGGCGAGCAAACCGGGCTGGACGTTGCGGAAGTCATAGAAGAAATGTGGGAACTGAAATTTTCCGATGATCTTGATGATCTGGACTCCGAACTCCTGGCTTTGGAACAAGATGTGAAGTCGACGGGAGACATTGATTGACCACCATCACTCCCCAGAGACTGGCGCAGATTGAGGCGCGTTTCGCCGAGTTGCAGGCGATGATGGCATCCGGCGATCTTGACAGCGATAAATTTGTCGCCGTCTCCAAGGAATATGCCGAGATCGAGCCGGTCGCGGAAGCCGCTGCGCAGGTAAAAAATCTGCGCGACGAGCAACAGGGACTGACCGAGATGCTCGCCGGCGATGATGCCGAGATGAAGGCTATGGCCGCCGATGAAATCGACAGTGTCAGGAAGGCGCTCGAAAAGGCTGAACATGCCCTTGCGCTGAAACTGCTGCCCAGAGACAGTGCCGATGACCGTCCCGCAATGCTCGAAATCCGCGCTGGCACCGGCGGTGACGAGGCCGCGCTTTTCGCCGGTGATCTGTTCCGCATGTACACGCGCTATGCCGAGGATCAAGGCTGGAAGGTCGAGATGATTTCCGCCAATGCCTCGGAAGTCGGCGGGTTCAAGGAAGTTGTCGCCAATATCCAGGGGAAGGGCGTGTTCGCCAAGCTGAAATTCGAATCCGGCGTCCACCGGGTTCAGCGGGTCCCGGAAACGGAAAGCGGCGGGCG
>Ga0209345_10003258_pt1 | contig 16896 bp, 16 predicted proteins | sample Cruoilmetagenom7_FD_187294 | JGI IMG/M metagenome (GOLD analysis project Ga0209345, IMG submission 187294) | Oil polluted marine microbial communities from Coal Oil Point, Santa Barbara, California, USA - Sample 7 (SPAdes) (version 2) | ecosystem: Environmental > Aquatic > Marine > Oil seeps ...
CCTCTTTCGCTTTATTACTTTCCATTACGGGCTTAAGCTCCAGTGTTACTAAGTCATTGCGAGCCTCCGCCTGCAATGACAACAATGAACTCAATACCACAACAGCAACTACAAACAGCTTTTTCATCTTTTACACAACCTTTGTAAGACTTACATTGATGTAAGTAATTGAAATTGTTAACTTGTTATTAAAGTAAGACTTTTCGTGTTTTTTCATGGTTATAGTACCCTCTATCTATTGCTTCTTCTTAACTTAATTTAACAGATCTACTGAATAGCTTTTTGGATTTTCTGATTGTCAGTTTTGTGCCAGTAGCGGACGTTAACGCCAGCAGCATACGCGCCCTCCGAATGGAGCCGAAAGGCGCAATGTAGTGGGCGTCGCCGTGCCTGCATTTGTTATGTGACATTTTTCGCCTCTAATGCGTCAGCAAGGAGATTGGCAGCAGAAACAAACTGCTTGCAAAGAAGCTCAAATTCCTCACCATAGCTTTGCTTATCGGAGCTAGTGGAAAGCACTTTGTGATCTGCGTCGACGCGATATTTTGCAATGTTCTTAATTGCATCAGACAGACCATTAACAAGCTCCAACTCGCGCTCTACGAGTTCAACCAGTTGCAATGCACTCAGAGGCCTTCCGCTGCTGTGAATGAAGTCGTCCTCAGTTTTTTCAAATTTGTATTGTAGAAGAGTCTTCAAGGGCTTCGGCTTCAATGAGTCAGAGCCTACAATTTTGTATAGCTCACTGCAGCTGTCAGCCAGCGCTTTGTTAGTGTTCTCTACCGGCATCCTTAGGTGTTCATTCTCAAGGCGTCCGAAGAGAGGATGTGGACTGAACTTTGAATTTAGTTTTAAGAGAGAATCCTGCACAGCCTTTAAAGGCTTGGGGAACTCGACCCACGCACCATCATAGGTTCGGGCGGCAAATAGCCTCAGGTTTTCATCATTAGGATCAAGGTTCGGTCTAGCAAGCTCATAAGCATGCCAGTGCCTCTGCTCAGAATCAGAAAAACAATAAAGATCTTTGTAGATGGCTGTAACAAATGTCTTGGCGTCCAGGGCTCTACCCTTCCCAAATCTTACATCGATAAACCTATCCGAAGGAGACTCAGCTGTTGTCCTAATATGGCCGCCTGCCGAAGAATCGTCTACTTCATACCAATCCAAATGGCTAAAGTACCTAGCCAAAACTTCTTCTGAAAAAAAGCACAAAGCAAGCTGGTGTTCTCCACACATTAAACGCTTCTTGAATTCTGGGGGTTCTGTTCGGGCATTTCCTGAGCTATAAAAATGCTCAGTCAACTCTTCTCGACTAGGGAAGAAAATGTGGGTGTTAATTGGTGTGAACGAAAACTTCTCACTGCTTCTCGGACTGGGAACACTGACAAGGTTAAGCTCAACGTTTGCGTTCATTGTTCCCCTGCCTGCTTCAACCCAAGACTCCACAAATCGCATGGCATCCCCATGTGGAATCTGAGCCTTTTCTGCAAGATCAATTGCGCTGACACCACCAAACGTAGTCCCCCAAGCCTTAACGGCTTCGGTAAAGAGTCGGTATTCTGTATCTTCCGGTGAATTCACGATGCTTTCCTTATTACATAACACCTTGAATAAGCCGTCGTTTGGAACGCCAGCGCAAAACGGTCGGCTTGATTCACTGGTTAAGTTTTATGTTGGGATGAACGCTAACTTTGAACGCCTGACCGGTGATTTAAGACCGTACTTCTTGCAAAGATCAGCTACGGCACTCACAAATGAATCATCAGCTTCGGGTGCAACAACAATACTTCTAACCAATTCATTTATGTCATTTAATTTTATTTTTATGCCCATTGGATTTTGTGAGATATCATCCAGCTTTGGCATCACAACGCGAAGTTCCTTTTCAAACTTGTAGGCATCACTTTTGTATTGGAGGACGTCGCTGTAAGCACCTATTGCGAAGTTGGGTGGCTTTGAATGATCTATATATTTGACCTTGCGCAGATGGACAGAGCGATCCCATCTCGAAACAGTGCTGACTAGCCGATCAACAGTTGTAGTAATTGCAACACTAGATTTTACGCCGCCGTACAACTGCCACAGCGCCATGTTGTCACGTGCACCTATAGTCCAACAACACACGTAACTACCCTCTCTGGCATTTCGATAAAACGCATCTGAACAGGTTGGTAGATTCCCCTTCTTAAACTCGTCATCTATGGACTCTCTGAGGCTTGGGAAAAGAGCGCCCTCTAGCCGATCTGGAAACCCGTCCGCCCGGCGCAAGTACAAGCTTTTGGTATGCAGAAGATCTAAGAGCTTCGGCAAATCCACATAACGCCTCAAGATTGATTTGCTTCTGACCTCTGGATCTGCCGTAACTATCGATTCATTCATTTGGACTCAACTTCTTTAAACTTAACGCCGCATTAAGGTGTAAGCGGTGCTTGGCTATACTTGAGCGAAACGATAATGCCAAGCGTTGCGAATCACTCTTAAATGCTTTGTTATGTTTGTTCTAAATTTTATGGAACATACTATCGAAATAGTCATAATCTCGATAGCCATCGACCCAACTAAAGCCAGCCAATATTTCCCAAAGCAACTGAGAGAGTTGCTTCATACTATCATCTTCAATACTGACGCCTTTTAGGGTAATAGATATAGTATTTATCCTATGCAGAAATGAGAACACCTCGTCGTCATCGACTTGCACGTTACCTAGCAAATAAGACGTAGCTTCTTTGAACGCCTCAAATTCATTGAGAATGTCTGCCAAGAGGTCTTTATCGAGATTATTTAGAAACACGTGCCAACGCTCTTGGTCTGCTGTTACTTTTTCTTTGAAATAGTCTTTAAATGCCTGAGGCTCCATCAAGTTGCTGAGCAAGTCAGCCTTGTAAGGTTCTCGACATGCATCAACGATACGCATAATTAAATTACGTTTAAACTCTGTATATTGCGATATAAAGTGACTTTTTATCCGCTTCTTGTTCTTTTTCTCTGGGATCCAAACAACCAAAAAATAAAACCAAATGCTGATGAGCATCCCACATGACAAGTTAAAAACAATCTCGTTCCCCAGCTTAAATTGCTGAAAAAATAATCCAGCACTTTCAAAAAGAAGCCTTTCTTCACTACTTTTCAGCACTAAAAAGAGACAAAGAAAGCTAAGAACTAGCAAACCTTTGTTCAAAAGTTTCAATTACCATTTCCTCGAAAAATATAGCAATATAGCGCTGAGCGCACCGGCGACCTTGACGGAGCGAAGCGGAGACAAGGGCGTCCGAGTGACGCGTCTGGTTATGTTTCATTTGGCAGCTCGCCAGTTTCTATGAGATGAACAAATTGATCTCCGCTAAGGAATTGCACGCCCTGTGATTCTGCTTTCTCAATTTTCTTCGGCCCTGCGTTTTCTCCACCCACAAGGTAATCTAATTTTTGGGTTACAGAGGCCACTACCTTGAACCGGTTGTCATGAGCCAAATAAGTAAGTTCTTCCTTTTCACTTGTACCAAAGCCAGTGAAGCACACCTGCAGCCGACTATCCTTGGCCTTTACGGTGCGTATCGAATATATCAACCTCCAAGCCTCGGCATCAGTCATTGAGTCAATTTCTTCTGCGCTCAAGTCAGACTTTGACTTTAAGATCATGGTCGGTTTTTCACTGGCCATACTCTCACTCTCTCCTAGAAACATAACGCTGAGGTAACCGGACGCTTTGTTGCGCCTGCGAAAAAGCGGTCCGGTCGACCGCCTGGTTAAACATCTTCTGGATCAACCCCGTCATGTAGAAATTCCTCCATACCATTTTCGCCGTCTGGTTTTAGGCCTTCCCGCTGCATGGCTTCGTACCAATTTGCCACTGCCCGCTTCATCGAGTTCAGGTCCTTTTTCCAAACAGGGCCTACATGCTCAACCCACAATTCAATTTCACGCTCTGACGTAGGCGATGCCGAACAGAGCAGCTCGGCTGAGGCAACTAACTGGTCTGCCAATTCTCCATCAACCACTTCTTCAGGAATTGACCAATGTCCTTTATCGCCAAGACAGTCCGTATAAAACCCCAGCTGCTTAATCTGATCCAACAGGTATGGATGCTCCGCATCTTTATCGAAAAGTGGACGAAGGTCATCTAGTTTTCTCGCGCCCTCAGCTACCAGCCGAGGAAAAATCCACTGTACGTTCTTTTTGGTGTGAGAGCGGTACCGCTTCCATTCTTCCTTCAACTCATTTTCGTCACGCGCAAGCGACACGGCCCGAAGTATTGAGATCTTTCCAGACTCTTCGATAGAAAGGGTTGCGAGAGAACATGCTGTCGGAAGCCGTCCAGCTTCAAGAAGTAACTTGGCATCCTGCACCAAGCGCGCCGCATTTTCCGACGCAGCAGTCATGCCCTCCGCTATCTGCGCGAAACTTAACTTTCCTTTATAGCTTGGCAGTTTCTTCGACACGAGCCTCGTCCGTTTAACATTTGTATATTGTGCGCGCGCATTTAGATACTAATCCAATTAATAGTTTTCGGTTCTTAACTTACTGATCTAACAGGCACTCTTGACTTGAAAGGTCTCGAGTCAGCAAACTCGATTTGAGCATGCTTAATTAGACTCTAACGAGCGCACAATATCCAACCTTTATTTTTTGTTATGTAATTGACAATAAACGACTTAAGTACACACCACAACAACAAAAAGCGCAATATCCCCGAAGTGAATGTGCCCTACATTACTAGAGATCCCCACACTTACTAATAACGGGACGGCTAGTCACTAGCTGGAACAGACTGAAACTCAGAAGGTTCGCTGTTCGCTCTGAGCGGACTATCTGCATTCGGTAATTGTCGAGTGAAACTCGAAAGTCGTCCAGGTTGACGATACTATTAATGAAGTCACTGAAGATATTTAGTAAGGAGAATGTATGAAAAGACGGGATGGTGGAGACGCTGTTAATTATACTCTCGGAGTCACTGGCACCTCGACTCTCATTGCATTGTTTCAGTCTATAACTCGGTCAAAAGCTTTAACTATCATGTTTGCCTTAGGCTTAGTCGCTATTATTAGCTTCCTATATTTTCTCATGGCAGGTTGAGGAGTATTCTCTGAGGCAGTAATGCACACTGAAAAGCTAATAAGCTGGTATCAATCCTAACCACATACACGTCTACAATGAGCGGGCATGTCGAAGTCATTATTCGACAATTCTATTAATCCACTGAATCGCATCTTCGACTGGGCGACTAGAGGATTCATCAACTGGAATCCTTTCTCCAAATATTGTACCACTCTTACTTGCCATAATTGCTGTCGTAATATTTAAGGTTGCCCCATTACTTAGCTTGAAAGATCGATTAGAGGTCGACATACCACAAGATGGTTCGCCAAACGAACGAACATTAGCTTTATCCTTAACAGCGACTAATAACGCCTCCCCAGAGCTCGCTGTTTGTTCGCTACTTAACACTGCTATTGGCATGTTTGCATTTCCCACTGAAGGCTTTTCAATTCCAATCATAAACTGATTATTGAGAAAACTTTGTCCGTCATAGATTCCCCAAGCAGTTTTGGAGCCGTCAGGTTTCACAAAATAACCATGTACTCCGTTGCTTAGCAATGGCGCGACTCCAGCTAACATCGGCCACATATTCCCACCCTTGTTATACCGAAGGTCGATAATCCAAGTTTTTGTATCGCGATCTTTCTGTCTGCTGATCTCATCATGCAATTCTTTGATATAGCGAAGTTTAGCCTTCTCTGAGGGGGCATTGAAGCTATTGACGCGAAGGTAGCCAATGTGTCCAGGAATGATAGGCAAGTCATAGGTATTCGTTGCCACACATTCAAACTTTCTTTGCATCACAAACTTTGGTTCAACGGCACTTTTATAAAATGTATGGCCGGTATCAGCTCGCTTTAAGATGAGAGTTAGCGCCTCGCGTAAATTATCTCTGGTAAATGGACGTTCAATATTATCCAAGTCAGATTTTAAGGCAGGCCAGTTTATCTGGTCACGCGTCACAACATGCTCCCTCATCAAATCCAGAACTTCATATGCTGTCGCTTCAGGAGTTACATCCTCACCACGCACTGAATCTTGAGCGTGTACCGAAAATGTTAGTAGCTGTAAGAGCAGAAAAGCGCGAAATATAAGCACCGACTTGAACCTCACTGCAAGTGAAAAAGTTTGGTTACACTAAAATGTGAATACAAATAAAATCAGCTTTTACTATTTTTCCTGTCTGGGGCTCAGCTCCTTGCCATGACTAGTTTTAGGGAAGATCGTGTCCGGCAGGTTTGAGCGAAGAACGGACCTTCGGATTTTTGTGTCACTCAAATAATGACTTGCCTCCTGTTTCAAGTAAAAGAGGATGACGCCTGCATCCAAGGCAGGTTCAACGCTGCAATACTGCATGTTTTATTATTGTGTTGTGTACTTAAGTCGTTTACTGTCAATTACATAACAAAAAATTAAAGTTAGCTATCAAGCGCTCATTAGAGTGTAACTGAGCATTCCCAAATTGCTCACGCGGAGTATTCAAATGTTATTGCGCCTCAACGGAAACAGTTCAGTGCCGAAACTATGGTTATCACTACTGTCACTCTTCCTAGTAGCTCTTTTGCTCTGGTCGGTATTAGGTCTTTCTGAAACACAGCATCGTATAGCTATTCTGGCTATAGTGGGTGTTGTTCTTACGGCTATGAGCTCTGTCTTTACTATTGTTATAAACAATAAGGAAGCTCGTGAGCGTGAGATACGGCTATTGATACAGAAAGAGCAGCAGAAAGTGTTTGAGCATTTCTATGTTGCGTTCTTTGAAATTCTGAAAGCTACTAAGGACAACAAAAAGAACCCATTGACGAAAAATGTCATTCATGAAATGTATGAATTTAAGCGCGGACTCATGAGCTGGGGAAGTGAGAAGCTAATTGCTGATTATCTGCAATATGAAACTGAGATGACGGAAGCCTCCAGTGATGGCATATCAGCAGTTCTCAAAGTAGGAGACAAATTTTTAAAGAGCATGAGGAAGGAACTTGGATTCGAGGATAAAGGCACTGTTAATATCATGAGCATCATTTTAGACGTACAAGCTCGTAAGGATTTAACGAAGTGAAGCCGGCTGCAGCAAACACAAATTATTCGGTCCTGCTGACTCGGATGTCGCTTTGCTCCATCCCTTTTGTGGGCGGTAGTTGTATGGGAGGTCTCTTATGAATCGAAATCCACCAATGGATGTAAAAAGGGCACTTCGAGAAGAGGTGGGGTTCGGGTGTCCGGTTCCAGGGTGCGGATTGCCATACCTCGAGTGGCACCATTTTGACCCGCCCTGGAATGTCAAAAATCACCACAATCCTGAAGGCATGATTGCTTTGTGTAGAGAGCATCATATACAAGCAGACAACGGTGCATTTACGTCAGGTCAACTTCACGAATTCAAAATATCCGGTAGAGAAAACTGGAGACAAGTTAGCGGAAAGTTTAACTGGATGAGAAATCGGCTACTTGCTGTTGTGGGGGGGAATTTCTACTACGAGACTCCTGTAATATTTAAGTTTAGGGAGCAGCCAGTAATTTGGTTTGAGCGAGATGAGAGTGATTATTTGTTGTTAAATTTGCATATGCTCTCTACTAGTAACGAGCCGCGTGCTTATATAAAAAACAATGAATGGTTCAATGTAGGTGGAGAGGATGACATCGAGTGCCCTCCATCAGCAAAAAAAATAAAGATAAAGTACCCAAATGGGGACCTCGTTTCAGTAGAGTTCTTTGAGTTGAAGAGCTTGGAAGAAGCAAAAAGACGCTACTCAGATGCAAGAGTAGAAGAATGGCCGGTTGAGTTTCCGCTAACGGCAGTTGAAGTGACGAATATTGTTGCCAACTCTGGTTTGGAATTTAACGCAAAGGAAACAAAGTTCGGAATGGGAAATGTAATGAAAAATTGTTTTGCATCTCATTGCGGTGCAGGTTTGGCAATCAGCTAACAAACGTGTCAAAGGTGACGCTCGTCTAATCGCTAAATTGAAAGGAACGTTCATGAGCCAAGAAGAAAGCTCTGGTCTAGAGTTATATTTAGGTTATCTGCGAGAACATTGGGCTTTAGCTGCATCACTCGGGTATCTTTATCTGACATTACTTGGTATGGCCCAATCTGGGGTGCTGTTTGCCAAGTACGAAATTAATATTTTTGAGTTCGCAGAGCTAAATGACTTCTTACTCGCAGCATTTCGAGAACCATTATCTCTATTGGCTGGGTTAGGTGTCTTGGTATATGTTGGCTTAGCATTTTCGTTTATATACAGAAAAAGGTCGCGGGATCTGAGGTCTCTGTCGATTTTTAAAAGCAGATCTATGACCATAAATCTTGTGGCTTCTGTTATTGCTATGCCATTTATCATTCAAATCGCGTTTGCAGACTTATTTAAAGGGAGTTACGAACGAGACGTTGCAATTGAGCTCAGAAGGGGATCCCTTCCTGGCCTAGCTAATATATCAACGACAAATTTCAAATTGATAGGCACAAGTGAAAAGTTCATTTTTATCTATGAAGATGACAGTAAACGGTCTTATGTTGTTCCTGTCTCTAATATCGTTGGAGTGGCGATTAAGCCATAGCAAAGCCATTGTGCAGCGGAAAAGCCGCTAAATGCGGCGTCAATGTCAGTTCTTGGCACTAAAAGAGAATAACTGATCATGAATTGGTTTTTTTAAATTATAAGAATCGCAGGTGCAAATTTTCCTGGAGCTGCGTCACTAGTTCAGTTTCAAGCGGAAATTGACCAGGAAGTTCTTAATAAACGCATTCAAAAGCTTGAAGATCCCATTAGTACATTACACGAAGACATTTATGACGTATCAAAAGAGATTTATGGGGAACTCAAAGCAGCTGACTCGATTAGCCTAGGCTTCGATGAAGAGTTTTACTCCAAGTATAGTCGAGCTTTGTCGGTTTTAAACTCATGCCAACTAATTTCGCAAAATAGAGTTTTAGGATCGAGAATACCTCGTGGGATTCAATTGTCAGACCCGACATATATTCTTTACATGGCGGCACACTTCGAAAACCAACGTTCGATGCAAGAGATATTCGACATCGTCGAGGGCTGTCAAATTGGCGAAACTATATCCGCTGATCAACTTGGATTATCCTTAGAGCTACCGAAATATGTAGTACGCTCGGTATTTGAAGTGTTTGAGTCGAAAGGGTTTGGAATAAGATGCGGTGGGCTAGCAAAGCTTAGATATAGGGGGATCGCCTAGTAAAATAGGTCCTTTAAAAAAATAGCTAAGTCCCTTTTCATACCTGTCGTGATCGTTTTATTGAACATAAAAGGGTTTACCCTAAATTCGGCGTTAATGTCCGCTCCTGGCACAGATCGGACATTTCTGCGTTTCCCACTCACGATGGAGCATTAGCAAGTGCTTTAGTAAGTGAATCTACAAAGTGTTGTAAAGTCTGCAAGAAAGGGAAATCCTGTGAAGATTCCTGTATAGCTAAAAGCAAGACATACACTAAAGGTCCGGGGTGCGCATGTAACGGCAATTAACTTAAAGCGCAATGTTTCATCGACCATAAAAATCACAGAGGAGCCCTATCGTCATTGGCTCCCCACCTAATGATTTAATTTAGCAACCCAACTCTGAGGTAAGTCCGCCGGTTTGCCCAAGAACAGCTCCCTCTTTATAGCTAGGTAAATTCGGCATGATGTCCAAACCCGAGCGATACTCTACAGTAAAACCAGTCACTTCATAGCTACAGTAGTCAGCGCTGCGAGCCGTATTTTGACTGAATAGATACGCTGACGATTCCACCCATCCATTATTATCAGTGATGATAACCTTAAAGTAACCCGAAGGTACCGAGTGCTGCTTGGTTGTTCCAGGTAAAGATGCGAAGTGCCATTCATGCAAAGGTCCGGTAACTACATAGACATCTTGTCCGGTACGAGCTAAAACGCGAACTGCATTCTCCAAACGTGCCCAAGGGCCCTGATTTAGTCCCGAAGCCTGGGGCGTGATATTTGATAGGTAATTGGTTGTTGACCAATGCGGTGTATTACTAAACGATGCCAGAGGTACCTGGTGGCCTCGATCAGTTCCGATTGTCGCATGGGCTCCGGTATAATCGTCTGGCTCCAAAGTCTGGCTTGATGGCATATCGGGGTCTTTTCGCCAGTAGCGACTTCGCGAGGGACCGTCAATCGTTTGCTTAGTTACCTTGTAAGCCACCCAGTTAGTAAACTTCGTAGTGGGATTATTCTGGAGGGTGTAAATTGGTCGCTCAATGATTTGGCCGGAAGCGTCGGTAGGGCAACCGTAAGCACAATTTTGGGCAAAAGTAGAAAAGCTAGCAACGAACAGCAAAAGCGTCGCAGATACGCGTAGTAAATTCATAGTATATCCTAGTTTATTGGTTGTTTAACGAGTACTGCGAAAGTAAATGTACATGGAATTTATTACAGTTTTAATTGCCATTGAACTGCCAGATACCAGCAAATCACAATAAAGTAGGAATACCAAACATGAGGGTGACCGTGGCAATGGTTGTGCACTGCGAATGTTTTTGCCATACTAATTTTTACTTTCAGTCTTGCACTACATTGCTAATGCAGATTTATCACCTGCGTTAGCCAAAAAGGCCGCTCTTGGCGGCCTTTTTCATTCCCCAAGCCCCCAAGTTATTCTCCATCAGTGACTGGAAGTGGCGGGTTTACAAACTCTAACTATATAGAAAATTTTCGTGCCAATTTGAGTTAGTAATTAGAAGTGAACTACACTCTAAACTCACGTAGACAATTTGCGAACGAGAAGGCAAAAATGACACATTTAAACGGTGACATATACCTCATGACAAAGAGGGTCAATGAGCTCACTAGAAAGCGTGAGAATTTAGCTCGTGTAATGGTTCCGATCTGCGATGAGATAAAGAGTTATCTGAGCAACTTTCTTCATCAAGTGGAGGGGAGTGCGAAAGTAAGTGAAAACGGAGATTTAGTATTTTTCAAGGCTTTTGATCGTAAGTTTGAGGTGCGGCTAGACTCTCGATGGAGTGAAGGAGAGGTGACCGGTCTCATTTCCATCTATATTAATACTAGTAGAGGGATGTATCGTTTCCGTGAGGCCGAATTCAACACAAAGGGCGAAGTCCATAGCGTTACGATAGGTGACGAGGAAGATCCCGATCCGCTACCGATAGAGCATTGTGCTGGTGTATTAGTCGCTAACTGGTTATTAGATGCAAATGTTGCCTTTGAACAGGATGGTTAGTTGATTGATTCAATCATTTATTAAGGGGCGCAGAAACACCTTATATTTTCAGTAGAAAAGAAAATAGTAGGTCTAGAAATGTTGTGGATAGCCCCCTGTTAGCCTTTATTTAAAAAGGTGGAAAGCAAAATACCAACAAAAATAATGGTATTTAATATGCGCATAATTTAGCGATAAAACAATAAGACCTCATTGGACTTTAAAGAAATCTTGCCCACTGGACAAATGTCGTGTGTGGGGAAGTCGCTGTGCTGCAGTTTAGCCTGTGTACTATTGCCACTTACTTGAGCGGCAACGTGCGCTCCTGTCACAAACTTGCCTGCCGCTATGAGCGAGGATCGGACTAAACACCTTTGGCATATTAGTCGGCTAGTCACTCATGACTGCCTGTTAGATAAAATATCTCTTTATTTTTAACTGCAGAATAATAGTTGAACGACTACATTTTATTGCTAATTCTTACAACGTTACCGCTTGCCAATTCAGCTTTTAACTGAGCATTTTCATCATTCAGCGTGGCGTTAATGGAAGTCAATTTGCGTATGTCTGATTCAAGCTGTTCGATATATTCTCTAAGCTCTCTGTTCTTCAATTTCTCAGACTTCAATTTTTCATTCTTTTCATCCCGTTGAGTCTTATGCGCTTTGCCTGTGATTTCGCGCACCTGGGCTGCTATCTCCGGGTAGCGGTTATGAATAGCAGAATCCGAGACGCCTGCTTCTTCTGCAAGCGCTGAGATACTGATTTTGCGTTTCTTATCGACCACCTTGGGTCTGCCATGTTTAAGGCGCATCAACGCGTTCTGGAGTTCTTTTTCGGTTGAATTAACCATCATCAGCCGATGCCTCTTTCACTTCATCCCACAGACCAATATCCTTTAATACACGTTCACAACGCTCAATATCTCGCTCTACACGCTGTTTTCCTGCTTCACCTATATCATCTATCTGCCTTAGCTCTATTTGTTGCATATAGACACCTTTGAAGTACGCGCCGTGGCGCTTCTTCTCAATAACGGACTCCGAGCAATCGGCACAGGCAGTCCCTTCTATTGATGATCGACCACCGCATCCTGCGTTATCAGATGTACACCACGAATGCCCTGTTGAACGCAGATGAACGGTATCTGAAATATGCTCTGCCATTTTTGCACGACTATCGAAGGTTTTCACCGCTTCATTGTTTGAGCGATATGAGATCAGCTTGTTAGCAAGCCCACCTGTAATGATCGTATCCTCACCTAAAAACTCTTCAACGCGAGCGATTTTGAAATTTTTAATCTGTACCGCAATTTCATCGTAGAGCTCTTCGTCTTGGCTATTATTTGCAGAATAGAGCAAGGTCATATCCATGCCCCAGTGCTTAAAGTGCTGTTTAAGGTAACGTAAGTCCCCATAAGCCGACTGCGCCACATAGACAGCAAAGGTGCGTCTAAAACGGTGAGAGGTCAACCCCTTCACTTTTAATGCATCACCAAAAGCCTTTAAACGCTTATCAAAGGCAGCGTTAGTTAACGCATTCACCTGGTTACCTTGCTTTTGTGAACTGGTTAAAAAAAGATGGTGTTTGAACTGTTCAATCTTTAATCCGCGTGGGTCATGTGGGTCTTTTTTTAATAATTCTGATTGCTCTCGCAATAGCTGTTCCCTAAGTGGTTTGACATAGGCTTTTTGCACTTCAATCGCTTTGATTACAATCTCCGGCACCAGCCATTCGGTATAGCCTTCATCGGTTTTGCTGGAGTGGGATTTCAGCCAATAATAGATATCTTCTTCATTATCTTCAATTCGATACGCATCGGTTTCAATGGCGCAGAGTTCGTGAATGCGAATACCACTGAATGTCAGGATAATGGTGGCCATGGCATCTGGAATACTCTCGTATAAGGCACTAAACTCTCTCCGTTCGGCATACCCTCTGGGTTTGAGAAAACGGTTGATGACTGCAGCTCTTATTCTCGATGCAGAACTACCGGTCTTGGTCAATACATTTCGTTCACGCACTACCTCTTCTTTAAGCTTTATCAGGTCATTCGCCTGCTCTAAAACTGTATTGCAATGGTTAATTAAAACCTTAAGTTCATTATCGGGAATTACTTTGGTTTTGGCGATTTGCTTGCCTTGCCCGGTCGCGCCGGACAAATAAGCTGCTGAACTTTCAACCCAGGGGTGCTCAAATGCCCACGGCGTGCCAATGAGGTTGCGATACAGGCTTTCAATCGCTAGAAACCTCTGTATTAATGTTTTTTTAGACAGGGGCCTTTGGGTCTTTTTCGAGATGCTTTGCTTACATTGATGCACATAGTTTGCACAATGCAACGGGGTTATCGCTGCGGTGCTTTTCACATTAATACTATCTAAATAATTCAGAAATGGCCTTAAGTCATAGAGGGCTTTACGTAGTGTAGTTCCTGATGGGTTGTATTTAATATCATAGTGCTTTAGGGCAAACTTTACCGCATCGACAAACTTGCTCGGCAGGGTATTAAAGCGGAGTTTCTTTTGGTTATCTCTTACATTCGACGGAAAGCGCCCATCCTCTAATCGCCAGGTTTTATCACGATACTGACTGATAACGTGATACGTCCCATCAGGTAATTGGTAAGACGACACCGGCAAGGCCTGAAGCTGGAAGTTATCCAGCTCATGCAGCTTTTGAGGCCGGCAATAGTCGATAGCGCTCATTGTAAGGGCCTGGCTCATGCGATCTCCTCTAACTGACGGCGATGCTTCCATGCAGGGTGAGGATTGACGTGTGCTTCGGTTTTGATGGTTTGCACATACGCTTCATCAAAATGCGGCGCAATATCCCTGTCAATGATACGAACTATATGCGCAAAATATCGACTCCAACGCTTCGCCCCAACTTGCTCACGCTCATGCACGATTAACCAGTAGAACGAGAACAGCCGATACAAGTCTTCTTTTGTCACCACCATATTTCGACAGCGAACACAGCTTAAGAATTTGGTGCAGTAGATTTTATTACCATGCTTATCGGTCCGATTTGAGCTATCTGAGCATTTAGACACGGGCGTGTTATTTTCAACAACCTCAACATCAATAAGCAACTCTTCAGTACGCACCTTGCCCATATAATTGAAGTTTTTCTCCGCTTCTTTTGGGGCTTCAAGATAGTGAGCTTGCGACACTTTAACCGTATGGTTAGACAGTGCAGCGGTCACAAAAGGGTCGTCACCGGAGAGCTCCCAGATGCGGTTTTCAAAAGTCTTTCTAAAGCGCGAAATATTAACCTGCAGTGGGCCGCCATTGTCGTTTTGAAGCCCCTTTTCTTTGACCCACTTTGGGATATTAGCAGCGAGTGTATTAGCTGAGACTGTCGTGATTTCATCACAATTACGCCCCCGGTCTGAACGATAAGAAAACACCAAATCAGTACCGTTTTGCGCTCGTAACGATTGGTTCATGTCAATAATATGCTGAACCATAACCGCAACATCTGCCAGAACCGTTTGCACGTTTTCAACATTGGATGAGTGACGAAGACTCTGAATGTGAGTCGCATTCCCACGACGCTTATAAAGCACCAGTAGCTTTCGGTTTTCTTTAAGTGGGTGTGCTTGAATTGAGTCCGTGGTCATCTCCAAAAGCGGAGTGGTATTCATTCCGCTCCGAAGCGCAATTGCCATTACGAAAATGGTTAGCTCATAACTCGTCAACGGCTCACTTTTTTCAAGGATATGGTTCACATCGACGCGAAGCGCATGTGCCACATGTTTACGTTCAGCTTTAGAAAAAGCGGTTTGTCCCTTTATCTTTCGATTGGAGTTCGGGAAAGGATTTCTGGGGAACTCAAAGTACTCGAGCCACCCCATTTGCTGCATTCTAACTAGAATGGGTTTGATGTTGGTATATGTGGTTTTGGCACTCGCACCGTTAGGGTAATGCACTTTTAAATGCTGGATGTAACGCTCAATCAGCTCAGTCGAAATATCTGAAAATGTTAACTCCCGGCCTAATGACTGGGTATAAATCGTTAAATAGTCGGCAAAGTATTTGAATCCAATTCTGCAATAAGCTAAAACCGTGCTCGACTCTACGACTGACTCAGACAGCATGATTTCAATGGTTTTCTGCATGGCGCTGGTAATGGCATCAAAGCCTCGCCCGTAGTGCCTGGTAAAGTCGTAATTTCGAGTAGAGCTAAAATTTTTGGGGAAGGATACGACTTTACTCTCAGGGATACCCGACTTTAAAATGGGCATCGTCATCGCCACACCTTCTTGGTCTGTAACAGGTGCTAATTGGGCTTGGTTAAAGTCTTTGCGTTTTTTCATGCTACACCCTTAGCTTCTTCGCAGATTAAGTCAATATCCTGGTCGTATTCGGTCATCAAATCGCCTTCCAGGTCTTCAAGGTAGTGCAGATAAATTTGGGTAGTGATAATGCTTGAATGGCCTAAGCGGTCTTGAACATAAACCAACGGTTCTCCACGATAATTCGGGCTGTTTCTTAGTCCATACAGCTTAAACGTTGCGTAGGTGTGACGTAGCTTGTGTAAACTAATGTCTTTCCGTCCAACAATCTTTTTCAGCTCGTTATTAAGTACCGAGCCTTTAATCGAATACGGCTGGCCAAACCGGTTCAATAGTAAAGCCCTCTGTTCGCTGATTTCATTTCTCATAAGCAGATGATTTCGCTCATGAAGCTTGTATTGCCAAAGTTGCTCATACAAACCTATCGGGATATGAATGGTGCGCTCTTTATTGCCTTTTGTACCACCTTGGCCACTTTTAACTTCCATGTCTTTAGAGCGCAGAACAACAGGTACTATCGCTTGGCCACGCTTTGTTTTTGGGTCTTGTATATAATTGCCAGGGAAGGTGAGTAATTCTTCTTTACGCATTCCTGTTTGAAGGGCCAGCCGATAGATTAAATGCTGAGAGATAAAACAGGGGTGGTTCATCAAGGTTTTGACTTCTTGTTTAGTCAGAATCTGCAAAGCAGCTACTTTCTCTTTCAGCATCACATTGGCAGTGCTCTTCCGATTACCTGACTTATCGGTATGAGCCAAAAAACCTTTCTGCTTATTAATAACAACCGTTTCAATGTCATAAGGCACAGACTCAATCCAGTGCTTTCTATAAGCAAACTGATAAAACTGAATAATGGTTCTTAAGCGTCCATTGATGGTTTTTGACGATAATCCTAAGCTTACCGACCAATCTCGATAAGCGGCAATCACCGAGTGCTGGGAAGTCGCTAATCGTGAACGCCAATCTAAACCTCTCCCCTCCAAGTAACCAAAGTAGTCGTAGAGGTCCTGTCCGTAGCGCCACCATGTATTCTTACTTTCAACCCTCCCTCTGGTAATGCAGAAATAGATTAGAAACTGATGAACTTCTCTCACCAAATCCATTTCAGAATCAACAATCAAAGGGAAGTCTTCGTAGGAGTGACCGTGTAATCTGAAGTGTTTTGTTGCCTTAATTAATCTCATAAAGTACGTATAGTTAAGCATATGATTCAACTATACATTGACAGTAAGGAATTAACAGCTACATATCATTTTCTATTTCCTTATATTATTTTGAGTTATTCCAACGTTTAAAAATTAATGAGGTATTAATGCCGCCAAAGGCAAAATTATTGGTCATGACATAGTCTGTCTCGATCTCTCGGGCTTGTCCGG
>Ga0209345_10003259_pt1 | contig 16895 bp, 18 predicted proteins | sample Cruoilmetagenom7_FD_187294 | JGI IMG/M metagenome (GOLD analysis project Ga0209345, IMG submission 187294) | Oil polluted marine microbial communities from Coal Oil Point, Santa Barbara, California, USA - Sample 7 (SPAdes) (version 2) | ecosystem: Environmental > Aquatic > Marine > Oil seeps ...
GCTTCTTCGCGGGCCACCCAGGCGTCATCATATTTGGTCATGGCTTGGTTCCTTCCACAAACGCCGCAAATCCTGCTTCGACTTCGGCCTTGGTTTTGATCTCGTGGTCCCCGGCAAAGGCATAGCCTGCAGGCTTCACATCTATGTAAATCTCGGTCTTGAGCGGCAGGCCGCCCGCATTCTCCACCAATCCGGCAGAGAGTGAGTAATAGTCATGCCCCGGCAGCGTCAGGTGATACCAAAGGGTGCTGCCGCAACTGTCGCACCACGCCCGCTCGGCCCAGTCCGAAGAGGCGTAGGATTTAACCGGGCCGTCATAGGTCAGGCTGCCTGGTTTGGCGTCGATCTCAAGGAAAGCGCTGCCGGTCCAACGGCGGCACATCTCGCAGTGGCACGCGCCAAGCCCGTCTTTCAACGGCTCGAAGCTGACCGTGACCGCCCCACAGAGGCAATGACCGCTCAAAAGGCTCATCGCTGGTCCTCCACATGTAGGGCGCGGGCCTCGTAATCGGCTTTGCTCACGCGCTCCAGATCCCCGGCCAAGGCAAAGTTGCTTGGGGCGCGGTCGGCATAGACCACGCGCGTCAGCTTTGCGCCGCCGAAGCCGTCGAACAGACCCGGGGCCAGTTCCAGCAGGTCCGCGTTCTCGCCTTTGGTATCGGCGAACCAAACCGCTGTGCCGCAAGTCTCGCACCACGCCCGCTCGGCAAAGGACGAGGAAGCATAGGTCCGAATCGGCCCTTCGCAGGAAACCCGCGCGCGGGGCGATTCGATCCCCATTTGCACAGAGCCGCTCCACCGGGTGCAGAGGTCGCAATGACAGGCCGAAATCGCAGCTAACGGCCCGGTCACATCCACCGTGACCGCGCCGCACAGACAATGGCCATGGTGATGTTCGTCACCCATGGCGTTATCCGCTATGATGGCAGCCCCAGCACTCATTTCATTCCGCAGCGATGCGCTGCGCCCCGTTGAAATCGTTCAGGATCGCTTCGGCGCAGTCGCGGCCGTCTTTGATCGCCCAGACCACAAGGCTCGCGCCGCGCACGATGTCACCGACCGCGTAAACGCCATCAAGTACCGTGGCCCCGGTGACGTAATCGGCCTTGATCGTGCCCCAGCGGTTGACCGGCAGGTCCGGCTCATTCCAAAGGGTCGGCAGGTCTTCGGGCTCAAAGCCCAGAGCCATGATGACCAGATCGGCGTCTTCGACGTAATCCGCGCCTTCAATCACCTCAGGTGCCTGACGGCCCGTCACATCGGGCGCGCCAAGGCGCATCTTTTGCACCATCACGCCGGTCACGGGATCGCCAACAAAACCCTTGGGCGCACTGAGCCACTCAAAGATCACGCCTTCTTCTTCAGCGTTTTGCACTTCGCGCTGGCTGCCCGGCATATTGGCCCGATCACGACGGTAGAGACATTTCACACTCTCCGCGCCCTGACGGATCGAGGTGCGCACACAGTCCATCGCCGTGTCACCGCCGCCGATCACAACAACCTTTTTGCCAGCGGCATTCAGGCGGCCATTCTCAAATTCCTCAACCGTGTCGCCAAAGCTTTTGCGGTTAGACGCGGTCAGGAAATCAATCGCCCGCTCGACCCCAAAGCCACCCACACCGGGGGCTTCGATCTCACGCGTTTTATAGACGCCAGTGGCGATGATCACCGCATCATGCTTGCCGCGGATCGCGCCAAAGCTGAGGTCTACGCCAACATCGCAGTTCAATTCAAAGGTTACGCCGCCTTCGACCAGTTGCGCATTGCGCCGCTCGACCACGTCTTTTTCCAGCTTGAAACCGGGGATGCCGTAGGTCAGCAAGCCACCTGCACGGTCATAGCGGTCGTAGATCGTGACCTGAACGCCTGCGCGCCGCAGCATATCCGCCGCCGCCAGCCCACCGGGGCCAGCACCGATGATGCCAACGCTCTCGTGCCGCTCTTCGCGGGGGGCGGGCGGCTTGACCCAGCCCTGCTCCCATGCGGTATCGGTGATGTATTTCTCGATCGAGCCGATGGTGACAGTGCCGTGGCCCGATTGTTCGATCACGCAGTTGCCTTCGCACAAGCGGTCCTGCGGGCAGATGCGGCCACAGATTTCGGGGAAGGTATTGGTCGCCTGGCTGATCTCATAGGCTTCCTGCAGACGCCCTTCGGCGGTCAAGCGCAGCCAGTCGGGGATGTTGTTATGCAACGGGCAATGGGTCTGGCAGTAAGGCACGCCACATTGGCTACAACGGCTCGATTGCTCCGCGGCCTTGCGGTCAGCGTATTCTGCGTAAATCTCATCGAAATCCGTTCGGCGCAAATCAGGTGGGCGCTTTTCGGGCATATCCCGCGCGACGTCTGTAAATTTCAGCATGACCTGCTTCGCCATATACCCGTTCCTTCGACAAATTCCGTCAGAAGGCTCGAATACAAGACCGGGGAAGTAAATAAAAGACAGCAGTACTGACCTATTTACCTGTTTCCGGGCGTTTACCGCGCCCGGACATCATTTTTATGCATCAATTAAGGTCCGACTCGGACCTATGTGGTCAATAACCTGCCCAGAGCGCCACGATAACCACACTGCCAACCAAGATTCGCCACCAGCCGAATAACGCGTATCCATAGCGGCTCACGTAATCGAGCACCCAACGGACCACGAAGACGGCTGAGATAAAGGCCATGGCAAAGCCCACGGCGATCTCTCCCATGGCGGAGGCATCCAGCACATCGCGGTTCTTGTAGATGTCATAGGCAAAGGCGCCCGCCATGGTCGGCATCGACAGGAAGAACGAAAACTCCGCCGCCGCACGCTTGCTGGCACCCAACATCAACGCCCCGACAATCGTTGCACCCGAACGCGAGGTGCCGGGCACCATAGCAAGGCATTGGATAACCCCGATTTTAAAGGCCATCGAAAGCGGGAATTTGGTTGCGTCAGAATAGGTCGGAGCAGGCGCGATGCGGTCAACAACCAAAAGCACCACCCCGCCAAGCACCAGCATGATGGCAATCAGCAGCGGCGTCTCAAATAGGACCGTTTTGATGAAGTCATGCGCCATGACGCCAATCACGACAGCAGGCAGAAAGGCCAGAAGCACCGACCAGATGAACCGCCGCGCCTGCGGATCATGCGGCGCGGCAGAGAAGACCGCCCAAAGCCGTGCCGAATATACAGTCAGGATCGCCAGCACCGCGCCCAGTTGGATCACGACCTCAAAGGTGCGCCCGGCGCTTTCAAAGCCCAAGAAATGCCCGGCCAACAATAGATGCCCGGTCGAGGATACGGGGATGAACTCAGTCAGCCCCTCTAGCAAACCCAGAAAGGCGGCGATCAGAGTGGTCGAGTTTTCCATTATCCCTGCCGCAGGTTCCGCGCCGAAGCTTTGATTGCATCGTATTGCCCCGAGGGCCGGAAGCGCCACAGGTAGTCAGGAAGCACCGCATCCATCGCGGTTGGGGTGATGCCCAACTCGGTAAAGCCGCGCGCACCGTCGGCCACGACGTTGTCATTGCGCAGGTTCTTGACCTGATCGCGCGTCAGCATCTTGTTGGTGAAAAGCCCGAAGGTGACCGCTTGTAGCATGTCAAATCCAAAGGCCACCATCTTGGCAACGAACCACGGCATGTTCAGCACCAAGCGGCGGCGATGGATCACGTTAAGCATGCGTTGCATCAAGCCACGGAACGTGTCCACATCCGGGCCGCCAAGCTCATACACGCCCGATGCGGCACGCCCCTCCAATGCCGCTTCAGCCGCTTTGCCAACATCGTCGACAAAGACCGGCTGAAAGCGGGTCGCGGCCCCGGCGACTGGCAAGATCGGCCCCGTACGGGTCATACCGGCAAACCGGTTAAAGAACTCATCCTCGGCCCCGAACATGATCGAGGGGCGCAGGATCACGGCATGGGGCATATGCTTGAGCACTGCCGCTTCGCCTTCGCCTTTGGTGCGGGCATAGTCACTGTCAGATTCCATGTCCGCGCCGATGGCAGAAACTTGGACAAAGCGATCAACGCCCTCACCCGCGGCCATGCGCGCAATACGCTCGGCCCCTCCGGACTGCACCGCGTCAAAACCGTTCTTTCCGGTCTCAACCAGAATGCCCACGCAGTTCACCACCGCATCCGCGCCGCGCAGCGCATCGCGCACCGAACCGTCGTCGCGAATGTTGCACAAAACCGGCTCAACTTGGCCAACCACGCCATAGGTCCGCACAAAGAGCGCTTCGTTGGGATGACGCACCGCCACCCGCACCCGCCAGCCAGCTCTGGCCATGCGATACGCGATATAGCGCCCGACAAACCCCGAACCGCCATAAATCGTGACCAGCTTAGACATTCTGCCGCTCCTGTAGATAAATTCTTTCTCAGGATGTACCCGCGCGCCGCCCCTGTCACAAGGCCAAACCCCCGGTTGCAACGGGTCAGTGACTGGATTTTCTGATTTTCGCCCAAATTGCGATTGACAGTCACTCAGACGAGCCTTAGAGCACCCCACACGATACGTGCCCAGGTGGCGGAATGGTAGACGCGCTAGCTTCAGGTGCTAGTACTGGCAACGGTGTGGAGGTTCGAGTCCTCTCCTGGGCACCAATTTCGAACAAAAAACCCCTTGAAAACTTCGGTTTTCGAGGGGTTTTTGTTTTTGCGGCCGTAACTATCTGCCAGCTTTAGAATGCCCCGCGACAGGTCGAGGCCCTCCAGCCCTTAGCGCGACTGCTTCAAATTGGCCGCGGGCGTATGACCATGAGTAGGACGGCCCGGTCTCTGACGGGTACGCTATAAAACCAAGTCATTCCGGCAGCGCCAACGCCAGAGGCGGTATCAAGCCCTTGCCTATCTGCCTTCACCGGCGCGTAGCACGCGCAATTCACCGCGATCTCGAGAACGCGCATTTTCGCAATCATACCGCATAAAGCCGCTCTCCTCAGTCGCGCGCCTTTTCCAACAGGGCGACCAGTTCACGGAACTTTTCACGCTGTTCATCACGGTCGCCCGACAAGATCGCCTCTTCCATACAGTGTTTGGCGTGATCCTCGATCACCAGTCGCTCAACTGCCCGCAACGCCGATCGAACGGCTGCGGTCTGCACCAGAACATCTACGCAATAGCGGTTCTCGTCCACCATTCGCGTCACACCACGAAGTTGCCCCTCCAACCGCGCCAAGCGCTTCAGGATTGCTGCCTTGTTCTGCTTTGCTTCCACGGTTTGCGCCTCCACGCTTTGGAACTAAGGCGTCAGCGGCTGGTTAACATACCACAGGGGGGTATCGGGACCGCCGAATTCGCACACGACATGAGCCGTTGAACAGCTCACGACGGCACAAACGATCATATGGTGCCCTGCCCTTAATTGCCACGGCGCGAAGGACCATCGCGCTTAGATATGATAAAGGAGACTACCCATGTCCTACTGGCGCTTCGCCGCGATGATCGCGACCTCTACCATCGTGATGTTCGGTCTAATGTACATTAACACATACGCATTCGAACATGTCTTCTTTAGCGAGACGCGAACTTATATGGCGCTGCTGATGGGTGCCGTTATGGCCATCATCATGCTTAGCTTTATGTTGTCGATGTATTCGAACAAAGCCATCAATATCGCCATTTATGTAGGATCCATTGTGGTATTCGCTCTGACCCTTTGGTTGGTGCGCAGCCAGGTCACCGTGGGCGATACCAGCTACATGCGCGCCATGATCCCGCACCACTCCATCGCCATCATGACCTCTGAGCGGGCGGAACTGTCAGACCCACGGGTGCGCAAGATGGCCGATGGCATCATCGCCGCACAGCGCAAAGAGATTGCCGAGATGCGCAGTCTGATCGCCGATATCGAAGAGAATGGCGACGCGGTTGATCCGGAACTGGGCAAGGCCGAGAGCCCGCCTCAAGTCGGTACCATCGATGAAGCACTGTCGTCCGCAGAGGTTGCCAAGGTCGATCCGGCGGGGCTGACCCCTGAGAATGTTGAGAGCCTGCTGGGCACCACGGCCACCTGCCAATTCAGCCGGACCAACGAAGGCGAGCCGAGCCTTGTCATGGCCGAAAACACTGGCGGCATCAAACTGTCGGGCACCTTGATTGAGCTACAGTCCGACGAGACCATCGACCAAGCCGCACTTGCCGATGGGGCCCAGTTCACCGCCGAGGGCGTTGAGGTCACAGTCACACCCATTGCAGGCGCTGATTGGGCCGACACAGAAGACAATCTGCGCCGCTCGGAGGCCGAACTGAAGTTCCACCTCGACCGCGGCCTGACCGTTGGCTATCGCGGCTTCTTGGACTGCGAAAACGAACTGTAATTTCCACTAAGGGGAGGGGTGCCTAAGGGGTGCGCCTCCCCCTCGCTCTCAGTGTTCTGATGCCATAGCGTCAAAATTTAATTGCTATCCTTCCAGCGCTGGACGCGTTGACAGGACGTGCGGGTTACGACACTGCTAGACCCCATGCGTTCGTTGGCAAACATATCAAACCTCTACCGCGCTCTTCTTGGCGTGGTTTTGGCATGTAGCCTATTGCTGCTTCCGCCGTCTTCGGTTCATGCGCAAAGCGGTATGCACGAGGGCGCCCAAGAGGCGCATCACGCCGTTCACCAAATGACTGCCGCGCCCGAACTTCAACTGGATGCAGCGGCTTTGCCCGGCCAGACTGATGTACCGGACAGTTTTGAAGGTGAACCCTGCTGTGGCGGTATCTGTCTTACGGCGGCGCTGACCACATCTCAGGACGCAAAAGCGACGGCTGTGCACTCCGTCGAATATATTCGCGTGTCTCAGTCTGTGACATCTGCCCAGCCCGCAGACCAATTGCGCCCACCTCGAGCCTGAGTTGATCCCGGCCCCTTAACGGCCCTTGTATCTGCGGCCTCTGGCTGCGGCTAAGATCCTCTCATTCAGGCAAAAAACCAATGAAATTACCGCTGATTGCAGGGGCGATGTCCCTGACCCTAGGGGCCTGCGCCACCGCGCTCCCCCCGTTTCCCGACGTGACTACCGCCTACGTGCAGCAACCCACCCCTCTGCCCGAAGTGGCCGCGATGACCGCCGCTGACAACAGCACGCGCGGCAGCGCTGCGACCGCCGAAGAACAGCCCTTTGCAGGCTACCGCCGTCGCGGTGTGGTGGAGCCGCTCGATTGGCGGCGGCTGAATGCTGAACAGGCACCTAAGCAGGGGATGGATATGCAGGGGATGAACCACTGATGCGTTGGAAACTGAAAACCGCCGCCGTCATTACGCCACTGATCTTGGGCGCCTGCACGACCACGGACCTGCCGGTAAGCTTCTCGGCCCGCGATGCTGGCTTTGCCACTGTTGAAGCGCGCACCTCCAAGGCCATCGGCAAGCGCACCGTCTGGGCGCAGTCGCAGGCCGAGACCGTCGCGGCCTCCAAACAGGTTCGCGCCATGGTGCAGGGCAAGACGATCAATGCCGAAACCGCCGTGCAGGTCGCGCTTTTGAACAACAAGGGGCTTCAGGCATCCTACGCGCAGATCGGTCTGTCGGCAGCGGAAGCATGGCAACAATCCACGCCCGAGAACCCCGTCGTCTCCATCGGTCTTCTGGGCATCGGCGCACCTGAGGTCGGGCTTTACCGTGCCTTGGAAAGCATGATCGCTGTGAACTTGCTGGATGCCCGCACCCGCAAACAGCGCATCGCCGCTGCTGAGGCGGAATTCCAGCACGCGCAGATGCAAGCGGTCAGCGACACGCTGGCGCTGGCCAATGAAACGCGCGAGGCATGGGTCAACGCGGTCGCCGCCTTTGAGACGGTGAGCTACCTTAAACGTGCCGCCGTCACCACCGATGCGGCGGCGGAACTGGCGCAGCAGCTGGGCAAGACCGGCGCGCTCAACAAAGCCGCACAGGCCCGCGAACAGGCGTTTAACGCCGAGATGGCCGGACAGCTGGCGCAGGCGCGGCTGGATGCGCAATTGGCCAAGGAACAGTTGACCCGGCTTATGGGGCTCTGGGGGCAAGACGTAGCCTATTACGTCCCCGACGCCCTGCCGCGCGTGCCGAATACGGTCAGCGGCCACAGCGGCATAGAACGGCTGGCGCTCGCCAATCGTGTGGATCTGGAAGTCGCCCGGCTGGGGTTGGCAGCAACGGCGAAAGCCTACGGCCTGACCGACGCCACCCGCACTCTGACGGACCTCGAAGTTATCGCCGGTGCCGAGATTGAGCGCGAGGAAGAGGACGGAGAAGTCGAGACCAGCATCTCGCCGCAGATCGAGTTCGAGTTCGTCATCCCAATCTTTGACAGCGGCAAGGCGCGGTTGCGCAAGGCCGAGCTTAGCTATCTGCAAGCGGCCAATGTGCTGGCTGAACGGGCGGTGAACGTCCGTTCTGAGGCACGTGCAGCGGCCACGGCCTACCGCTCAAGCCACCAGATCGCACGGCACTACTCGGACGTGGTGCTGCCCCTGCGGCGCACCATCGATGAGGAGGCACTGCTGAGCAACAACGGCATGATCACCAGCACCTTCGACCTGCTGAACGACGCCCGCGAAAGGATCGGGAGCCAGCTTGAAGCGGCCAATGCCAAGCGTGAGTTCTGGCTGGCTTCTGCCGGTCTGACTGCTGCGATCTATGGCGGTGGCAGCGGCGGCGGTGGTGCCGGTGGAGAGACACAAATCGCCGCTGGTGGCGGCGGCGGACATTGAGACAAGGAAGCAATCACATGATGAACAGACGTCAATTGCTGGGGGCCGGTGCTGCAGGTGCAACGCTCGTGTCCTCCAAAGCATGGGGCCAGACCATGAACATGGGCCTGCCCGAAGCCGCGGTGATGGACAGTGCGCTGACCCAATCGCCAACCCGCCCCACCAGCGGGCCGGATTACAATCCCGTGGTCACGCTCAACGGCTGGACCCTGCCGCACCGGATGAACAACGGGGTGAAGGAATTTCACCTCGTCGCAGAACCGGTGGAGCGCGAGCTGGCCGACGGGATGGTCGCGCGCCTTTGGGGCTATAACGGCCAGTCCACCGGTCCGACTATCGAAGCGGTTGAAGGCGACCGGGTGCGCATCTATGTCACCAACCGCCTGCCCGAGCACACCACCGTGCATTGGCATGGTCTGATCCTGCCCTCGGGCATGGACGGCGTTGGCGGGCTCAGCCACCCCGGCATCCCGCCGGGCAAGACTTTTGTCTATGAGTTCGACCTGACCAAATCCGGCACCTTCATGTACCACCCGCATGGGGATGAGATGGTGCAGATGGCGATGGGCATGATGGGCATGTTCGTGGTCCACCCCAAGGATCCGGACTTCATGCGCGTCGATCGGGATTTCCTGATCATGCTCAACGCTTTCGACATTGATCCGGGCACCTACATACCCCGCATCATGACGATGACGGATTTCAACCTGTGGACATGGAACAGCCGCATCTTCCCCGACATTGACCCGCTGGTGGTCAATCAAGGGGACAAGGTGCGCGTGCGCGTCGGCAACCTGACGATGACCAACCACCCGATCCACATGCATGGCTATGACTTCAAGGTCACCTGCACCGATGGCGGCTGGGTGCCGGAATCGGCGCAATGGCCCGAGGTCTCCATCGACATCCCCGTGGGCGCCATGCGGGCCTATGAGTTCACCGCCGATCATCTGGGCGACTGGGCGATCCATTGCCACAAGTCGCATCACACGATGAACGCCATGGGTCATGACGTGCCGACGCTCATTGGCACCAGCAGTTCCAACATGACGCGTCAGGTTCGCCGCGTGCAGCCCGAGTTTATGCCCATGGGCACAGCGGGCATGGCGGATATGGGCGAAATGTCGATGCCGCTGCCCGACAACACCGTGTCGATGATGGCCGGTTGGGGGCCGCATGGTCCGCTGGAAATGGGCGGCATGTTTTCGGTCGTGAAGGTGCGCGAAGGCATCGACGCGGACGATTACGAAGATCCCGGCTGGTATGAAAACCCTCCGGGCACCGAGGCGTATGAATGGACGGGCGAGCTGCCGGAGTTCGCGCAGAACCACAGCCCGAAAACCCAGATCACGCCAAAACCAACCTCCAAGGGCTAAGCGGCCCTTGGACCATAATCACCTCAAAAACCATACAGGAAACACAATGAACAAACTTCTTCTCTCGACCGCCCTCAGCCTTCTCATCACCGCCCCGGCCTTTGCCGCGGGCACCCATGGCGGCGGCCACGGCGATGACGGCCACGGCGACATGCACAAGGAAATGGCCATCGGCATGCCCGGCAAGGCCGAGGCTGTTGACCGCACCATCGATGTCATCATGCGCGAAACCGACGACGGCGAGATGATCTTTGAGCCCGCCGAGTTCGACATCAAGAAAGGCGAGACCATCCGCTTCAACGTCGTCAACAAAGGCGAGATCGAGCATGAGTTCGTGATCGACACGATGGAAGGCAACGCCGAGCACAAGGAAGCTATGGCCAAGATGGACATGGAGCATGACGATCCGAACTCGGTCCGTCTCGATTCCGGCATGGAGGGCGAGGTGATCTGGACCTTCGCCAACGAAGGCTCCTTCGAGTTCGCCTGCCTGATCCCCGGCCACTACGAATCCGGCATGCATGGCCCGATCACCGTGGAGCAGTCTGATGAGGCCCCCGCGGCGCCAGCCGTCTACTCAACCGGCAAGATCAAGAAAGTCGACGCCAAGGGCAAAAAAGTGACCATCATTCACGGCCCACTCGAAAACCTCGACATGCCGTCGATGACCATGGTGTTCAAAGCCGATGAAGCGCTCATCACCAAGATGAAAGAAGGCCAAGACATTGAGTTCGTCGCGGACCGCGTGAAAGGCAAGCTCACCGTCACAGCGATGAAGTAAGCACCAATTGCGGGGCCAGTTGAACAGACCGGCCCCGCATTTTCCACCACAATAACAAGGCACTTCGAGCTATGAAAACGCGTGGAACCGTCGCCCTTTGGGCCATCGCTGCACTACAGGCTGTTGTGGCGATCTTCTTTACTGTTTGCTTCCTGCTGGACGCCATGGGAATGGAGCCTGACTTTCTGGTTTGGCAAAGCCATGAGTATCAGCAGACCGTGTTGGCCATCGGCCTGAACCTCGGTGTGGCGCTTGGCTGGATCGCCCTCAGAACCAGTCTGCAACGGGCCCGGCTCGCCGAAGAGAAGATGCGCCGATGCACCTCGGAGTTCTCGATGGTGATGACGCAGCACTTCACGGATTGGCGTTTGACGCCCGCAGAGCGGGATGTTGCGGTCTTTCTGGTCAAAGGCCTGAGCACCCGCGACATTGCGGAACTGCGCGGCACCTCTGAGGGGACGATCAAAGCGCAGACAAACGCGATCTATCGCAAGGCCGCCGTCACCGGGCGCACACAGTTGCTCAGCACATTCATTGAGGATTTAATGGATGATGCTTGGGTGCCAGCAGACGCCCCGCAAACTACGGCCGAGCGTTCGCATGTGGCTGCACCCAGATCAACGGCCGCCCCGGCATAACCGGCTGAGGGGAAGCCCCCGCAAACAAAACAGGTAGCCCGTCATGATCCAAGCAATACTTCTATCAATTCTGGTTGTCGGCATCTGCACGACAATCCATTATTTCGTCCTTAAATGGGTGTCGGATACCATCGCGCAACGCAAAAGCACTGCGCATGGCCAGAACCTTGGCTTGGCGGTCGGCGCCATTACTTTTGCCCATGTTATTGAGGCTTTGATCTATACGCTGTTCTTCCTCTGGGCGGTGCAGGGTTTGCAGATTGGCGCGCTAAACGCCTCCGGCCCAACGGATGAGCCGATCACGATGATGGACTATTTCTATTTCTCACTGGTCAACTTCACCACCTTGGGACGCGGCGACCTGACCCCCTTGGGGCACCTGCGTTTCCTCACCGGGATCGAGGCGTTTCACGGCTTTCTCATGATCACGGCGTCAGGAAGCTTTGTGCTACAGGTCATGGGCGGAGGCGCCCCACTGTCAAAGAAAGGATGACCCGAATGGTTCACCCTAATTTTTTGCCCGAAAGAGGGCGCGTATGCGCGCCCTTCCCGATCGGTCCCTGCCAGTTGAAATCGGCCCCTGCTGTTAACACCTTTACCCCACGGAGGGCGGCGCGCTTCGTCCCTGTGGCAGTATCAATCTCAATCGATCCCGATAAGGCATGACATGAATAGAAGACAATTCCTCGCCAGTGCCTCTGCGTTGGCAATCCTGCCGCTACAGGCTTCTGCCGCTGCGGAAACGCTGACGCTGACGGCTGAGGCTGTCACCCGACAGCTTCTTCCCAAAGGCGAAGGCACCACCGCGATGCTGGGTTTTAATGGGTCGATGCCCGGACCAGAACTCAGGTTGAAACGGGGGGAGCAAATCTCGATTGATGTCGAGAATAGGCTGGAGGAAGGCACCGCCGTCCATTGGCACGGCATTCGGCTTGAAAACCGAATGGACGGGGTACCGGTGCTGACACAGGATCTTATCAACCCCGGCGACAGCAAAACCTATAGCTTTGCGCCACCCGATGCGGGGACCTATTGGTACCACTCGCACTACATCTCGCAGGAACAGGTCGCGCGGGGCATGATGGGGCCGCTTATTGTCGAAGACGATATGCCCCCCGATGTGGATCACGACATTACAGTCGTGCTGTCGGATTGGATTATCAACGAAGACGGCAGCCTCTCTGATGATTTCACCGACATGCACAGCGTCGCGCACGCTGGCTATATGGGCAACTTTGCCCGCGCATTCTTGTCGCAGGCCGAAGTGAAGGAAGGTGACCGGGTCCGGTTCCGCATCATCAACGCGGCCACCAATCGCATTTTCCCTCTCACCGTTGCAGGCGTTGCTGGGTCTGTCGTTGCGCTGGACGGCATGGCATTGGGCCAGCCGCGCGGGTTGTCTGACCTAACCCTAGCGCCCGCCCAAAGGGCAGATTTGATCGTCGATATCACTGGGCCAGTGAGCTTTGACATGCACTCTCGTCAGGGGAGCTACCGACTTGCGGATGTGGCGGTTTCCGGCAGCAATACGGATCGGAAGCCAGAACCCATAGCACCGTTGGCAGCGCCAAACTTGCCGGTGCCGGGCGACCCCACGCAGCACCTGACGCTGACGATGATGGGGGGTGCTATGGGCGGTCGACACGGCGGGGCCAATATCTGGTCTTTCAACGATGTCTCGGACCTGCCGGACGCGCCATTCGCCTCCATGAAACGGGGTGAAACTGTACGCATCACCCTCGCCAATGATACCGCTTTCCCACATGGCATTCACCTACACGGTCACCACTTCTATGAGCTGGCCGCCGACGGCAGTCTCGGCGACCTCCGCGATACGACTTTGGTTGCCGCGGATGAAAGCCGTGATGTTCTTTGCGTGTTTGACAATCCGGGCCGTTGGTTGATCCACTGCCATATGCTGAGCCACGCCATCGGAGGGATGCGGACATGGGTAGATGTAGCATGATAAGGTTGGCTTTCCTGATCCTCGCCTCTGCAACCACAGCGCACGCAGACCACGAACTTGAGGGCCGTGATATCGTCGCTGGCCGCGCCCTTTATGCTGAGACCTGTGCGGCTTGTCACGGCACTGACCTCGAAGGCCAACCCGACTGGCGGACGCCCGATGAGGCCGGAGTTCTGCCTGCCCCTCCGCATGATGCAACGGGCCATACCTGGCATCACGATAATGCCTTGCTGTTCGAATATACCAAACTCGGGGGCAAAGCGGCATTGGCGGCGCGCGGCATCGATGATTTCAACAGCGGAATGCAAGCTTTTGGCGAGGCGCTCTCAGACGAAGATATTTGGGACATCCTCGCTTATATCAGATCGACTTGGCCGCCCCGCGAACAGGCCTCTCAGGCAAGCCGCAATCGACCGCATTGAAGGCCGTTGGGCAACACCGCAGCCTGCGCATGCAGCTTCGCGGAATGGGCCATTCGTGAATTTCGCGCCAAGCTTTGACACATGGATATCTTTTGGCGTTTGAAACCGCCGCGCCATTTCACGCGTGGTCGAATTGCACCCTGCTGAACAGCGGCCCTCGCCGCTCTCATAGGCTGCTGCACCGTCGCCAAAGCGCGGGCAGGGTGCCGCTAACCTTCAGATGCGTTTGCCGACAAACATCGATGAAGAGGCCCGCACGCAGGCGATGTCGCCCTTCTGCCAGATAAGCTCCCCCTGCGCGGTGGCGTATTTGCCCAGACTAACGCAGGCAGTAATTGGCGTGATCTTTGCTGCGTTCTGGATGGCCTCTCGCGTGCTGCTGAACTGAATGGACATGGCATGTGCTCCTGAATTGACTTCAATCAACCTTCACACAAATCGCCAACCAATGCCTGCTGGCTTAGGGATAATGGGCCTACCCTTCGGTATATTCGCGGTGCCAGAAAGATCTGCGTGCGGCCCGCAGCCCCCAATAAGCCGCACGAATCACGGCCCTTTCCGTCAGGAGCGATTGAGCAGCTTTTGGTACTTCGACACGAAAAGATGCGCGCCTTTCATTTTTTGAGTGATCCAATCCCCCACGGTGAACAGCATCAAAAAACTATTGCCGCGCTCGGGACCTAAGGGCAGCAGGATCGGCGCTTCGGGGCCCCACGGGCGATAGGTCTTCATATCCGTCAGCTTCCGGCCCGTGATCAGCCCGGTCAGCGTCTTTTTGAGCCACGGCAACTGACGGCTGACCGCAACGATGGTCATGTTGTCGCCGGGATCGGCCACGTCGCCGGCGGCAAAGACATTGGGCAGGCTCGAGGGGCGCATATATCCGTCGGTTTTGATCCGCTCAGCGGCAGTTACCTCTGCGCCGGGCAGGTTTTTCAGCAGATCAGAGCACGGCTGCGCACCAAGGACGGGAAAGATCAGGTCAAACGCCCGTTGCGTCCCATCTCCGAGGGTCACACTGCCCGCATGCGGTTCTGATTTTGATGCAAGACCTTCGGCCTTTTCGCCAAGAATGATCTCCACGCCGCTGGATTTTAATTTCTTGCTGAGCGACGCCCCAAGGCTGTCAGGCTTCGCCGCAAAAAGCTTGTCGTCCATCGTGATCAGGGTGATTTTTTTGTCTGGCATGGCATAGGCAATCTCGCCTGCAAGCTCGACACCCACTGCTCCGGCGCCGATGATGCCGATGGTTTTGGCCGATACCAGTTTTTCGCGCGCCGCTTGATTTGCTGTGCGGAGCCCGTTGATGTCAGCGCCTTTAGGTTTGAACGGGGCCGCGTATTCTGAGCCTGTGGCGACAACGATATAGTCCGCGTCAATCCGCGCACCGTCATCTAGGGTGACACCACCCCCATCAATCTGCGTTGCCCGCGCCGCGACCACCCGGCCACGCTTTAGCAAACGATCGTAGGGGATCAGCGATTCCTCAACCAGGCTGGGCTGAACCAAAGCACGGATCATCGCTGGCGCATGCACGAAATGGCTGCGCTGTTCGATCAAAGTGACATCGGCAATGCCATCCATCGTCTTGGCGAGCTCAGCGCCCACATATCCGCCACCTACGATTGCGATACGTTTGCCCATCGATGCTGTCTCCTTCTGGTCATCTCTAATCTGAGGGGTGCGCCCCTATGCATTCAGCTACCGACATAGGTACTCTTTCAAAGATTTCCCGTTTGGACGGCGCAATTACCATTCCCCCTGCCACAAAAGCAGTCACATGCCCGCCCCGACCAGCGCCAAGGATGCAGTGGCGATTCTCTTAAGCGATACAACATATTGTTTAGAATCATCGCCTCTGCTTAACTCCCCCCAGCGACAGGGAGAGCCGCGGCACAATGAAAGACACCAAAGCAGAGACTTTTCTGCGTTTTGATAACGTCAAGAAGAGCTACGATCAGGAAAACCTAGTCGTCAAAGGGTTCGACATGGATGTGCAGGAGGGGGAGTTTATCACCCTTCTTGGCCCCTCCGGGTCGGGCAAGACCACCGTTTTGATGATGCTGGCAGGGTTTGAGAGCGTCACCTCCGGCGATATCGCCGTCAACGGCCGCTCGATCAACAAGACCGCGCCGAACAAGCGCAACATCGGCATGGTGTTTCAAAACTACGCCCTGTTTCCGCATATGACGGTGGCTGAAAACCTCGCCTATCCGCTCAGCGTGCGCAAAATGTCCAAGGCCGATATTAAAGAGCGCGTGGCGGAGTATCTCGCGCTGGTCGAGCTTTCGGCCTTCGGCGACCGCCGTCCCGGTCAGCTTTCGGGTGGCCAGCGGCAGCGTGTGGCGCTGGCGCGTGCGATGATCTTTCAGCCGACGCTGATCCTGATGGACGAACCTTTGGGCGCGCTTGATAAAAACCTGCGCGAACAGATGCAGTTTGAGATCACCCGCCTGCACAAACAGATCGGCTTTACCGTCATCTATGTGACGCATGATCAGACCGAAGCGCTGTCGATGTCGGACCGGATTGCCGTTTTCAACGATGGCGTGGTGCAGCAATGTGCGCCCCCGGCGGAGCTCTACGAGCGGCCCGTGAATGCCTTCGTCGCTGAATTCATCGGGGAAAACAACTTCGTGCAGGGCAAGGTCAGCAAGATCGAAGGCGACCTTGCCAAGGTCGAGACGGACACCGGCACCATCACCACCCAAACCTCCGAAGGGCTGACCGAAGGTGCCGCCTGCCGCGTCTCAATCCGGCCCGAGAAGCTGTTCATTCACCCCACAACCCACGCCCATGACAACGCGCTAACGGCGACCTTCATCACGCGCATCTATGTGGGCGATTTTATCCGCTATTATTTCCGCCTGCCCGACGGCACCGACATTATCGTCAAAGTGCTCAACGACCTGTCCGCGCCAGAGTTCGAAGACGGCGCGACGGCGCAGCTGTTGTCCCTGACGAAAGATTGCATCGCCTTTGCCAATTAAAGGCGACCGAGGGCAAACCGGGGCCCCGCAAAAGACCTGGACACAACAAGGAGAGACCCGA
>Ga0209345_10003261_pt1 | contig 16892 bp, 17 predicted proteins | sample Cruoilmetagenom7_FD_187294 | JGI IMG/M metagenome (GOLD analysis project Ga0209345, IMG submission 187294) | Oil polluted marine microbial communities from Coal Oil Point, Santa Barbara, California, USA - Sample 7 (SPAdes) (version 2) | ecosystem: Environmental > Aquatic > Marine > Oil seeps ...
TTGATCTTGGGTTGTGCCCGCCCGGCCCCCATCTTCGCCACCACCCAAGGCGCAATCACCGCCGGACACAACCCAAGATCAACCTCCGGAAACCCCAGCTTCGCATCCTTATGAGAAATACTCACATCACACACACAACTCAACCCACACCCCCCCCCAATCGCCGCCCCATTCACAGAAGCAACAGTCACCATCGGCAGCGACCGAATCTTAATCGTCAACTCCGCCAAACTCGTAAGCAAATTCTCCCCAAGCGAAGTATCCCCCGAAAGCTCAATCACAACTTCCTTCAAATCCATCCCCGCACAAAACGCCCGCCCCGCCCCAGTCAACACCAACACCGAACAGTCAGTGTCCGCAAGCTCATCCACCCGAGCATGCATCGCCTCAAGCAACCCCAGCGACATCGAGTTCCGCGCCTCCCCCCGATTCATAGTCAGCGTAGCAATCCGTCCCTCAGTCCACAGCAATGCAAGTTCACTCATACCCCCATCCTATCCGGCTTCCCCTCTGGGTGCCGTGGAGGTGTCGTCTTCGACTCCTCCACGAATTTGACCATAAGGCATGCAGGAGTCCAAAACACGATCTGCATGGCGACCAGAAAGAGAGTAGGATCGAGTATAAATTGGGACATGGCGAGTGATGGTTATGGAGCGACCGTATGCAACAAGCGAAATTTGAGCCAGTGAATGATCTTGAGCGATCGTTGGTGCGAGCCGCGACAGATCCAGCACACAGACCGAGTTTTAGTCGGGATATTCTCGATTCCGACATCTTTGTAATCCAAGAAAAACAACCTTCAGGCGTTCAAGGTCTAAGAGAGTTTCAGGCCGGTGAAGAGGTGGCTTTGCAAACTTGGGAGCAAGATGGAAAGAAACTCACCGCTATTTTCTCATCGCTTGACCGTCTTCTAGATTTCGTGCAGGCAGAGAGTGGTTATCTACAAATGAAGGCTCGTGATTTCATGGGACTGACTCTTGGCACGACTCTGTTGCTGAATCCGGGATCGGAGTATGGCAAAGAGTTCTTGCCAGCAGAAGTTGAATCAATGCTTGATGGATCAATATGGAAACCCCAAGAAACCATTACCTTTGAAAAGGAGACGAAAGTCTTCATGGGGCAACCAGCGAATTACCCGGACGAACTCATCGATGCTCTCACTCGCTACTTTAAGACAGCAAACAATGTGCAACGAGCATATTTAGCTCATGTTTACAATCCAGAACGAAATGAAAAATCACACACACTGATAGCAATTGAAGTAGATGGAGAATGGGAACAAGTTGCAGGTGGCGCTGGCATGGTTGTGGATGCAGTGAATGTGCCCGATCCTCCTGTAGATTTTATGCGGGTGGGTGGGAAAGAAGGCAATAACATTCAGCTTCTCGAATCAATGAAGCTGTTTTACGATGTCTCAGCAGGCTCGGAAAGTATCAGGCACAGTCCATGGTGGAAGTTCTGGTAGTCGGGATACTCAGAGAAAGTAAGGGAATACGAATTGACAAAGAACCGGGTGCATTGCTTACGCCGTCCTCGGCTTAAGCAGGATCAAGAACCCCACAACTCCCCAAGCATCTCCCGCTCCTCATCAGATCCCACCCGCGATAACGAAACCTCAAGCCCCTCGCCCCCGCGACCCGCCATTCCCTCGGTCAGTTCATTCAAAAGCCCCTTCGTCGCCCGAACCCCAACCCCAGGCTTGCTCGCAAGCACACCCGCCATCTCCATCGCCCGCCCGTTCACATCCCCGGCCCCGTCCACAAGCTCATGCACCAACCCAAGCTCAAACCCCCGCGATCCATCAATCAACCCCGGATCAAGCATCAACGCCCGCCCTGCCCCCGCAGGCACAGCCGACATCAAAAACGCCGCCGACACCACAGGCGAAACCCCAATCTTCACCACCGGATACCCCAACTTCGCCCCCCGATCACAAACAACAACATCCGCCCCCCCCAGCATCGCACACCCCCCAGCAATAGCGCACCCATGCACCCCAAGCACCACAGGCACAACGCATTCCCTCATCGCAACCACGCAAGCCGACAACCCCGTCAACAACGCCCGCATCGTCTCCCCAGATTCATCCGCCGCACACGCCTTCAAATCAAACCCAGCACAAAAAACCTTCCCCGCCCCAAGCACAACAACAGCCCGAGTCTCTTCCGAACCCCCCCGAACCGCCGCCTCAAAGTCCACAAGCATCCCCGGCAGCATCGCGTTCCGCTTCTCACCCCGATCAAGCGTAATCGTCGTTATCAAGTTCTTAGTGTGCACCTGAATCATGTGATCAACCCCGAAGCAAAAGCGGAAGCCGCGATCATCGCCTCCCGATCAACATTCGTCATCAATCCCGCACGCTCCACGGCATCCAGAACAGCCAAAGTCGAAACATTCCCCGGCGCCCTCGTCGTCTCTGTAGAAGCATAAGGACATCCCCCAAGCCCACCAGCCGAAGAATCAAACGACCGAACCCCAACCTCCAACGCCCGCTCAATACACGCCCCAGCGTTCCCAAAAGTATCATGCAAGTGCAGCGTCAAAGTCGGATCACCAAACGAGTTCACGGCCCGCCCATCAAGCCGCTCCATCACTTCAAGCAAGACCTGCTCGATCGAATCCGGATCACCCGCCCCGATCGTGTCCCCCAGATCAATCTCATCAACCCCAAGTTCCAGCAGCCCCGACACCACATCCCCGACCTGCTCCGCCGAGATCTCGCCATCAAACGGGCACCGCACAATACAAGACACATACCCCCGCACCATCAACCCTTGCTCCTTCGCTCTCGGAATCAATGGAGCAAACCGCTCCAGCGTCTCCCCAATCGACGCATTCGTATTCTTCTGCGAGAACCCCTCCGACGCCGCTGTAAAAACAGCTACCTTGTCAATAAGTCTCTCGACCCCATGCGCCTGCCGAGCATCCGCATTGACCGCCAACGCCCCCTCAAACCCCCGCTCATTCGGAACCAGCGCCGAGTAAATCATCCCGTCAGGCTTCGTCGCAGCAATCAAATCAAACACCTCCCCCGCATCCCCCAGCTGAGGCACCCACTTCGGCGACACAAAGCTGCTCACCTCAACCTCATCCACCCCCGCCCCCTCGATCGCCTTCACCAACGCCGCCTTATCAGCTGTCTCCACAACCCCACCCTCGGCCTGCAAACCATCCCGAGGAGCAACATCAGTAATTCGTACCGTATCCATGCCCACAGTCTATTCGAGTTATCGCCCCCAGTCCGACACTCGAATCACCACTTCGCCCGTTGATGACGATTATTCAACCTCAACACCACCCCCAGCCAATCTCCCCGCACACAACCCGTGCATCCCCAATCCTGAAATGCATATCTAAGGAGAGCCGCTCGTGGGAGCGTCTCTCAACATCGCAAGCACCAGGAGAACACCAACATGAAAACCCCAAATGCCGCCATCGCCACCGCCGCCATCATCATGGCCGGCACCGCACATGCCGATGTCACCCATGTCGGAGAGTTCGACTCCCTGCAGTTCGAAGGCTTCGACGACGAACGCTGGGTCTTCGAACGCGACACAAAAGAAGTCTTCGGCGGAATCGGCGAAGTCTTTGCCTCAGGCAGCGGCTGGATCCACACCACAAACTCATGGGGCTATTCCAGCGGCGATTGGCGCGGCTCAGCCAAAGCATTCGACGGCTCAATGCTCGGAAACACCCGAGGCTCAATCAACTACCGTTTCGATCAAACCCAACACACCTTCGGTGGCTTCTTCGCCACCATCGCAGATGTCGAAGGCGGCATCGTCAAGTTCTACAACGCAGACGATTCACTCGTAGGAGAAAGCACCCTCGCCGCCGCAGTCGGAGGCGAATGGTCCTGGAACGGCTGGGCACTCCAAGACGGCTTCAATCGCGTAGAAGTCACCGGCAACTACAACGACGGAGCAGGCGGATTCCTGATGCACGACTCCATGCGAGTCTCAAACACAACCATCCCCGCCCCGGGCGCCCTCGCCCTCATCATCACCGGCGGCCTCATCACCACCCGCCGCCGCCGCTAACCAAAAACCCCAAACCACTCCCCGAGCCGCCCTACGAAGGGCGGTTTTTTATGTATTGCTGTCGAAATTGCCAGAGTCATTGAATTGGTCAGGACCGGGCCACTGTTCGCGGATGATGTCTAGGCATTGGGTGGCGATATGGAACTGTTCGTTTGTAAGGTGGGTGTATAGATCAAGTCCTGTGAGATCGAGTACCTTCTCTATGACAAGGTCACGATGTACTTTATATCGCTCCGAAATATGGACAGTGCATGAACGAAGGTGTGACATCCTGTGTCCGATCGGGCGCGATTCTTCAAGAGATTGACGCTTGTGGTTGTTGTATGACATAAGTACTCCCAATCAATTCTCATACCTGCAAAACCCCAGTCTTAAACTCAACCGAGTAATCCCACCCCTGATTCGCAGCATCCAATGAAGCAATAATCTCATCCCGAGTCAAATGCGGCTCAATGATCCGGTCAACCCACCCCCGCGCAGCCCCATGCCGAATGTCTTGCTGCTCGTTGTACGAATCGCCGACCGCATCAAGAATCGCCTGATGCGTCTCCGCATCAATCTCCTCACCCTTCCGCGCCCGTGATCGTTCCTCAATCATCGCAAGAACGCCCGTCGCCGACCCCGCACCCATCACCGCGCATTTAGATCCAGGCCAAGCCAACGCCACAAACTGATCAAACGCCCGCCCGCACATCGCATAGTTCCCCGCCCCGAATGACCCACCAAGAATCACCACGATCTTGGGCACCACACAGTTGCTCATCGCATTAACCATCTTGGCCCCAGACCGAATGATCCCCGCCTGTTCGCTGTCACGCCCAACCATAAATCCGGTCGTATCGTGCAAGAACACGAGCGGCACCTTCCGCTGATTGCAATCCATAATAAACCGCGACGCCTTGTCCGCGCTGTCATCATAAATCACCTTCGGCATATTCGCAGACTTACTCGGACCCGCCTTCCCACCAGCCATCTGCCGTTCGGTAAGTTTCCCTTGGTTCGCAACGATCCCGCACGCATGCCCCCCGACCATCGCATACCCGCATACCAGCGACTCCCCAAACTCCGCCTTGTACTCATCAAAGTCCGGACAAAGCACCTGTTCACCATCAACAGTCTTCGCCCCTGTATCAACAATGCACGAAATGATCTCCTTCACATCGTACTGCTGCCCGGCCTTGTCCGTAAAGATGTCATACACATCCTCCACATCCCGATGCGAATGCTGCCGCTTCCGTTCAGCAACATCAACACCGGTCTTGCGATCTGGGTACTTCGCAACCAGCGACCGCAGCCGCTCGATGCAAGCCTCATCCGTAGGCTCCCGAAAATCAATAGTCCCCGAAATCTGAGCATGCATCTCTGCACCCCCAAGATCCTCATCCGAAACATCCTGCCCGATCGCCGCCTTCACAAGCGCCTGTCCAGCCAAGTACAGCCCCGACCCCTCCGTCATCAACAATGTATCGCACAACACAGGCAGATACCCACCCCCCGCAACACAGAACCCCATGATCGCCGCGATCTGAGGGATCCCCTCCGCGCTCATCACCGCGTTGTTCCGAAAGATCCGACCAAAGTCATCCGTATCCGGGAACACATCCTCCTGCATCGGCAGGAACACCCCCGCCGAATCCACCAGATAAATCAAAGGCAACTTCGCCATCATCGCCATCGTCTGTGCTCTGATGATCTTCTTACAAGTCATCGGAAAGAACGCCCCCGCCTTCACGGTCGCGTCATTGGCAATAATCATGTGCCGAACCCCCCGCACCGACCCAATCCCCGTCACCACCCCAGCCCCCGGAGCCCCCCCAGCTTCCGCATACATGTTGTACGCCGCCCACAACCCAAGCTCCTGGAATCCCGAGTCCTTATCAACCAGCAGTTCAACCCGCTCCCGAGCCGTCAGCCGATCTTTCGCATGCTGCCGCTCAATCGCCTTAGCCCCTCCACCAAGCTCGATCTTCGATTCAATGTCAAGAAACGCAGTCGTCACATCACGCAAATTGGTCGGTGCTTGGTCCATGGCAAAGAGGATAGGAGCAATAGCCCAGTTCTTCCCGCTCATTCCCGTCCTGTTCCAAGTTCAAAGCAAGTTGCAACCGACCCAAATCCAGATTACCCTACCCCCATGAACCAACCCAAAATCCACCGTCTCTTAACCCTCCTATCCCTCTGCTTCCTCGGATCAGCATCAACCCTCGCAGCCGTTCAAGACGACACAAAGCCAGATTCCGAATCCCCACCCCCTTTCGTCGTTTACCCAGACGAATCCTCAGTCACCTACCACTCCGTCACCATCAACGGCCAACTCATCCACTACCAAGCTACCGCAGGCACCATCACCCTGGCCGACCTGCGAGGAGAACACGAACCCACCGCAAAGATGTTCTACATCGCCTACCACAAACTCGACGCCCCATTCGATCCAGAAGCCGACCCAACCACCGAACCAGCATTCCCAGACCCCGCATCCAGACCCATCACCTTCTCCTTCAACGGAGGCCCAGGATCAAGCTCCGTCTGGCTCCACCTCGGAACCTTCGGCCCAAAACGCGTCAACCCCATCGACGACTTCGGAAACCCCGGACCCCCGCCCTACGCACTCGTAGAAAACGAATACTCGCTCCTCGACCAATCAGACTTCGTCTTCATCGACCCAGTCGCCACCGGATACTCAAGAGCCGCCAAAGACAACAGCCCCAAAGATTTTCACGGCGTATCCCAAGACATCAAATCAGTCGCCGAGTTCATCAGGATCTACCTCGGCAAGGAAAGCCGATGGGGGAGCCCCAAATACATCGCCGGAGAATCCTACGGCACAACCCGCGCAGCCGGGCTCGTTGACGAACTCCAATCAACCCACGGCATCTCCCTAAACGGCGTAGTCCTCATCTCCGCCATCATGAACTTCCAAACCGCACGCTTCGATGTCGGAAACGATCTCCCCTACCCACTCTACCTCCCCTCCTTCGCCGCCACAGCCCGCTTCCACGAGCAACTCTCCTCAAAGTACCAGAAGATGGACCTCGAAAAATTCATGAGAGAAGTCGAAAAGTTCGCCATGAACGACTACACCCTCGCCCTCGCCCAAGGCGACCAGATAAGCGTTAACACCAGAAACAAAATCGCCGAAAAACTCGCAAGCTACACCGGTCTATCCAAAGACTATGTACTCCAAACAAACCTCCGCATCAACATGCCAAGATTCCCCAAAGAGCTCCTCCGTGACGAGGGCAAAACCATTGGGCGCCTCGATGCAAGATTTACATCATGGGACCGAGACGACGCCGGAGACTCCTACGAGTTCGACCCCTCCTACGCCGCCATCCAAAGCATCTACACCGAAGGCATGAACGCCTACCTCCGAGACGATCTCAACTACGCCAGCGACATGCGCTACGAGATCCTCACCAGCGTCTGGCCATGGTCATACAGAGGAGTGGGGGACAACCAATACCTCAATGTCGCCGAACGCCTCCGCAAAGCCATGCACAAACGCCCCGACATGAAAGTCTTCATCGCCAACGGCTACTACGACCTCGCAACGCCATACTTCGCCACCCAGTACACCATCAACCACATGTTCCTCCGCCCAGAAGTACGAGACAACATCTCAATGCACTACTACGAAGCCGGCCACATGATGTACGCCCAGCGCGACATGCTTGCTAAACTCAAGGAAGATCTCGACCAGTATTACCAATCAAGAACGGAGTAGTCACATGTTCGGATTCCCACCCCTCCCTCCATTCGAAGGCATGCACCCAATCATCGTCCACTTCCCCATCGCGATCCTCATGATCGCATGGCTCCCAATCCTCCTCGCCCTCGCAGATAAAAAACGACGCAACTACTGGATACTCTCCGCATTCCTCCTCCTCGTCCTAGGCACCCTCTTCTCCTTCGGAGCCGTCCTCACCGGTGAAGCCACCGAAGATGTCGTCGAGCAATCCTCCCAACTCGTCGAACAAGCAATCCATCAACACGAAGAAACCGCAGAGATGGCACGCAACATCTTCATCGCCCTCACCCTCCTATCCGCCGCCGTCCTCTTCGTCCGCGCCAAAGCCCCCCAAGCCAAAAAGAAAACCGCGACCTCCATCGGAGGCGTATTCATCGCCGCCCTCTATATCTTCGGCATCATGACCCTCGCCAACGCCTCACACCAAGGCGGCGTCCTCGTCCACGATCTAGGAATCCACGCCCCAGTAGGAACCTTCGACCCCGCCCCCCTTGAATCCTCATCCGAGTCACACGACGACGATGACGATTAAAGACATGGATGCCATGCGATTGTCATCTTCAATGGTTGAACAACAGTGGTCAACCTAATCCACAATCACCCGCACCGCATCACCCCGGATCTCAAGCACCTGCGCCGTCCCCCCATAATGGCTCGACATCCCCACATCCACACACCACACCTGCCCATCAAAGTGGCTCCGGATCCCATCTTCCTGCACCGTATGCGCCACCACCATTCGGGTAATCCCAAGCTCCTCCAACGCATCCTCAAGCAGAGCCCGTGACTCCGGCTGCACATCCGAAGAAAAATGCCGGCACCAAACCGGACTCTCTCGCCCACTAATAACCGCAGGCTTCTCAGATTCCCCAATCAACCAACTCCGCACCTCAATATTGATCCGATCAAGCCCATACTCAATATGCTCCATGTGCACGCCCCCATGCACAAACAAGGTGTCGCCAACAATCACAATCGTGTTCCGCTCCGCAATCCGCATCGCATACGGCCCGCCAGGCCGGAACGCCGCCACCCGCGCCCGCTGCTCCTCCGGAAAGCCCATCACAAACTCGTCATCCGGATCAACCAAAACCGCATCTTCAAAGTCTGTAAACCCACCCTCGGTCACATACCGAAGATCCAGCGCACAGTTCATCAGCTCATGATTCCCATTCAAAATATGAAACGCCCCGCCCGCTTCCATCGCCTCATCCCGCAGCCGATCAAACAACTTCAGAATCTCCTGCTCCCCATCCCCCCGATCAAGCTGATCCCCAACCTGCACCACAACAAGCTCCCCCCCAACCCAATGATCATCTCCATCGATCGCACCAGCGAGCCGCAACGCCCGCCGAGCCGCATCCAGATCCCCATGCACATCCCCAATCGCCACCAGCCGCTCCGGTGCAGGATACCGAAGCCGAAGCTCATCCGTATACCGAACCTCATCCACCTTCTGCGCCGGCGCACAACAACTCATCAAGCCCAGACCAATCAACCCAACAACGCGTACAAGCACATTCATATCCAGCTCCAGAAACCCATCGAGATAAGCAGGCCAACTCAAACCGGCCACAAACTCGCCCTCTACCCCATGATCATTGGCACCCTCCCAAGAGCGCACAACGCCCACCAAGCCGCACACCGTCCCATATCCAACTCAAAAATAGCAAACCAACTCAGCATTAAAGTCTTTGAATGCAGCCACAATACGATATACTAAACCAATATTGCCGCTCAGCGGCGTTGATATCAAATCGAGATTCATGATCGGAACCCGCAGTATGTTGCAAACCACCCGCTCCTTCCTCACCCAATCCATGATTGCCCTATCCACCCTCCTCGCTCTACCCGCTGCAAGCCAAACGCTCAACGAGAGTAACAAACTCACCCCTTTCGACTCTGCGGCGGGTGACCGGTTCGGCAGATCAATCGCCATCGACAACGGCGTCGTCGCCGTTGGGGCGTATCAAAATGACAGCAAAAGCAACGGCTCTGGTTCTGTGTATCTTTTCGATGCATCCTCCGGTGCGCAGCTCTTCGAACTCCTCCAGAGCGACGGGGCTGCCAACGACCGATTCGGCCGGTCCATCGCCATGGCCGACGGCATCGTCGTTGTAGGGGCATCAGGACATGAGGATAACGGTTCTAGATCAGGTTCAGCGTATCTGTTTGATGTTTCCACTGGTGCCCAAATTGCCGAACTCCTCCCAAATGATGGAGAAGCGAGTGATTCGTTCGGTACATCAATAGCCATTGACAACGGCATCATTGCTGTAGGAGCCGCCGGCGACGACGACAACGGAGATTTATCAGGATCAGCGTATCTATTCGATGCTTCCACAGGTGCACAGCTCTTCAAACTCCTCCCAAACGACGGGGCGGAGATGGATTACTTCGGTTTCTCAATAGCCATCGACAACGGCATCGTCGCCGTAGGGGCATCCTGGGACGACGATAACGGCACCGATTCAGGTTCGGTATATCTCTTTGATGTATCCACCGGTGTGCAGATCGCGAAACTCCTCCCCAATGACGGTGAAATGGAAGACTATTTTGGTAGGTCTATTGCTATCTCCAACGGTGTCATCGCCGTTGGGGCACCCTTTGACAGTAATGGCAATGGTGACCAATCGGGTTCAGTGTATCTGTTCGATGCATCCACTGGAGGACAGATCGACAAACTCCTCGCAACTGATGGGGAAACAAGCGTACTGTTCGGCGTTTCCGTCGCCATCGACAGCGGCATCGTTGCCGCAGGGGTAATTTTTGATAACGACAACGGCTTTTCATCAGGCTCGGCCTACATCTTTGATGTCTTCACCGGAAACCAGATCGCCAAACTCCTCTCTAGCGATGGGCAGTCGGATGACCGATTCGGCAATGCCATCGCCATTGAGAATGGCGTAATCGCTGCAGGGGCGCCATTTAGTTTCGACGCCGTCTCCAGCCTTGGTTCAGCGTATATCTTTGATTCCCGGCCAGCGATAGCAGAAAGCCTCAAGATCACCGCCTCCGACGGAGAACTAAACGATCTCTTCGGCAACTCAATAGCCATCGACAACGCCACCATCGCCGTAGGTGCGAGCAATGATAATGACAACGGCGACAACTCTGGCTCGGCGTATCTGTTCGACGCCTTCACCGGCGGAGAACTCGTCAAACTCCTCGCTAGCGACGGAGCAGCCAATGATCTCTTCGGCCGCTCAATCGCCATCGACAACGCCATCGTCGCTGTAGGGGCGAGCGGTGACGACGACAATGGCAACAACTCTGGCTCGGCATATCTGTTCGATGCCTCCAACGGCGGAGAACTCGTCAAACTCCTCCCCAGCGACGGAGCCCAAGGCGACCAGTTCGGCATTTCCATCGCCATCGATAGCGGCGTCGCCGCCGTAGGAGCATGGCGAGACGACGACAACGGTTCCAACTCAGGGTCAGTGTATCTATTCGACGCATCCGGTACTCAGCTGTTCAAGCTCTTCCCGAGCGATGGCTCACCAAATGATTCCTTCGGTACTTCAGTAGCCATCGACAATGGAGTCGTCGCCGTAGGAAATATCTTCGACGACGACAATGGTATCGATTCAGGTTCGGTGTATCTCTTCGATGCTTTCACCGGCACAGAAATTACCAAACTCCTCCCCAGCGACGGAGCCCCAGGCGACCAGTTCGGCATTTCCATCGCCATCAACAACGGCATCGTCGTCGTAGGAGCGCACCGTAACGATGACAATGGCACCGACTCAGGCTCCGCCTATCTCTTCGACGCCTCCACCGGCAACCAGATCGCCAAACTCCTCCCAAGCGCAGGGTCAGACTTGGATCTATTCGGATTTTCCGTCGCCATCGACAACGGCCTCGTCGCCGTGGGCGAATACCACGACAGTTTCCAAGGCACAGACTCAGGCTCAGCCTACCTCTTCGACGCCTCCACCGGAACATACATCGATAAACTCCTCCCCAGCGACGGAGCAGTAGGGGATCAGTTCGGCTATTCCATCGCCATCAGCAACGGCATCGTCGCCGCAGGCGCATGGCACGACCAAGACAACGGTAACAACTCAGGTTCGATCTATGTATTCGACACCGCCCCCGCCCCGACCTGCCCCGCCGACCTCACCGCCGACGGCCAACTCGACTTCTTCGACATCTCCGCCTTCCTCACCCTCTTCTCCTCCGGCGACCTCGCTGCAGACTTCACCAACGACGCTCAACTCGACTTCTTCGACATCTCCGCATTCCTAACCGCCTTCTCCGCCGGCTGCCCATAAACAATCTACATTCCCCCGGCTCGCAATTTTCGGCCATATATCCCCATCCAACCTGTAAATCCAATTATTATCACCCCCAAACCCCCTCCGTACATTGACAACCTGTTCGGGGTATGGTACAGTCGCCCTGCCGGGCCCGCGAACAGTACCGCCCCCGGCCGGAAACATAGACACCACGTCTAGGTTGGTAAGGACACCAACCATTCCGCCCCGTGCTGATCCCCGCACGCCCACAAGGCCGAGGGTCGAATGATCGGAGTGCACAATCCGTGCGCACAAAACCGGTCATGATGTTCCACGTGGAACAATTCGACCCAAAATGCCCGAGGCCCACTGCGGCAAGCCTGAAAGGCAACCACCATGGCAAAGGCCAAAAAACCGCTCGAGTTCAACGCAATCCCCGCCGGCGAGACCCAGAAAAAACAAGCACTCGACCGTGCACTCGCCCAGATCGACAAGGCCTTCGGCAAAGGCTCAATCATGCGCCTCGACGAAGATGCCTACAACAGCATCCCCGGAATCTCCACCGGCGCACTCTCCCTCGATCTCGCACTCGGCGGCAAGGGCATCCCCCGCGGCCGCATCGTCGAAATCTTCGGCCCTGAATCCTCAGGCAAAACCACACTCGCACTCACCGTCCTCGCACACGCCCAAAAAGAAGGCGGCGTTGCCGCGTTCATCGACGCCGAGCACGCGCTCGATCCGTCATGGGCCCGCAAGATCGGGGTGGATATTGATGATCTCCTTGTGTCCCAGCCGGACATGGGCGAGCAGGCACTTGAGATTTGTGAACTCCTCGTTCGCTCCAACGCTGTCGATGTTGTGGTCGTTGACTCCGTCGCGGCTCTCATCCCTCGTGCTGAAATCGAAGGCGAGATGGGCGATGCCGTCGTCGGTCTTCAGGCGAGATTGATGTCCCAGGCGATGCGGAAACTCACCGGCGTGATCGCACGCTCAAACTGTACCGTTATCTTCATCAACCAGATCCGTGAGAAGATCGGCGTGATGTTCGGCTCCCCAGAAACCACCCCCGGCGGGCGTGCCCTCAAGTTTTACTCATCGGTCCGGCTCGATATCCGCCGCACCGGGACGATCAAGGTTGGCGATGAGGCCGTGGGCAACCATGTCCGTGTCCGCGTGGTCAAGAACAAGGTTGCACCGCCGTTCCGCCAGTCGGAGTTTGACATCATGTTCAACGAGGGCATCTCGATTATGGGTGACCTGATCGACATGGCCGTCGAGGACAATGTCGTTGACAAATCCGGCGCGTGGTATTCCTACGGCGACATCCGCATGGGCCAGGGCCGCGAGAATGCGAAGGATTTCCTCCGCGAGAACCCGGACCTGTTCGTCGAGATCCGCGAGGGTGTTCTCGATGCACGCCTCCCTGACCGCAACAAGGTCGAGGGGGCCGAGGAGGCCGGGGAGAACGAAGAGACTGCCGAGGTTGTGGTCAAGGGCAAGAAGTCCAAAAAGCAGCCGGACTTTGAGACCGCCAAGGCGTAACTGATTGGCCCGAACCGGGTACCGATGTTGCCAGTCGTCTTGCCAAATGGGGTTGAGGGGCCAATGATCCTCGACCCACCTACACAACCATTGCGGATGTGGCGGAATTGGTAGACGCGCTTGGTTCAGGTCCAAGTGGGAGTAAAATCCCGTGGAGGTTCGAGTCCTCTCATCCGCACTTAGCATAAATCCCCGGCACTCATTCGTGAGTGCCGGGTTTTTTTGTGGTCGTCTATAATCCGGACATGAGTTTGCTGTATGCAGGATTAGATGAAGCCGGGTACGGGCCGATGCTTGGCCCGTTGTGTGTTGGGCGGGCGGCGTTGTCTATTGAGGGGTGGTCGCCTGTAGGGGAAGATGGGCAGGCTCAGCGTGTACCAGATCTATGGGCTATGTTGTCTTCGGTGACGGCTCGGACGCGCAAGGAAGCCAAGGGGCGGATCGTAGTGGCGGATTCGAAGAAGTTGAAGCTTCCGAGTTCGTCGGTGCGGCATCATCCGTTGGTGCATCTGGAACGCGGGGTGCTGGCGATGCTTGGAACCGTCGGAGAGATTCCGAAGACAGATCTGGAGCTGTTCGAGATGCTTGGGGCGGGGGTTGAGGATCGGGCTTGGTTTGGGGGGGAGGCGATAGAACTGCCGGTGGGGTCGGATCGGGATTTGTTGCGGATTGATTCCAATGGTTTGAGATCGGCGATGGAGAAGGTTGGGGTAGGACTGGTGGATCTGAAGGTGTACACGATGGGGGTGGGGGAGTTCAACAGCGTGGTCCGCGACCATCGCACCAAGGCGGCGACGACGGCTCAGTTGTTGTTTGAGAATCTGCGGGAGATCAAGGGGATTTCAGAGATGGATCACACGCGGATCGTGATCGATCGTCAGAGCGGGCGGACGCATTACATGAACTTGCTGTCGCGGGTGTGGGAGGGGTTAGAGATTCTTGAGGAGTCGGATCGGGCATCGCGGTATGCAGTTGGTGAGGAGCTTGGAGTTTTGCTGGTGTCGAAGGCGGATGATGGGTACTTCCCGGTGTCGCTGGCATCGATGGCGGCGAAGTATGTGCGGGAGTTGATGATGGGGCGGTTCAATCGGTATTGGGGGGGGCGGCTGGATGGGCTGAAGCCGACGGCGGGGTATGTGCAGGATGCTCGGCGGTGGTTGGTGGATGCGGAAAGAGTTTTAGAGGGTGGGGATCGGGAGGGGTTGGTTCGGATTGCTTAGTGCCAAGTGAAAGAAGAATATGGATATAGTTGAATTTTATAACAAGGACGAACCTTTGGATTCCTATATGCGACTCTGTAGCTATGTGTTGTCGTGTAGTGTTGAGGACAGGGCGAAGATAAAATCGCAGTATGATGATGGGTTGGGTTGGGAGTGCCCTAGTAATATTATTCCAGCGAAACGGGAATCCTATTCGTCGGAAACGCGAACTGAGGCAAAGTATTCCTCGGTAGAGCGGGCAGAGGCATGTCTTGTAGGCCACTGGTTGTTTAACGGGTCGTACGATTTTCGGGATGTATTGGTTGGATGGTCAGCAATTTATAATGGGTTGTTGGTAGCAGGTGAAGAACCTCGGGAAATTTTTAAGCGAGTCGGATTGGTTCTTGGAGGAGAAGCAGGGGATGAAATAATTGATTTTTCCAATCGAAAGAGTTCGAATCTGGATATGAAAGCCTTTGGTTTGAGGTATGTTCGAGATCTAGATGGGGAAATCGTCAAAATCGAAAGAGCATGGTGACTTTGGTCAGGATTGTTTGTGTGAGAAGGCTTCACTGCGTCAAAAAACCGCGAGTCGGGTCATCGGGAAAAACAGGTGTGATATGAGTGATGAAACATGGAAATTTTTAGATCCGCAAAATGTCGCAGTGTTTACCACTCGCCATATTTTTAGAGACGGGTTGCCGATCTTGCATGTGTCCCACGATCTCGACGATGGATCCTGGCAGTTTCATTGGGGTGGTGATATTGATGAGCAGTCAGCAATGATCGTTGGACTACGGGAAGTTGTCGATCATGACCCGTCTATTGTTGAGTTGCATGATTTGCCCGAGGGATGGATAGCATGGCGTAAAGATTCAGAGTCTGAATGGATAAGAGTACAGAAATGCATGATCAACGATTGACAAAAAAATACCTAGACATGGCGGCTCGGGCGGCGCTCCGGGCGCGGGGGTATGCTGAGCCGAACCCGCTGGTGGGGGTGGTAATTGTCAAGGACGGGCCGAGGGGTGAGAAGCAGGTCATTGGGATTGGGCACCATTGCAAGTTCGGGGGGTTGCATGCCGAGCGTGAGGCGCTTAAGAATGCTCGGGACAATGGGCATGATGTGAAGGGCTCGGTGGTGTACTCCACGCTTGAGCCTTGTTGTCATCATGGGAAACAGCCGCCTTGCAGCGACGCGCTCATCGAGGCGGGGGTTGCCGAGGTGATCTATGCTCGGCGGGATCCGGCGGAGGTGAGCAGCGGGGGGCATGAGTTGCTTGAGGCGGCGGGGATCCGGACGAGTTGTGTGGATGTGTCGCCGCTGGCGTATTCGATCTCGGAACCGTTTGTTCATACGGTGAAGACAGGGTTGCCTTGGGTGGTGGCGAAGTGGGCGCAGACGATTGATGGGAAGATTGCGACTTCGACAGGGGAGAGTCAGTGGATTTCAAATGAGCGGTCGCGGGCGTCGGTGCATCGGATGCGGTCGCGGGTGGATGCGGTTGGGGTTGGGATGGGGACTGTTTTAGCGGATGATCCGATGTTGACTGCTCGGGGCGTGCGGCGGGTTCGGCGGTCGGCTACGAGAGTCGTGTTTGATACGCACGGGCGTTTTCCGGTGTACTCGAAGCTGGCGGAGACTGCGGGGGCGTATCAGACGGTGCTTTGCACGAGTCGGCCTGAGCATATTACGGTTCCTGGGATCAGGGTGCTTGAATGTCCGGCGATTGATGGGCGGCTGGATCTCAAGGCGGCGTTGCGGTTGTTGCATGTTGAGTGCAAGGTATCGAATATTTTGATTGAGGCGGGGCCAACGCTTTTGGGGGCGTTACTTGATGGGGATCTGATTGACGAGGCGGTGGTTCATCTGGCGGCGGGGATCATGGGGGATGACTCGGCCAAGGCGTGCGCAACTGGGAGGGAGTGTTCATCGTTGGATCAGATGAAGCGGTTTCGGATTGGGCGGGTGAGGCGGGTTGGGGATGATGTGCATTTGCACTATCGGCGGTGAAGTTTGTATCTAAGACACGGCTTGCCGAAGACGGTCAAGCCGTGGCACCCATTCATCTGTGATTATGATTTGGGTTTGGTCCAGAAGGTGAGGGATTCGGCGACTTGGCAG
>Ga0209345_10003263_pt1 | contig 16877 bp, 18 predicted proteins | sample Cruoilmetagenom7_FD_187294 | JGI IMG/M metagenome (GOLD analysis project Ga0209345, IMG submission 187294) | Oil polluted marine microbial communities from Coal Oil Point, Santa Barbara, California, USA - Sample 7 (SPAdes) (version 2) | ecosystem: Environmental > Aquatic > Marine > Oil seeps ...
AGAAATGAATTATTTATTCGCCTAGGCGAATAATTGCTTTTATCGGGGTCGTTGAGCATATCGGCCCATACAGAATGACGAAAGCCGACCTTGTTAAGGCCGGCTTTCTAAAGTGTTATGGATTTGCTGGGCGTTGTTGCATGGATCGCTGTTGTTCTGATACCAGAGCCCTTTGTCACCAGCCCGGATGCCCTTGATGCCGCATAAGTTTAACGCCAGCCACCGCCACAAGTTTGCGAAAAAGCGATATCGTGTGATGAACTGGGCCGAGTATAATGAAAGCCTTCGACAACGAGGTGACCTGACCGTCTGGATTACCACCGAAGCCCTCAAGCTTTGGACAGGTCCCCGCCGCAAGACGCGAGGTGGTTGGCAACGATACTCGGATATGGCGATCACGATCTGCCTGACGTTGGGCGTGGTCTACAAGCTTCCGCTGCGCCAGACACAAGGGCTGATGCGTAGCTTGGTAAACCTTTTGGAGCTGGATATTTCCGTGCCCGATTTCTCGACACTATCGCGTCGAAGCGGCGGCCTGAGCCTTCCCGCAAAGCCCCGGGTCAGGAGAACTGAACCGATCCATCTTGTTGTGGACAGTACCGGGCTGAAGATCTTTGGTGCGGGCGAATGGCTGGAGGAAAAGCATAAAACCAAGCGCAAACGGCGCTCTTGGCGCAAGCTTCATCTCGGCCTTGATCTGGTCAGCGGTGAGATCGTCTGTTCCGATCTGACCACAGATGACATCGGTGATCCAACAGCTTTGCCGGACCTGCTGGATCGAATCGACGGCCCAGTTAACCTCTTTCTAGCGGATGGTGCTTATGACGGAGAGCCAACTTGCGACCTTCTTGCCAAACGTTTCGGCTCAAAGATCGAAGTCACGATCCCACCTCCCGGGAACGCCGCCCTCAGCCCGAACGCAGCGCAGCATCCGACTGTTCGTGACCACCATATTGTCGAAATACAGGCACATGGGCGCATGGCCTGCCAGAAGACTTCTGGCTACAATCAACGCAGTCGGGGTGAAACCCTAATGGGTAGATGGAAGGCCGTCATCGGGCCCAAGCTAAAGGCGCGTACCTTCGAAAATCAGAAAACCGAAGCCAAGATTGGTGTCCGCGTGCTGAACCGGATGACCGGACTTGGCCGCCCCTGTTTCGAACGCATCGCCTGAAATCCGTCTCGAGTTGGGCGTGTTTCAAGCTCCAGTTGATCTATGCAACAACGCCCAGCTGGTTTAAGAGTGGACGCAAGTGACAATAAAACACTTGCAATAGGGCCCGCCATATTGTGGTGGACCTTTTTTATTGACAACACATTCATGTTCTTAGATTATTGAATCCTTATATCGCGGCATTTTGGGGAGATCGAAGCTGAATATATTAAAGGATATTTACCCGCCCGCACTTGCCGTTATGGCTTGCATGATATTCCCAAATTTGGGGCAGGGGCAAAGCTTAAGTGGCGCTATGCTTGGCAACACCTGCGCGGGTTGCCACGGCACCTTGGGCGCGGCTGAAAACCCGCAAATTCCACCGCTTGCCGGGGCGATTGAATCCCAGTTTATTGCAACCATGATGGCCTATCGTGACGGCAGCCGTGCAGGCACCATTATGAATAGGGTTGCCCGCGCCTATACCGATGAAGAAATTACCGCCATGGCGGCCTATTTCGCCGCCTTTCCCATAGACGTGAAGGACTAGAGTCACAGCATGACGGAACGCAATAGACGCGCATTTCTTAAGTTTTTGGCCGCAGGCAGTGTTATGTCTGCCTCCGGTTTTGCCCCGGGGCGGGCTTTTGCCCAAGGGGCCCCGCATGTGGTGATTATTGGTGGCGGCACCGGCGGGGCCACGGCAGCCAAGTATTTAAAGCTCGGGGATGAAACCGTTAAGGTCACCATCATTGAGCAAAACCAGCTTTACCAACGGTGCTATGGCTCCAACGAGGTGTTGACCGGCTATATCGGCATGGATGATATCACCATTTCCTATGACGCTTTGCAGAGCAAATACGGTGTGGATTTTATCTTTGACGCTGTAACCGATGTGGACCCCGACGCGCGTATAGTGCGGCTAAAGTCAGGTGAAAGCGTTGCGTATGACAAGCTGATCGTGTCCCCCGGGATCGATTTTATTTGGGAAGGCACCGAGGGCTATTCAGAAGAGGTGGCCAATTCGGTTATGCCGCATTCTTGGAAAGCGGGCGCGCAAACCCTGCTGCTGAAAAGCCAGATAGACGCGATGCCGGATAATGGCACCATGGTGATTGCACCGCCGCCCAACCCCTACCGGTGCCCGCCTGGCCCCTATGAGCGCGCCTCGCTTTTGGCCGAGATGTTTATGGCTAAAAAGCCAAATGCCAAAATCCTCATTCTGGATTCAAAAGACGGGTTCGCCAAAGACCAGCCCTTTATGCTGGGCTGGAACCGGCTTTATGGCTCCCAAATTCCGAATAGCAAGCTGGATGGCATGCCGGACGATATTAACCGGCCCGAAGCGCCGGGGATGATTGAATGGGTGTCTGGCTCTGAAGGCGGCAAAGTTACGGCCGTAGATGGCCGCAGCGATGACCGTCACCACCGAGTGGGGCGATACGATTAAAGCCGATGTGGTTAACTTTATTCCACCACAAAAAGCAGCCAAGCTGGCCTTTGATATGGATCTGGTTGAGGGCAACTGGTGCCCGATTAACCACCTGACCATGGAATCTACGCGCCATGCACATATCCATGTGATCGGCGATAGCTGCGTGGCCGATGTGATGCCCAAATCGGGCTACTCTGCCAATACGCAGGCCAAAGTGGTCGCGGCGCAAATCCTGCATATTTTGCAGGATGAACCCCCCGAGGAGCCAACATGGTCCAACGTGTGTTTCTCACGCGTGAGTTCCAATTATGGCGTATCGGTGGGCGGGGTTTACCGGCTGGACCACGAAACGGGTGAGATTATTTCGACCAAAGGGTCGGGCGGGGTGTCTCCGCTGGATTCCTCGCATCAGTTTAACCGGCTGGAGGCGCTTTACCAAGAAGCGTGGATGAAAAACTTTGTGACTGACAGCTTTGGCTGATCAAGGAGAGCAAAATGCATGATGACGAATACACGCCGCCGCCCAGTGAGCTGAGCGAAGCCGAGCAACAAAAAGTGCTGGAAAGCTCGCCACATGGCACATGGGCTGTGCTGTTTTTTTATGGCGTTTTGTTTGCGCTTACATGGCTTTATTTCTGGTATGGGTTGTTTGTGCCCGCCGGGCAGGTTGGGTAGATCATGGCATTTCATATCGACAAACTCGAAAAACGCTGGATCTGGATGGTCGCCGGAATCGTGGTTATGGCTTGGGGTATCCAGATTTATTATGCCGCCAAAGGGTGGCACCCGCCCAGCAACGTGGAGGTGATTGATTCCGCACAAATCCATCTGCCCACCGGTGTTGGCGGCGATGAGTTTTCGGAAGACAATATCGGCGTGAGCCGAGACGAAAACGGCGAGATAGTGGTGCGGATGGTGGCGGCGCGCTACGGGTTTTACCCGCAGGAGATCGAACTTCCGCAGGGGGAGCCGTTTAAAATTCGCATCGTGAGTTTTGATGTGCTGCACGGCATTTATATCCCGATGACCAACCTTAACCTGATGTTGGTGCCGGGTTATGTTTCAGAAGCCACAACCGCGCTGAATGATCTCGGCACGCAATCTATGCTCTGCCATGATTTCTGCGGCATGGGCCACGCTTATATGTTTGGCAAAGTGCATGTTGTGCCTGCTGACGAATTTCAGCTTTAAACGCTCCGGAGACCATTTATGACCGATACAAGCGCACAGGCTCCGGCTTATGAAAGCAACGCTCGCAAGCTCGGGCTGGCGAATATGTGGGTGGGCTTTGGGGCCTTTGCCGCGGCTATCCCGATGGGGTTGTATCAGGTTGCCGAACGCAGCAACCTGTTTCCGGCGGCGGAATCGCGTGAGGTGTATTATGCCTCGGTTTCGACCCACGGGGTCTTGATGGCCTATGTGCTGACCACGTTTTTCATCATGGGGTTTGGCTATTTTGCTGGGCTGCATGCGCTTAAGCAGGATGTGTGGTCAAAAAGCTTCTCGTGGCTCGGGTTTATCGTGGCACTTGTTGGCACCTTGCTGGCTGGTGTGCCGCTTTTGTTTGGCAAAGCCTCAGTTATGTATACGTTTTATCCACCAGAAATGGCGGAAACAGGGTTTTACATCGGGGCGGCGCTGTTGTTTGTCGGCTCGTGGTTCTGGTGCATAGATATGATTGTTGCCATGATGCAATGGCGCAAAGCCAACCCCGGCATGGCCGTGCCGCTGGTGATGTTTGGCACAACAATCAACGCGGTTTTGTGGCTTTGGACCTCGATGGGGGCCACGCTGGAAGTGTTGCTACAAATCCTGCCCATGCAATTTGGCTGGGTCGACACCATTGATCCGGGCCTTGCCCGCACCTTCTTTAGCTGGACCCTACACGCGATTGTATATTTCTGGCTGTTTCCGGCCTATATCGCGATGTATACCATTATGCCGCGTGAAGCGGGCGGCAAGCTTTTTTCAGACGAACTGGCACGCGTGGCCTTTGTTATGCTGTTTATTTTCTCGGTGCCGATCGGCTTTCACCACCTCTATATGGACCCACAGCAAGCGGCTGGCTGGAAGCTTCTGCACATGTTTGGCACCTTTATGGTGGCGGTGCCGACCTTCATCACCGGCTTTACCATTTTGGCCACGCTTGAGCTTTCAGGGCGTCTGCGCGGCGGCAAGGGGTTACTGGGCTGGATCATGAAAATCCGCTGGGATAACCCGATGACGCTGGCCACCATGCTGGCGATGCTGATGCTCACAGCGGGTGGTTTTGGCGGGGTTATTAACGCCTCCTATTCCATGAATGCGCTTATTCATAACACCCAATGGATTACCGGCCACTTCCACCTGATTTTTGGTGGCACCTCGGTTATCATGTATTTTGCCGTGGCTTATTGGGCGTGGCCGCGCATGACAGGGCGCAAGCTGGCCAGCACCAAATTGGCCAATTGGCAACTTTGGCTATGGTTCTGGGGGATGCTCGTTACCACGATGCCGTGGCATGTTTTGGGCCTTTTGGGCCAGCCACGCCGCGTAGACACCTTGCCTTACGGCGCGGAGCTAAACGCCATGTGGGACCCGTACGAAGTGGTCATGTTGGCCGGTGCCGTGATGCTCACGGTTTCTGCCATTATGTTTATTGTTGTGCTGGTGCGCTCGCATTTCTCGGAAAAACTGCCGGCAGTGCCGGAGGTGGTGTTTGCCACCGCTGTTCACCAGCCGCTTAAGGTTCATAAGCTATTGAACTCCTTGGCTTTCTGGAACTGGGCGATGCTGGTTTATATGCTGGCAAGCTACGGCTATCCGCTGGCGCAATTCATGTTTATTGACGCCCCGCAGACCATCCCCTACGGCTTTGGAGAGTGATATGAAACGGATTATTCTGATCGCCACCGCCTGTTTCGCCAGCCCAGCCCTCAGCGAGCCATCAACCAATGTGGCATGGACGGCTGACACCCTGAACCTTGTGCGCAGCGGAGATGCCGCGCGCGGGGCCGAGATAAACGACGCCTTGGCCTGCTCAAGCTGCCACGGGGCCACCGGGGCTTCCAGCAATAACACATGGCCCAGCCTTTCGGGACAGCCTGCTGGCTACACGTTCAAAATCATGAAAGATTATCAAGACGGCAAATTAGCGAACTCGCATCGCGGGGAGCTGATGACCTATCTTGCAGAAGAAATGACCGATCAGGATATCGTCGATATCGGGGCGTATTTTGCCGCGCAAGACCTGCCCGCAGCCCAAGGCGAGGGCGGCGACGATGTTGCGCGTTTGTTGGATCTTCTCGGTGATCCGGAGCGGCTGATTCCCCCTTGCAGCGTGTGCCACGGCAATGAAGGGCAGGGGGATTTTCCTGACTATCCAGCACTTGCAGGACAATCGCCGGAGTATCTGGCCCGCGCCCTGCATGAATTTAAATCCGGGAAGCGGGAAAACGATGTTTATGCGCGTATGCGCCTGATTGCCGCCCAACTCAGCGACGAGGATATCAATGCGCTGGCAGGGTATTTTGCGGCGATGAGCGCGGAATAAAATGAGCCACCTCCCAAAGGGCAACTGCTACCATTGCAACCTGACAATCCCACCCGATGTAGACATTACCGGCAAAGTTTTGGGCGAAACCCGCGCGTTTTGCAGCCCCGGCTGCGCTGCCGTGGCCAAGTCCATCAGCGACTCCGGCCTTGATGATTTTTACCGGTTTCGCGGCCAGTCTGATCCGTCGACCAAGGCCACCGATCAGCCGTCTTCGCTGAGTGTCTATGACCACCCCGAAGTTCAAAAATCATTTGTGCGCAGCGTCGGGGCGCACAAAGAGGCGTCGCTCATTCTGGAAGGCATCCGCTGCTCGGCCTGCCTGTGGCTCAATGAGCAACATCTGCGCAAACTTGCGGGCATAGTGGATGTCCAGATTGACGCCAATAGCCATCAGGCGCGCGTTAAGTGGGACCCGACACAGCTCAAACTTAGCGCCATATTGGCGGCGGTGGCCGATATCGGCTTTATCGCCCATCCGTTTGACCCGACGCGCCGCGAGCAGCTTCTGAAAGAGCAAAAGAGCCGTAGCATAGAGCGGCTGATCTTTGCCGGCTTTTTGATGATGCCAGTGATGAGCTTCCAAATTGCGGGATACTGGATTGGCGGGCCGGATGAAGCGGGAAATTACCCGCTGTTTGAAAGCCTCGGGCGCTGGTTTATGCTGCTGGTGGTCACTATCGTGCTGGCCTATTCAGGGCAGGATTTTTTCAAGGGCGCGTGGCGGGACCTAAAGCACAAGCAGCTCGGCATGGATGTGCCTGTGGTGCTGGGGCTCAGCACGGCATGGGTAGGCAGCGCGGCGGCTACAATTCTTGGGCATGGTGATGTCTATTTTGATTCCATCGTTATGTTTGTATTTTTTGTTTTGCTGGCCCGCGTGTGGGAACTGCGCGGCCGCCTGAAATCGGCGAATGCGCTTGATGAAGCTCTGAAAATCATGCCACGCGTGGCGATGCGCATTGGCCCTGATGGCACCAGCGAAGAGGTCTCGGTGCTGGATCTGGTGCCGGGCGACACGCTGCGGCTTTTGCCGGGTGAAAATGTGCCGGTCGATGGCCGGTTGCTCTCGGCAGCCAGCACCTTTGATGAAAGCCTTCTCACCGGAGAGGCTATTCCTGTTTTGCGACGGCAGGGTGATCTGGTGGTCGGCGGGGCTTGCAATGTGGACCAACCGATTGAAATTGAGGTGACCAAAAGCACGGGTGCCTCGACTATGATGGAAATTCATCAGCTGATCGCACGCGGCCTAAATGAGCGCCCGAAATTTGCACAGATCGCTGACCGGATCGCGCCGTGGTTTGTGGGGGTGGTGCTGCTGATCGCAGTCGGCACTTTAGGCTTTTGGCTGCTGTATGACCCCAGCCGCGCGCTGCCGAACTTGATAGCCGTGCTGATTGTAACCTGCCCTTGTGCACTGGCGCTGGCGACACCGGTGGCGCTGGCGATTTCGGCCAGTGGGTTTGCACGGCTCAATGTGCTACCCATGCGCATGGCCGCGCTAGAGCCTCTCGCCAGATCTACGGTCTTGGCCTTTGATAAAACCGGCACTTTGACCCTTGGACAGCCGGATATGGTCGCACAATGGGGCGCGGCAGAGGCGCTAGAAACCGCCGCCCGCCTTGAGGCGCAATCGGAGCATCCGTTTGCCCGCGCGCTTAGGGCGAAAGCTACGATGAATGATGAGGCTGATGCGCTCAATGTGCGAAACTTCCCCGGCCAAGGGGTGGAAGCTGAAATTGAAGGCATTAAATGGCGGCTCGGCACCCAAGGCTTTGCCTTGAAAGACCGCGCCGCGCTGCCGCCGGAGGCTGATAGCTGGCGCGTGCGGGCGCTGGAAAAGGGGCGCAGCGTGGTTGTGCTGGCCGATGACACAAAGCCCGTTGCCCTATTTGCCTTTGAGGACAGCCTGCGTACCGGCACGGCAGACAGCCTCAAGACCTTTCAGAACATGGGGTTCGAAAAAATCGCTATTTTGAGCGGCGACAATCGCGAAGCGGTGCAAACTTTGGCAGACAAGCTGGGCATCGCCCAGGCTTTTGGAGGGTTAACCCCAAATGAAAAACTGTCTTGGGTGCAAGAGCAGCAAGACCAAGGAAAGCGGGTGGTTATGGTGGGCGATGGCATTAATGATGCCCCGGTCATGACCGCCGCCGATGCAGCCATTTCCTTTTCCGGCGCCACCGAGCTGGCGCGGCAATCTGCCGATTTTGTGATGCTCGGCCAAAGCTTTAGCAATATGCCAAAGGTGTTTGACCTTGCCGCCCGCACGGGCCGGATTATCAAGCAAAACCTGATGTGGGCCGCCGGTTATAACCTGCTCGCCGTGCCCGCTGCCGCCTTGGGCTACGTGCCGCCTTGGGCCGCCGCCATTGGCATGTCTGTGAGCTCGTTATTGGTCGTTTCCAATGCTATGCGGCTTAAAGGGTGAACCGTTATCTTCAGGGTGTTGCCAATAGCTTGAATGTGCCCAATTAGACGAATGTCAGGCCTAGCACTCCGGCAAAGGCGGTGGCATATGGTCAGCCATTAATTTGCGCGCGGGCTCTGCCTTTTCGATACGCGCACGTGCCGCACTCAGCGCGCTAACGATTTGTCCCGTTTGAGACGGGTCTAGCTCCAAGCTCTTCAACCCGTCTAGCACTGTCTCACGGACCATGCCTACAACCTCTCGGCCCATATCGGTCAGTTCGATCATCACGCGCCGCTCGTCCTCGGAGGAGCGAACGCGGGATAGAACGCCATATTCGGCCATTCGTTTGAGCAGCGGTGATAAGGTGCTCGATTCCATCCCTACATATTTGGAAAGCTCTGACACGGTCAGTTGCCCGGCCTCTTCAAGCGCTGAAAGCACTACGAATTTCGGGTAGGACATTCCCGTATTGCCAAAGGCAGCCTTATAGAACCGGCTTAGGGCGAGGTTTATTGAGTAGACGTTGAAGCAAAGGAGCTGCTCCAAAGAGGGGGGGTCAGATTGATCTTTCATCACCTATGGAACCTATAGAAAACGATAAGAAACGGAAAGGGTTGATTTCCATTAGCTTTAGTGCGAAAGGTTTGAGTACAAACTATAAACATGGAGTAATACCAATGACCACCCTTACACGCCGCACTTTCGGGATCGCCGCCCTTGCCGCCCCCGTCTTGATTTCGGGCACCGCGCCACTGATAGCGCAATCAGCCGCGCCTTCTTCCCAGCCAGCTTCGGTTTTTGGGGCAAAGATCGGTTCTTACCGGGTCACCGCTTTGCTTGATGGCACCTTGCCAATGAGCACAGGCTGGTTCCCCAGCGAGAATCCGGCAGCAATCGAAGCCGCGCTGGCAAAATCCGGCATAGTTGGGGACTCCATACCTGCGCCGATCAATGCGTTTTTGCTGCAATCTGACGCCGCAACAATCTTGGTTGATGCTGGCCTAGGCGGGCTAGATATGATGGGGCCGGGTTTTGGGCAGGTCAGTGCTGGCCTTGCCGCCCTTGGCCTGGCGCCTGAAGATATCGACACGCTTGTTATGACCCACGCCCACCCAGACCATATCGGCGGCATGATTGGTGCCAATGGGGCGGCATACCCCAATGCGGAGCTGGTGGTAACCGGTGTTGAGCACGGGTTCTGGACCGATGCTAGCATTATGGCGCAGGTTTCTGACGAGCAGAAAGGCGGGTTCCAACTGGCTCAAGCCGTATTTGGTGCCTATGCTGGCCGGCTAAAGCTGGTTGAAGACGGGGCCGAGATTGCCGCGGGCGTTACCATGGAAATTGTGCCGGGCCACACGATGGGGCACGCGGTGCTACATATCGACGGCGGCGATAGCCAGCTCTTGATGGTGACAGATGCTGTCCACAACATCGATCTGCAAACGGCGCTGCCTACACAAGGCACCATGTTTGACGCAGATCCGGCCTTGGCGACGCAATCTCGCATTCGCCTGTTTGATCGGGCTGCGTCTGATAACGTGCTGATCGCCGGTTGCCACGTGCATTTCCCAAGCTTCGGGCGAATCGTGACTGCGGGCGAAGCCTATCGCTATGTGCCGACCACCATTTTGGGCTAACTCAATAGATACTATTACCCGAACCCGGCGTACCGGGCTCGGGGGCTTTTTGCGCGCCGCTGATATTGCCGAAGCCAGACCGTGCTGAATTAAAACATCGGCAAAACGGTTCTCTCGCAAACTCGGTAACATTTGGCAATCTTAGCCTTAGAACCGTAGCCAATTGAGAGCCTCAAATGATATCCTTCAAAGGCAGCCCGTTTCCGAAGCACCTTATCCTTCACGCGGTATATTTTTATCTGCGATATTCAGTATCGTTGCGGGAGCTGAAAGAGATCCTGGCCGAGCGCGGTATCGTTGTAGATCATGCGGCGCTCAACAGGTGGGTTGTCAAACTCTCACCCTCAATTGCTTTAGAAGCGCAAAAACGTAAGCGACCAACTGCCATATCGTGGCGCATGCCTTCTCGGGACATTGCGAGGCAATGCCCTGCCAAGTAAGAGACGAAAGCTACGTGAAGGTTCGTGGGAAGTGGACATACCTCTATCGTGCCGTTGATCGCGCTGGTAAGACCCTTGATTTCATGCTGTCTGAACGCCGTAACACGGCTGCCGCAACGTTATTTTTCGCGAAGGCATTGTCAAACAATGGCATTCCCTTGCGGATCGTAATCGATAAGAGTGGCGCCAATGGTGCTGGTATTAAAGAGGTCATTAAAATCCTCAGTCGCTTCGGCCGCACCATAAAGATAAGTACAGTTAGGTCTAAATACCTGAACAACATCATCGTGCAAGACCATCGATTTATCAAACGAAGAACACGCCCAATGCTAGGATTCAAATCATTTACTGCGGCGGCCTCAACTCTCGACGGAATTGAAGCCGCTCAGATGATTAGGAAGGAACAGCTACTTTCTCAAGGTTCGGGTTTCGCACAATTTGCAGCGCTCGCTGGATAACTGTCTGCGATTGATTGAGCTTTCACAACTTCACAGGAACTTTGCGACAGAACCTATTGGTTTGAAGCCAGGTGCCTTTTGTGATCAGCGCATCGCTTACAAGTAAACTTGCGCCAATTTCCGATTTCTATATGCTAACGCCCAAAGATAGAGGAGACTGTCATGCTAAAATATGCTATGCTGCTTGCATTGAGTATCAATACTGCCACACCAGCAAGTGCGCTTGACTTTTTTATTGGTCGCTGGGCGCACCAAGGCCATAGCTGCGATACGACTGAATACGATTTCGTCCCAATAAAAATCACGCAAAACACCATTACTCAATATGAAAGCGTTTGCGCGCTGACAAACCCCGTCAGCATCCGAGGTATGGAGGGTTTTCTGCATGATGCTGTTTGCACAGGCGAAGGTACTGAGTGGTCCTACCGCGTGCTTTTCTTGCACGAACTTGACGGCTCACTCGTTTATAGCCGTGACGGTTTCACCAATACTCTTCAGAAATGTGAATAGTTACGCAAGGCATACCTTGTAAGCGGTGCGGCCTCTCCATTTAGGACCTTAAACCCCGCTTACTGTGCCATGGTGCTTACTCGGCTCTGTCGCAAAGTTTTTCAGAGGCTGAGGCGATCACATTGTTGGCAAGCTTTTTTGTAGAGCCGCTATAGCGCTGTCCAACCGCCATCGACGGAGATGGTTGTGCCGGTGATCTGATCCGCTGCTGCGGAACATAAAAAAGCGGTTGTGCCGCCGATTTGTTCGGTAGTGGCAAACTGTTTGGAGGGTTGGCGCGTCAATAATACGTCCCGCACAACGGTTTCGCAGTCCATGCCATATTGCGCCATCGTGTCTGGAATTTGCGCCTCAACCAGCGGGGTTAAAACATAGCCGGGGCAAATGGCGTTGCACGTTATCGGGTCTTCAGCGGTTTCAAGCGCCACAGTTTTGGTCAAGCCAACCACGCCATGTTTTGCTGTGACATATGCCGATTTATAAGGCGAGGCCGTTAGGCCATGCGCTGATGCGATGTTGACGATCCGGCCCCAGCCGCGTTCCCGCATCCCGTTTACAGCCGCAGCCGTTGTATGAAATACCGACGACATATTGATAGCGATGATTGCGTTCCATGTATCAGTCGGAAAATCTTCGATGGGGGCGACGTGTTGAATGCCGGCATTATTGACCAGAATATCAACATCGCCGGCCTGCTCAATTAGTGCGCGACATTGCGCGCCGTCCGACATATCGGCTGAGATATAGCGCGCGCTAACACCAAATTCCGACGAAATATCCCCCGCAAGTTTATGGTCCGCGGGCGTGTCGGAAAACGAGTTTATAACGATGTCAGCACCTTGTTTCGCCAACTCTTTTGCTACGCCAAGACCAATTCCCGAGTTCGATCCGGTGATAACCGCCAATTTGCCAGATAACATTGATTATTCCTAATAGTTTGTTTCTCTTAGTCTACCAAACTACAGGTTGCTCGTAAAATCATTCCTGAGAAAAATATACGACATATCCATGTTTTGTTGATCACTGGATGATCTAAATCTCGCACATATCCGAGCGTGTCAAAAACCGTTTGCCACGGCCATTGTCCAGCGAGAACATACCGCCTTGGCCGTCGATAACGTCGATGGTTAAACGTGTGTGTTTCCACGCTTCAAACTGTTTACCACCAATGTAAAACGGCATGCCGCCAATTTCACCCATCTGGACATCATGATCTGCGATAATCATGTCACCGTCTGCATAACACATGGGTGCTGAGCCATCACAACAGCCGCCCGACTGATGAAATATGACGGGGCCGTGGTCGGCAACAATTTCCTGAATAAGCTGCAACGCGCTGTCGGTTGCTTCAACTTGGTTTAGCATCTCTGGTCTCCTTTACCTAAAGCTTGCCCCACAATAATCTGGAAGCAAAGCGCAAATCGCTCAATTTTTGGTTATCTGCGCCGTAGCTGCACCATTTTTTGAGGGTTGGAATAGGCTTTTAATTTTGGGATACGGGCCGAACAGTTGTTGAATGTGTCGGTGACATCAACGCGAATAATAGCTTGGGCTTCGGGCCACAACTGCTTGGTCTCAGAGCTTGGCTCTTCGATACTGGCGCGGCCGTTTACGCGGGCGCGGCGCTGGTCGGTGAAATCAATAAACAGCATTCCGATATGTGGGTTCAGGGTGATATTGCCCAGACTGTTGTAAAACCCGTTGCCCGCAAAATCGGGGAACAGGATCGTTTTGGAGTCAACAATTTTCAGTAATGCTTGGGGCCGCCCAGAGGCCGAGGTATTGCGCGCGCGAAAATTGGCGTCACAGGCGCCGGTGTCGCTGGCGGTGGCGATAAAGAAAAACGGTTGGGCCTCGATCAACCCGGCCAGCGCTGAGGGAATATGATCGCGCACTAGTTTGGCGAGATGTTCATCAGACACATTATGCGGGCTGCGAAACTTTGCGCGCATTTCCAATTCGCCAGCATGGCTGATTTTACGGGGTGTTTCATCCATTTTTTATGTCCTTTTGTGGCTGCACCGAAAAAACCGCTTCGGTGGGTAAAAGACAAAAAGGACGTGCGGTGAGGCACGCCCTTTATTTAAATTTGGTCCTAGAAAAAGCCTAATTTGTTGGGGCTATAGCTAACCAACAGGTTTTTGGTTTGCTGATAGTGATCCAACATCATCAGGTGAGTTTCACGGCCAACGCCCGATTGCTTATACCCGCCAAATGCTGCGTGCGCCGGGTAGGCGTGGTAGCAGTTGGTCCAAACTCGGCCCGCCTGAATGGCGCGACCCATGCGGTAAGCACGGTTTGTATCGCGTGTCCAAACACCGGCACCAAGGCCGTAAAGCGTGTCGTTGGCAATTTCCAAGGCTTCTTCGTCAGTTTTGAAGGTCGTAACCGCCAGAACCGGGCCAAAGATTTCCTCTTGGAAAACCCGCATTTTGTTGTGGCCTTTCATCACCGTTGGCTGAATGTAGTAACCGCCAGCAGGTGTTTCGCCGGTTTGAACTGGGCCACCACCGATCAGAACTTCGGCCCCTTCTTTGCGTCCGATATCCATGTAGGACAAGATTTTTTCAAACTGCTCTTGCGAGGCTTGCGAGCCAACCATGGTGTTAAAATCAAGCGGGTCACCTTGAACAATGGCTTCAATCCGGGCCAGACATTTTTCCATGAATGCATCATAGATGTCTTCGTGGATCAACGCGCGGCTTGGGCATGTGCAAACTTCGCCTTGGTTGAAAGCAAACAAAACCAATCCCTCGATCGCTTTGTCGAGGAAAGCGTCGTCTTCGTCCATAACATCTTTGAAGAAGATGTTAGGAGACTTGCCACCCAACTCAACGGTCGAGGGAATGATGTTTGCCGCCGCGTATTGCATAATTAGACGACCGGTGGATGTTTCGCCGGTAAAGGCGATTTTGGCGATACGTGTTGAGGTCGCCAAGGGTTTGCCTGCTTCAAGGCCAAAACCGTTTACGATGTTCAGTGTGCCAGCTGGCAGCAGATCACCGATAAGCTCAGCCAAAACCAGAACGGATGCCGGTGTTTGCTCAGCCGGTTTCAGCACAACGCAGTTACCCGCAACCAATGCCGGTGCTATTTTCCAAACGGCCATCAAAATCGGGAAGTTCCACGGGATGATCTGGCCCACAACGCCGAGTGGCTCTTGGAAGTGGTATGCAACCGTGTCGTTGTCAATTTGGCTCAGTGTGCCTTCTTGCGCGCGGATAGCACCGGCGTAATAGCGGAAATGGTCAATCGCCAGCGGAATATCCGCCGCGTTGGTTTCGCGGATCGGCTTACCGTTATCCCATGTTTCGGCCTCAGCGATCATGCCAAGGTTTGCTTCCATCACGTCAGCGATTTTTAGCAAAATATTGCCGCGCTCGGTGGTGCTGGTTGCACCCCATGCGTCTTTGGCTGCGTGGGCCGCATCGAGCGCAAGCTCAATGTCTTTTTCGTTTGAGCGCGGAATTTGGCACAAAAGAGAGCCGTCAACAGGTGTGTGGTTATCAAAATAAACGCCATCTACTGGGTCGACCCATTCGCCGCCAATATAGTTGCCGTATTTTTCCTTGAATTTAAAAGTCATGGTATTCCTCCCAGATTTGTTGCCTCATGCAACACGAAGGCTAATCTGGGCATTGAATGCGGGCCTGTCATCCAATGGAATGCAATATTAGAGGCCAAACTGTCTCAACCCTGCTACAGTTTTATATAGTAAAATGAAATTTAGGTGGCATTCACATGCCAAACTTCTTGAGTTTCCGGTGGAGGGTCGCCCGGCTGATGCCCATTTCCCGTGCCGCCGCACTTACGTTCCCGCCCGTATTTGCCATCGCCTGCTGGATGACCCTATGTTCGGCCATGGCGTATTGATGAGCTTGGTCAACTTCGTAGCCTCGTAGGCTGGACAGTGATCTCGGATTATCTAAATCAGCGTTGCTCAGGCCATAGATATTGCGGGCGCAACGAGTAGCGCCGATCACAAGATCGTCCTGGTTAACCGCGATCAGCGCTGCGCCTTTTGTCGCTTCCGGCGGCATATCACTTTTATCCCCGTCAGCAGCCAGTAAAATTCGCGCTCCGGCAAAACGGTCTTTGAAGTGGTCTGTTTCAATTCGGCGGGCCGTATCAACAACCGCAACAGATATCAGGCGAGAGAACCCAGCTGTCAAATCGGCCCGACAGGATGAAACATCTATCACAGCCATCAGGTCGCCGTGATGATCAAATATCGGGGCAGCGGTGCAGGAAAGGCCGGTGTTCTTGGCATGAAAGTGTTGTTCCTTGTGGATCGTCAAGGGGCGTTCTTCAATAATGCAGGTGCCAACACCATTTGTGCCCTCGGATTCCTCACTCCAGATAGCACCCGTCCAAAGACCCCATTTATTGAAAGTATTGTCATCTTGCTGCGCGCCGCGTCGGGAAAGCGCAACACCGTTTCGATCAGCCAGAACTACGCTGCATCCTACGTCCCCGACGGCCATATAAAGCTGGTCAAGGCTGGCTTCACTGGTGTGGATCAAATTGCCCAAACGTTCTTGCGCCTCGTTTAGCTCTTGCTCGGTCAGGCGCTCGGGGGGGCGTTGTTTGCCTGGGTCCAAATCGTGCAGAACGCTTGATCTTTGCCATGACGCAACAAGCGGATGCCGCGCCGCTTCATCGCGAGCGATGGCGGTCTCAATTTTTGCTGCATGGTTGTTCGTTCTTGGCATGCGGTTCCTAGAAAATGATTGCCATTGTAACAAAAGAGATTATTTGTAACGGGTCAAGTAATAGTTTGGGTATTGCCAAGCAGTTTACGGCCCTCGCTGGATAATTGTGTCCAGCGTACACTCTCACTCAGCCTCTGAAAAACTTTGCGACAGAGCCGGCTGAGCTAATCTGGCGGCATTCATGGCAAACACGCCGAGACGCTGAGGTCGCGATCTTCGAATACATCAACGGCTTTTATAATCCCCGCCGCAGACATTCGGCTCTAGGCTGGAAAAGCCCCTTGGCTTTCGAAAGATTTGCCGCTTAAATGAGTTCATGGGGCGGCACTAAAGCGCGACAGGTCCAGTTTCCTAACTATAAGGGTCGACCAATTCATTGGGGGAGGATCACCTATTCGGCTGCCGATACCCGCTTTTTAAACAGCGCCATCAGCGCAAGCAAAGCCAAGCTCGCAAGCGCCGATATCGCCACCACAGCCAGCAAGGATAGCGTGCCACCTGAGAGCGACGGCAGCATTTTTGCCAGCGGCGCCAGCGGGGCAACCAACTCACCATAGCTCACCCAGTATCCAATGGTCACGGCA
>Ga0209345_10003266_pt1 | contig 16876 bp, 14 predicted proteins | sample Cruoilmetagenom7_FD_187294 | JGI IMG/M metagenome (GOLD analysis project Ga0209345, IMG submission 187294) | Oil polluted marine microbial communities from Coal Oil Point, Santa Barbara, California, USA - Sample 7 (SPAdes) (version 2) | ecosystem: Environmental > Aquatic > Marine > Oil seeps ...
CTTGGCAGTCATTGTTGATTTTTATCAACTTTAGACCCACAGCTTTGCGCCCCACCCTTTCGGTTGGTTTGCCTTTATCGAGTCTTACGTATTATTATTATCCAATATTTTTGCGATTTGTCAAGTAGCATATATGGAATTTTAAGGTTAAGTATCCGCCAGATATGGGGATATCGCCAAAAATTATTCGTTTATTTAGATAATCCTTTATTAAAGGCAAACCTACCTTTGGGCAGGTTTACCGTGTGTTTACTTATCTGCTATGCTCAACACATTAAGTTATTTTTCTTTATTTTTTTCTTTATCTTTTTCTTTTGTCATCCCACTATTTGTTACTTCATTATCTTTATCTTTTTCTTTTGTCATCCCACTATTTGTTACTTCATTATCTTTATCTTTTTCTTTTGTCGTCCCGCTATTTGTTACTTCATTATCTTTATCTTTTTCTTTTGTCATCCCACTATTTGTTACTTCATTATCTTTTGGATCTAATTCCTTTTGAATCTGCCCCACACCCAAGGTCTCCGGTCTACCATACTTTTCATACAACTCGTCCATCCCAGTACCATCTTCATATTCAACTATTACGCTGCCGAGCGTAACCTCACAGTTTTCCTCATTATTCTCTTCACATTTAGCCTGTGCATTTTCTGCTATCTCCAGCAACTTAACAATTTCTCCAAACCCAAGATTTTCATCTGCATGCAACGCTGCAACTGCTTCTTCCGGAACGACCGCAGGTATAAGTTCTGGTGTTGGTTCTGGTGTCCCTTCCATCAAATCACCGCCGCCCAATGGTCCTTCAGCGGGAGAAGGTTCTTCCCCGGGCAAATCGACTCCGCCCATTTCTGGCTCTGGATCTTCTTCTATCACTACAGTTGGATCAAATAAAAACTTCGCAATCCATTTAACAAATGGGTGATCAAAAAAACTGGAAGTCTCTTCAACCACTTCCGGCGATTCTACCGGATCCACCTCACCTTCCGCAAAAATTGGTGTAGAAAAGGCCAATACCATCACCAGTGCCAGCACAACACCTGCCCATTTATTTTTATTCTTAAACATGCTTCACCTCCAAATATTTCTTTCACGCTAATGAAGGAGGGTTTAACACAAAAAACCCGGCAACCTGGCTATCCTGGCAGCATCCTCGCTACTTTAGACCCATGGCTTTGCGTCCCTGCCTTTCAACAGGTTTGCCCTTTTCGAGTATATCTATTTTATACAGTTATATACAGTATACAACATTCTGTTTGTTTGTCAAGATCGATGTTAGAGTATAATTTTTCTAACGCCCTCGTAGCTCAATGGATAGAGTACCTGACTTCGAATCAGTAGGTTGCGCGTTCGAGTCGCGCCGGGGGCGCCTTCAATTTTCTTCTTAGAGTTACACCTCTCGCTATAAGACGTTATGACATTCCCTGAGTATTATATTTCCGCTTTCTCCTGGTTGTTTTTTTACCTTTCCTGGGAAGTTTGTTTTCACCTACACTAAGTGGTTTATTTTCACTTGTATATTTCAATGCCAATAATACCAGGTGGATCTAATGGGCAGCATTATATGCTGACTTCGAACCAGTAAGCTGCGTGTTCGTCCTGAAGAGTGCAGGCGAATCGCTCCGGGGGTGCTTTTCATTCCCTTATGAATTTTCTACATGGATTAAAAAGTGTCTACTTATGGGTGGTACTAAATTTGGGGGCTTGACATCATGGATTCGTTGCTACTAAAAAGGAATCTTGTATATAAATGCAAAGAGAAATCAAAAAAATCTAGTCTCCATTAATTAGAATCAACTTATCGCCGATCGAATATTCAGAGAATTTAGAGTGATGAAGTTCAATAACATATTGGGCGGGTTTTTTTGGAATATAGATTGGAGCCCACTTCCTTGCCAGGACTTTATCTATAACGACCATATGTTTATCTAACCATAGGACAGTAATATCATAATTCATGAACATCATGTGAATAGATGTGTGTATTCTGGTTTCATTATTTTCTACTAAGACTAATCCATAATCATGTTTTAGTTTTCTCGAAAACATCAAACCTATAAGTTTACTTAAAAAAGTATCACAATACTTAACATTGACAACTGTAAACGGTGATGATGATTTTTTAATTTTTACTATTTTCAAAATACACCTGATTATATATTTATATTAAGACTTTCCAAGTATATCATTGGGATATAGATCATATAAAGACATCAACATACAATGTACACAGATCCAGAAAAATTCTAAAAAAAGAATTTCAAGAAAGGAAATAAATTCTTTCATCTGATATGTGTACCTTCAGGAAACTAAAGCATGGATTAACACTCTATATTAGAAAAGAACAAGATATCAAGGACTATTCATATTTGAGGAATTTGACTGATATAGCAACGTAAAGCTAGGTTGCAGCACATTCTTATGAAAGATTATCGATCATGGATTCTGTAACGGGACTAGGTAAACTTAATTATTACAAAAGAAGCCTGATTATCTGGATTAAAATTGGCGAGATTTTGTTGGTTAATAGAGTTTTTTCAAAAAAGCAGGGAGACATGGCTCGCGTTGGTAATTGGGTAAATTATTTCACCGATCCTTTAGACAAACATATAGATTTGGAAAATATGTGGGAGATTTGAAGTCCACACTTTTTCACGGTTTGTTAGAGCGGATTTTATTTTTCAAACACACTATCAGGCATCTCAATATCGTTGGCGATCATTTTATGTAGGAAATGTGGACGCAGTCCAGTTGCCTTTAGGCTGCCTTGTACTAACCCATTCTTAATACCAGTTTGGTTGAATAAGAAAAGGTCCTGCATCACAATCGTATCAGCTTCCATACTCTGAACCTCTGAAACTTTTACGATCTTACGTGATCCGTCAGATAGACGGTCCACGTGAACAACCAGCTCGATAGAATTTGCTACTTGCTCACGGATGGCCTTCAATGGCAGCTCCATCCCAGCCATCAATACCATTGTCTCGATCCTACGCAGAGTATCGCGCGGACTGTTAGAGTGGACAGTTGTCATAGAACCATCGTGACCTGTGTTCATCGCCTGTAGCATATCCAAAGCCTCACCACCACGGCACTCCCCCACCACAATGCGATCAGGGCGCATGCGTAATGCATTAATTACTAAATGGCGGATGGTGATCTCCCCCTTGCCTTCGATGTTCGGAGGACGTTTTTCCAGTCGAACTACGTGCACCTGGCGTAGCTGGAGCTCAGCCGTATCCTCAATGGTGATCACGCGTTCCCTCTCAGGGACAAATGATGAGAGCACATTCAATAAAGTTGTTTTTCCAGAACCAGTGCCACCAGAAACTACGAGGTTTATCCTAGCTTCCACACAACTTTTTAGGAAAAATGATAGCGCAACCGTCAGTGTGTCATTTGCGATTAAATCCTGTACAGTAAAAGGTTCGGTTCTGAACTTCCGCACGGTGAGTATCGGTCCATCCAACGAAAGCGGAGGGATGGTGGCGTTTACACGATAACCATTTGGCAAGCGTGCATCGACCATCGGTGACGTTTCATCCACCCTTCTACCGATCGGAGAAACGATGCGGTCAATCACACGCATCAGGTGGGCATCATTTTCAAATTTCGCTGAGGTTCGTTCAATCAATCCAAATCGTTCCACAAAAACTTTATTGTATCCATTGACCATAATCTCGGTAATTTCCGGATCTTTAAGAAAAGGTTCAAGTGGACCATAGCCTATGATATCCGCAGTCACCCATTCTAACATCTGAATTCTTGTAGAATGGTTGTAAAGAATATTTTCGTCTTCCAATACCTGATTGAAAATATCCTCAGTCATTGATCTTAAGCGATCCGAATCCATTGAAGTCTCATTATTACTGTTTTCAAGCAAATTCTTTTGAACAGCATCCCGGATTAAAAAGAAATCATTTTCGTGCTCAGAAAATTTAGTCTGGTTTTTCTGATCGTGTATGGGTGTTTCTTTTTTTATCGCGGGGCGGTTCGTGAACATTAGTTTCTCCTTTTGGTTTGAACACTCTGATAAGAGTATTCTACTTTTCGATAATGGGAACTTTTAGTTCTCGTCCATAAGTAACGGTCATGCTTGCCGGTAGATCATTTGCTTCAAGGACAGCATCCACAGTGGATAGGTTTTCATTGGCGAAGAACGCTAAGCAGACTCCATCACTGATCTCTATCTCCGATATCGAAAACACAACATCAATACCCTTCAGAACTTCCCGAAAGGCATTAAACGCTTCTTCATAATCCCCATAAGTGGCTAATACATTAGCCTCAGCCAATTTTGTGGCGATGGCAGGAAAATTTTTTAGCCTCTTATTGACCTGAATGGCTTTCAACGCGTATTGATAATAAGAAACAGCGTTTTCATAATCATTTATTTTTCCAATCGTGTCACCTAATAGCACTTGAACCTGAAACAATTTAATCAGGTTACTGCTATCATCCCATGCCAGGATTTCAGCCTGCTCAAGTTTGTTGATAGCATCCAGGTAAAGACCCACTGAATAGTATTGCTTTCCGAGTGCATAGTATGCCTCAAAAAGCAACAGGTTGGCATTTCCGTTCGCATAATTTGAGTCCATAGATGCTATCTGGTTAAGATTTGTTATTGCCTGTTCCCAGTTCATTTCAATAAAATTCTTAAAAGCGATTTGATAGTTCTCAGCATTTTTCAAATCCAAAATTAGAGCAGTGTCTTCCGGCTGAATATTTGCGGCTTTTCTTATGTAAGATACAGCTTTGGCAACTGATGTTGCAGTCTGATTTTTATCCCCTAAACTTGCTTTTGCTATCTGCGTAAACTTCAGTTCAATCAGGTTACTGCTGGCTTTCTGAAGGTTTCCTCTTTCGCTGGCAAATGCTTTGCTCTGCGGGGCTATGGCGACCGCCCTGCGGTAATATTCTTCTGCACTCTCAACATCTTCGATCGAGGTGTTTTCATTTTCGAGCATGCTGATGATTACATTCAGGTAACCCCTTAACAATTGCTCATTCATCAGTGGATCATCTAATTCGGGATCAAGTATCAAAGCATTTTCATAGGCGTTGATCACCTGGTCCCACTTTTCAACCTGGTAGGCTTCGTTGCCTTCCTCCATATAATTAGCGATTTGAAGGGAGATTTCTATCGAAGCAATTTGCTGGCTGACATCCCAAAAGTTAGGTTTCTCAGCCTCGATTTCATTCAAAATAACCAGCGCTTCATTGTTTTTGTTCTCCGTGATCAATTTAAGCGCCGTTTGGTAATTATCCTCCAATCGCAATAGGTCATCTGTCCGCGATATCAGCTCCGGAAGATTTACAAATTCCGGATCGATCGTTTTTATCCTCTCAACGATCTCTGCTGCGGGTTGAGGTTGTCCAGCTAGCAGAAGTTGCTCTGTTTGATAATTTAGTGAGGTGAGCAGCGCTGTTTCATCCTCCAACTGCTTGGCTGCAACATTATCGTTAAGGTAATAGTAAGAAAAGAAGAAGACGATCATCACAATAAGAATACCGATGACCGCAAAAACACTCAAATTGAGGATCACTTTTTTCTTCTTACGTTTTTCTTCTTCTTTTACAGAGGTTGCTATATTCTTAAAGGACAACTTCATTTGAAGATCATCCTTGAATTTAAGAAGTCCTGGATTCTCTGGATACTGTTTCTCCAGTTTATCAAGTACTTCCTTGCACTTTATGAATTCTGCATGCTGATAATGCTCAAGTAATTTTGTGTAATCGGGATTACTGGATAGATCGATCGAATTTGCGATTCGACCTGTTTTTTCATTAAAATCAGGATCACTGCCTTTTTGTTTTTTAAATTCAGGTTTTGATGAGGTCGTCATTTCCACTCTTTACAACTAGATTTGTCTATTTCCACTTAGAAAAGGCCCATTAATAATGGAATGGCTGGTCCAAGAATCACTGCAAGCATAGCGGGGAAGATAAAAATAACTACAGGGATAATCATCTTGCCTGGCAGTTGATTGGCGATTTCACGTGCCCGTAGCTGCCGCAGCACACGCAATTGCAGCGCCTGGCTGTGAAGCACGTCAGCATAACTCATGCCTATTTTTTCCGCCTGTATGGTAATAGCAATAAACTGGGAGAGATCATCTACATCGAGTCGGGTGCTCATGTTCTTTAACGAGATGGCTCGTGAAACCCCCATTTCCATCTCATGGGTAACACGTTTGAACTCAAGTCCCAGTTCGGTGTCCCAATAACTACTTATTTTTTGCATAGACTGATCGAAACCTAAACCAGCGCTCGCGCACACAGAGAGCATATCCAGCGCATCCGGCAGCTCCCTACGGATATCATCCTGTCTGGATCGCACACGCCCATTAAGCCAAACAACCGGTAAAACCAAACAAATACCGATGATCAGTATCCCAAACAACATAGATTTATTGTTGATATTCTTGAAATCCCGATTGACCAGAAATGCAAGAATAATTCCTGCCAAAAACACCAGGAATCGTATCGCGAAAAAACCACCGGCATGTAAATTGGATGGATTCCCAGCAATCGTTAGTTTGTGTTCCATATCAATAGCAATCTTTTTAGGTGTAAATCTTCCCGTGAAATAGAGGAATTTATTAATCCAGCTGATGATCGTACGGCTAAATAATGAACCACTGATTTCACGTGGGATGATTTTGTTCACAGTGGGAATACTGTCTGGTTGAATCTCAGGAGCAACAAATTGATCCAGTCGGGTAGAAATTTTATTTTCTCTTTTCAGCCAGGTGAAAATTCCGTAAATAGTCAGGCCAATTCCCAGGATTGCCACAATCACTCCCAGGAGAATAATAAATAGATTAGTATCGATCAAATCAAAACTCATGCGGATAGACCTTTCATTAAACCTTGATCTGAATAATTCGCTTGATCCAAACATTTCCAATAATAATACCAAATAAAGCCATCAGAAAAATGATCTGGGTTAAAAATGACGTTTTGACCGTGTCAAAATAATCAGGGGATACCATAAAAATTAAAGCACCCGCCATAAATGGCATCAAGGTCAAGAAGTATCCCACATAACGGGCATAAGAGGTAAGGGAGCGTACCTCCCCCATAAGATGCATACGGTCGCGGATTGTGGATATAGATGCTTCCAGGACTGTGGAAAGATTACCGCCAATCTGAGAATTGATGATGATAGCTGTTATCACGATCTGTAGGTCATCGTTCTCCATTCTTTGTGCTAGATTGAAGAAGGCTCCTTCCAGAGTGATTCCTAAGCGGATTTCGCGTAATACGCGTCCAAATTCTTCAGATGCGGGATCAGGAATTTCTTTTACCGCCAGGTCGAGTGCCTGCATCAAACTATAACCTGCCTGCACCGCCCCTTTGATTAATAACATCACATCCAATAGCTGTGTATGAAATTTTTGCTGCCGTTGGGCAATCGCCCTGTCCAGCAGAATGCGAGGAACTATGAACGCGATCACAGCCAGGAATATCCCCGCCAATATATTCCCGGAGATTAACCACCCCAGAAGAAATGTCAGCATAGTCGCGACAATGCAAATCAGGATAAATTCTGTATCTGTGATCGCCCAATAGACACTGGAAAGTTTTATTTGCAGTTTGTCTGACGAAAGACTGCTCAAAGATTCGTTGATCCAATCCCTGAATTTGCCAATAACCTGTTTTGATGGGGGCAAAGAATCCCGGGCATGAGTAACTTGACTATCATCCAAAGAGGAAGCCACAAAACGGGATATTCTTTCCTGCTTCTTGGATAATGGTCCATTTTTATATACCCAATTGCCGATCAGGAAAACTCCTATTGCGCAAAAGAGGAAGACCGCAAGAAGGATAATGGTAATCAAATCCTGGTTTAAAGAACTCATCCCTTGGACTGCCTATCCTGATTTAGATGGTTAAAATGAGAGCTCAGTCTTATCACTTTTTTCTTTTTCACGTTATTCAGTCTTAGAGGTTTGTTCAATCTTTACAAGTTCTTTTGTGATATCATTTAACGCCTTGCTGATGGGGTGACGAGGTTTTTTCAGCAAAATGGGAACCCCCTCATTCAAGCTGCTGAGTGCCAGGTTATCATCAGCAGGGATTTTGCCGAAGATCTTCACCTTCAGAATATTCTCGATCTCTTCCGTTTTCACATCCGCCTTTCTTCCGGTCAGATTAAGGATCAACAACGTTTTATCCTTTGGGTAGGAAAGGGTGGTTGAGATTTCCATGAATAGTCTTGCGTCCCGCATTGAGGCTATGTCAGGGTTGAGCAACAGCAGAATCTTGTCCGAGGAATCCATGTAAGTGACCGTGTTTTCATTTAAATTGTTTCCTCCATCAATGATGATGTTTGGAAAGACCATTTGCAAACTTTGAATCACGTTGAACAGGCCCTCTGGTTTGATTCCCTGAGCTGCAACGATCGAATTTGGGCTTGGCAGTATGTGAATGCCGGAAGTATGCCGTACAACCACCTGTTTGATGAGGCGTTCATCCAAATTACCAGCATGAGCGATCAAGTCAGTGATCGAATTGCCAGTACGTAAATTACAATATAGCGCTATGTGTCCGAACAGATGTTTCCCGTCAATCACCAACACATCCTCTTTTAATGTTTTATGCAGGCTGATGGCTAGGTTTGTGGCAATAGTTGTAGTTCCCACCCCTCCCTTAGGGCTGAAAACCGTGAACGTATTCTTGGGCTTGACATTAGTATTAAGGACAGAGGTCAGTGAAGAATGATCCTGGCTGCTCTCCAAGAGTTCTATAACGCGTTTGATGGTGATCATCAGGTTGTCCGATTGATATGGATACTGGATGAAATCCCGCGCACCTGAGAGAAGCACCCGATCTGAATCAACCTTCTCAGATTCAGACAGGATAGCAACCACCGCACACATTGAGTATTCAGATGTGATCTTATCCACTAGATCAAAAGGATGTTTTTGAAATTTAAAATCTAAAAGGATCACATCCGGTTGTGTCTCAGCGATAACAGGAAAAAGATTCTTCGAAGTCACTTTTTTCTCGATCAGTTTCAGGATTTTTTCTTTTGCGAGGGTCGTACGGGTTGATTCGATAACTGATGGATCTTTTGATACCACGAGGATCGTTATTGGTTGGGTTGTTGTCTTCATGTTATTAAAGCTTTCCTCTACGATTAAGGTAAAATCTCAAGTCCGTAGAATTCGATGATGTATTCTTCAGTTACTGGCGTAAGGTCAAATTGAACTGTCGATGTGGGTGCTCTCAAAACGATATCAAATATCGCGCCGGTGTCTTTCAAATGTTTCAAAATCAGCGCGTCCCGAGGGTTCAATGCCAGTAAGTAAGCCTTGATTCTGGTTGAAGGCCTGGAAGCAGCCTGGTCATTTTGGTCCTGAATGAGATTGCTGTCGGTTTCTTCCTGCTCGAGTACTTCCAAGACCAGGGCTGTCACGTCTACTTTTTGCAAAGTATCTACAGTAAAGGTTCTCATCTCTGGCTCTTGAGGTTCACCGGTGGTAGTGGTAATCTCCCCGACAGTCTTGACTTTCTGTTTGAAGGTGGCGAAAATATCCACAATATCTCCACGCTGCACCATGCTCTCACGGCTCAAAAGGTCATCTGCCGGGAACGCCATCAGTACATGGTCATCGCTCAAGATGAAACTAAGGTCATTATTATTATTGGTCGGATCCGCCAAGTTATGCGAGAGAACCATTTCTCCTTGGACGAGGTCCGTCTTGATAATCTTTCCAACTATTTCTTCAAGGTTGGCAATGGCAGTGCGCGGGGCAATTTCCACTGGCACACTGGCTAGCTCCACATCAGTTCCAGCAATCGTGTCCCCCAGGAAGAGGTCGCGCGTAACGACCACCACCGCAGTTTTGACGGTAAATTCTTCAGATACCCCTGGTGCTTTGTTTGCCTGAAAACGTTGAATCAGACTGAAACTGGCAAAAACCCCGATTGCAGCCAGGATCAACCCCGCAACGATTATGAATACAACTTTAGTTTTATTTCGCAATCGAGACCTCCTGTAGGCAGTAAGTATATTTCATTATTTGGTTAAAGATACAACACAATTACCAAGATTTACATCGCAATGGTTCTCAAGATCCAATGGAAATTCCACATTTGTCAGGAAGTAACCTTCAATTGATTGAATATTATCTCCAATGAATGATTTGTAAGGGGGGTTAGGATCCATATTCATAGCCTGAGCGAGTGCAAAACCCGGGCAATCATCAAACTGAAAAGTATGCACACAGGAGATATAGAAAGGATTAAATGCAATCACATGGAACTTGGGTGCTTGTCCCGCATTATCAATATCCCCACTGGGAGGTTCTTCTTCAAACGGGGGGTTAAGGTGTGCAGCTTCCATGCAGGCATTGTTGGCAATTGGATCACTATCATCACAAACAGCATTGAAGATCGGAATTAATACAACATCTCCCTGACGGTAGTCTTTAATAGATTCATAAACGCTAGTGATTGCACCTGTCTGACCAGACAACCATGTGTGAGTATCGATAGGAAAATCAAGCCCATTTTCTATCCAGTCGATCAGATCAGAAGCACCACCGCCGCCGTTATCAAGATCGAGCCAACCACGGTTGCCGCCTCCTTCAATATCATTCTTCCCGTCCCCATCCAGGTCACATATAATGGCTGTGTCATAGCCGTCATCTTCCGGATCTAAATCTTCTTTACAGTATGTTTCTTCATTTACAGCAATCTTATCCATTACTATATAGATCTGTTTGGGCGGATCATTGGTACCTGCTTTTACAATACTGTCACCGTCCATCTCGTAAGAATCCCCGCCATTATCCGGGATCACAATTGTTGATGGTGGTGGCCCCTCAACAAGAGGTTTGAGTAAGCCGTCCCAATCTAATGCTTGCATCAAACAGTCCACGCCTGGGTCAAAGGGGTCTTCTTCACCCAGAGACGGGCGGCAGGACCAGGCAATTGGCAACATGAAATTTCCATCTGGTGAAAAACACCCCGCAATAGCCTCTGCACTTGCATCGAGAGTATTCACATTGAAAATTTTGGCAAAAAAGGAGTTATTAATGACAGAGGTGTTAACTGTTATTAATCCATTATCTAATTGCGCGTTGACAGTCGCAGCTTCATTCATAAGGGCGTAACTTCTTGCCACATCAAGCGGATCCGCGCCAGTGGAATAACACAATTCCCAGGCACCTGCCATGGCGCCAGCATCCGCTGCAGCCTGGGCAGTGCGCCGGTTAAGCATAATCGATCCTCCATCAATTATCAGGGCAGCGAACCCGATCATTACGATCAATGCTACTACCACGAGTGGCAGGACCTGAGCTTTCTCCAATTTACTGAATCGGTTTGTGGTTTTCATCATTCACCTTAATTACTTACCTGGATCCAGGAGTAACATTCATTTTAGACTGGACTGTGAGATCAATTCCCTCTGTTAAACCGAAAAGCGTTTTGATACCGGGTGTGATCGGTTTGTATGTATAAGTTACTTCGATAGATACAGTCGTAAAATAACTATCCACTTTTTTTGGATCTACAATAACATCATCTTTGGTTAATGGATCAGGTGTACCTGATAAACCAAATGCGTATTCCAATACCTTATCCTGTAAAGAATTGTCGATGGGGTTGTCAAAAGCAGCGTTTAATTCGTCCTTATGAACGATCGCATAACGTGTAGCTTCACGGACCGCATTGGTTAAGGAGGAATAATAAAAAATGGCTCGCCCGAGATCAAGAAAACCGGTGATTAGGAAGAAGACAAGGGGAAGTATTAATCCGAACTCGACTAGAGATTGCCCAGAATTACGCCGCTGGTTTTTCATTGGACCATCATCTTAACTGTACTGGTTAATTGGACCGGCCCGCCTAACAACCCAAACGATTGCAGAATATTATCAAAAACCAGGTCTATTGTTTTTGTGATCGTTACTTCCACTGGCAAACCTCGTGTGCAGCAGTCTGTATATGTCACATCTGCCTCTACTACCTCAACATTGGAACTTCTTGCTTCGTCAGATATGGCTTCTAACGTGAGCACATATCCATTATCTGCATCCTCCGGAAAATAAGCGAGGTAATTTGCGCCTTCACGGGCAGCATTTGTTAATATCATTTTGGTGTAAAACATACGCCCAAAATCCATCGCCCCCATAACAAGCAACAGCAGGATGGGCAGCAATAATGCAAACTCCACCAGCGCCTGTGCTGGAGGGCTTCCATATTTCAGTTGATCGGTTTTTGTTTTACTCACCATAGCGCCCATTCATTGGTTTTATCCCCTGAATTGACATCTGCGCTTCTTGTTGGTGTGAAAATATTTCGGTGACGAGAATCATCATGACATCTATTTAAATAAGCACAGGACATCAATAGGGAAAATTTCTTTTCTCTATTCACATGTATTAATAATCGTCTACTCATTTAACATTATACACTCTCATTTGACGCTTTAAGAATGAGTTCATAAAGTGTAGTAATAAACATAAACAAGTAAATAATTCCCCACAAAGTGAAGTGGAGGATTTTAATTGGAAATTTCCTACTCGTTGGGCGGGAAGTCGAAGTATTTGGCAGTGATCTGGTTGGCATAAGTTAGACCGTAAATGCAATTCTCACCTGACACATTAGCGGAAATTTCAGACCAATTCATAGGACCCTCTGTGATTTCGAACGTTGAAACGATTGAGTCAAAAACGCATCCTGGTCCTGAGGTGTAATCCATCAGCGTCAGCTTCCAAAGTGTCGTGTAATCTACCACCGCGCTGGTAGACCAGCCGGTGGCATTAACGACTATCTGCGAAGTCTGATAGCAGTGACCCATCACTGCCTCCGCCAGGATGTCTACACTGCGATTCACTGAATTAGGGTCGACACCATATTCACATGTGTCGCAGGTGACAATCAGTGAGGAAAGGAACTGGTTAACGACGCCCGAATCCGATACGCAGTTTTCATTATCTGAAGCTGAGCAAATCTTGGCGTAAAGATCGGGATTCCATTGTAGCGCATTTTGCATACCAATATAAGTCAAATGACCGAAACCATAATGAAAATCGTTATGATATTCACCGGAGACGTACAACGATGGCCAGAACTGGCTCTCCCTCCGTATCATTTGCTTGAGTAGCACCGGTGGCACGCCCACTTCTTTCCAGGCTTGTAGGATGGGTGCATTTGGCATGTTTTGAACGATGATTACTGTCGGATAAGCAGTAGCCATACCGCAGGCATTGGCATATCCGTTGTACATCAACCCACCCGCAGGGCAGATACTCGCATCCACAGTTTTATTATCGATCAGTTGCCCAGCCAGGAAAAAGTAGCGTTCTTCCGTGTACAGTTGGTCTGCGGATTCCGGCGCGTAGAGCCAGTGCAATTCGTTAATTGGAATGTTCACGCGATTAAGGCAAGGGTGCACAGTCTGGGCAGAGACATTCTGAGTTTGCGAAACGTTTAGGTTTATCCCCCCTCCCAAAAGGAAGATTACAGAAATAAAAATAACCGCAGAAATTGTTTTTGTAATCTTATTTTTATACACTTGCATTGTAAACAATAATCTCCAAGCCGGGGTTGATGAGATTTTTATATGATGGATTAAATTTTTAACAGAACTCTGGCAATATCTCTTATTTGCTGACCATGCAGTTAATATCGATTACTTTCCCAAGTATATTATAATCTATTAACATAATATAGCACTAATAAAGCCTCTTGGTTTTGAGACTTTATTAGTGCTAAAGTTATTTATTGTTAGATGTCGATCTGCTCAAGCAGTATTCAGTGTGTTTTGGATTGTATTGAAGATCGAATTTAAATCACCACCAAGAGCCGTGAGCACTACGATTACAACAATTGAAATTAATAGTACGATTAATGCGTATTCAATTAGAGTTTGCCCTTTTTCTTCTTGATGTACCCCTATTCTATTTAATAATTCTTTCACTTGAAATTTCATTGAAACTCCTCCTTTGTAACCTATTGTTTAGTTGCCACTTGTCTTAACCAAAACAATTAGACTTTCCGTGGCTTGGCAATCATGGCTGATTTTCATCAGCTTTAGACCCATAGCTTTGCGCCCCACCCTTTCAGTTGGTTTGCCTTTATCGAGTCTTTACTTATTACTATTATCCGCCATTTAAACGATTTGTCAAGTAGTATATATGGAATTATGTGAATCATCAATAATAATGTCACCATGGACATATCTCTCGTATAATACTATTTAGTTGTTCTTACTTTGTCGAGACTATCCTGTCGTTTAAATGGAGTAGATTTAATGTCGTTGATACTTGTCGTGATTGTCGGTGTAATTATTGGCATTCTCATTAATTATTTTTCGGATGTTCTCCCTGTTTCTCGGCGTATCGCCCGACCTTTATGTAGAATGTGTAACCAACCTTTCTCAATAAAAGATTATTTAATTTCTTGCAGATGCTCAATATGTGGTGTTAAGACATCAACAAGATCCACTATTGTTCTTATTTGTGCAATTGTTATTTGCGTTTTACTCAAGTTTTTTCCATTTTCCATTCTTAGTTTTTGGGCAACACTCCCAATCTTAATTTTCCTGGGAGTAATAATAGTGATAGATATCGAACACCGAGTAGTTTTGGTTCAAACAAGCGTTTTTGGATTTATTTTATTCTTTCTTTATGGAATTAGATTGAATGATTTATTAATCACAATTTTTGGCGCTCTCGCAGGATTCCTAATCATGCTCATTTTTTATTATTTAGGATTAGCATTCACAAAAATAGCAGGAAAACTAAGGAATCAAAAAATAGATGAGGTCGCCTTTGGATTCGGAGATGTTTGTCTTGGTACGATTTTAGGATTTCTTACTGGTTGGCCTTTAATTATCGGAGCATTTTTTATATCGATTTTTACATTTACAGCATTCTCATTAGTCTTATTCTTTGTATTATTTTTAACAAAAAGATATCACGCGTTTTCTAATACCCAACCCTTTACGACATTTCTGATCCTTGGAGCAATAGCGATTTTCTATCTATGAACGCATATGACAGACTTGATACTTACCCTTAATCAGTATTTTTTTTAAATAATTCTGATAAAAAATTGAGTATGAGATTATCGGAAATTAGAAACCGCCAGATCTGAGATAGAAAGCATAAAAACCATGAAAAAAATAATATATGAATACATGAAGCTGTCAGGTTAGTGGATAGTAAAATACAGAAAGACTTTCATGCTCTTCACCGAAGAGTATGAATTCCATAAACCCTTGGTCGTGGGTTAATACCGTCCCTAACCATTTCTCGTCTTTCAGAACCCATAAATTAAAATCTGGGTTATGTCAGACATAAAAATATGATTTGAGTCGCCTTTCCCGATTTCGGGCGCAATGTACAGTTTTCGCATAGCCTTTTCAGTCAAGCCGCCATCAACAAATAAATCCTATACACGTATTAAAACATTTTTTAGGTACAATACAGATTGGGTGTTATTATCAAGAAAATGTTTAAGGTAAGAAAGCGGGCATGGATGGAACAAGATCTCAACATATACTCTCAGAAAAAGACAAAGTATAACTATTATTTGATAATTTTACTTGTATGCGCCAGCATTTTTATGCTGGCCAAAACATATGCAGATCCTGATTTATGGGGACACTTGCAGTTCGGTTTAGATCAAGTGGAAACAAGGAAAATAATCCAGGTTGATCAGTATTCGTACAATTCAGCTGGACAAGATTGGATCAATCACGAATGGTTAGCGGAAGTTTTATTTGCAATTGCTTGGTCTGCAGGCAATGCTCCTGGTTTAGTAATATTAAAAACAATCACGGGACTTCTCACCATTGGCATAATTTATAAGTACTTTATTTCAATTCAAATCAATTATATTGTGGCGGCCCTGATGGTATTATTAATGGGGGTATCACTTTTTATTGTATTCTATGTGTCTGTACGTCCACAGATATTTACATTTTTATTCCTTGCAGTTGAATTATTAATCATCAGGATGGCAGAAAAAGCGTCTTATCGCTGGTTGTGGGTCATGCCTGTAGTAATACTGTTTTGGGTAAATTTGCATGGTGGGGTTATTGCTGGGATCGGTATTCTATGCATTTGGCTTCCTATCCACCTTTTCTTTAATAAAAACATGTGGAGAAAATCCATTCCTCCGATTGTTCTCAGTCTTGCAATGCTGTTGATCAATCCATATGGTATAGATCTGATAACCTTCTTGCTTCGAACTACTTTGGTACCCCGGTCTGAAATATCTGATTGGCAACCACTCATACTATTTTCCATTGCTGGATTCATGTATTGCCTGACCCTGGTTTTGTCCATTGGAGGTTTGATTTTTAGCTCAAAGCAGCGCAAACCGGTACCCTTGATACTTTTTGGGGTTTTTGTAATATTGCCCTGGATGGCAAATCGGCATCTACCACTGTTTTCTATTGCAGCACTTATTTTAATGGGAGAGCATGTAGCAAGCGCATGCAAAAAATTAATTCCTGATGAAATAATAAGCACAACCGATTCCTTCTTAAGGAATGGTTTGTATACACTAATGTCCGTTATTTTAATTTTTATGACATTCTCTCTTAATTACTGGCAAGTAAAAATTGAGAAAAGCGTATTTGATGTGCCAGGCACTGCTGTTTCACTGTTAAAGAGGAGCAATGTTTCAGGAAATCTAGTTACAGAATTTGATTGGGGACAATATATTATATGGCATCTTGGACCACAAATAAAAGTCTCGATAGATGGCAGGCGTGAAACAGTCTACACCGAAACAGCGTACAAACAAGCCTTGAGTTTTATGTTTGGTACAGGAGAATGGGATGCAATACTAGAACAATACAACACAGATATTGCCTTAGTCAAGATGAACTCTTCAGCTTATAATCTTTTGA
>Ga0209345_10003267_pt1 | contig 16876 bp, 16 predicted proteins | sample Cruoilmetagenom7_FD_187294 | JGI IMG/M metagenome (GOLD analysis project Ga0209345, IMG submission 187294) | Oil polluted marine microbial communities from Coal Oil Point, Santa Barbara, California, USA - Sample 7 (SPAdes) (version 2) | ecosystem: Environmental > Aquatic > Marine > Oil seeps ...
TGGACGGGAACAACCAGAGCAATCCCAGCCCGAGCATCTGGATCGCGACGAATGGCAAAACACCGCGATAGATGTGCCCGGTCGTGACACTGACCGGCGCGACACCACGCAGATAGAACAGCGCGAATCCGAACGGAGGCGTCAGGAACGAGGTTTGCAGGTTCACCGCAATCATGATCGTCACCCATTTCGGATCCAGCGTCCCGCCATAGATCACAGGCCCGACGATGGGGATCACGATGTAGATGATCTCCAGGAAGTCGAGGACGAACCCCAGGATGAACAGCACCAGCATCACGATCAGGAAGACCTTGAGCTCACTGTCGAAGCTCTTGAGGAAATCCTGGATATAATGCTCCCCGCCGAAGGAAATCAGCACGAGGTTCAGCAACTGGGAGCCGATCAGGATCGCGAACACCATGCTGGTAACCTTCGCGGTCTCACGCACCACGGGGGTCAGAACGCCCGTGGTCCACAGGACCCAGCAACAATAGAGCAATGTCAGCATCGTGATGGCGTAGCAGATCAGCGCCACGACGAAGGCGATGTAGTTCTCGACCGATACCTGCTCGAGGGAGATACGCAGATCGAAGGTCGTGCCCAGGATCAGCATCAGAGCAATCGCGAGAGTGCCGATCAGAACCGGCAGCGCGGATCGCTCGGGGTCTTCCTCCAGCTTGCGATAGGCCGCCAGCAGCAACGCGCCCGCAGCCCCCAACGCCGCCGCCGGTGTCGGGTTCGTGATGCCGCCCAGGATCGACCCCAGCACGGCCACGATCAGAACCAGCGGCGGGAACACGACCCGTAGCAGATCGTTTTCACCCAGACGCGAGGCCACGTGGCGCATCGACCAAAGCAAGGCCGCGAACGGAATGGCCAGGATCAGGAACGTCGTTCCGGGTGAAGTCAGCGGCCCGATAAACGCCGCGTCCAGTACGATGCCGGCTGCTATGGCGCCAACCCCAACAAAGATCGGCAGCATCGGCCGGTTGGGCGCGGTGCCGATGGACAGGGCCAATGCGATCCCGGCCATGACCCATACCAGCATCAGGTTGGACGAGAGCATCGGCGCATTCTGAATCGCGCTCGCCCGTGCCTCTGCCATCTGCTCGGGCGACAGCACACGGTCCTCCTGGGAGAGCGCGCCGCCATCGGCGTCGATTTCGGCTTGCTGCGCGACGGCGAGGTCCCATTTGTCCTGGCCGTGCCGCTCGATCATCGAGGCCTGACAATCGGCGGAGACATTGGTGCGCAGCACCGCCTGCTGCCCCTGTGCGGCGATGGTCGAGACATTGACATTCTGCGACCCGGACAGTCCCACCGTGCTCAACCCGATGGCGAACAGAATGATTGCGACCGGAACACCCAGATACCAGGTAACGTTATGATAGGGGCCGACAATCTTGACCTCACCGGGTCCACCACGCACGGGCGGGGCCTTGTCGGGGAACACCATCGCGAAACAGAACGCATAGGCGGCGTAGAGGAACGCGAGGAAGATGCCGGGCAGCAGGGCCGCCTGAAACAAGGTGCCGACCGACAGGACCGCAGGTTGGCCCAGATACGTCAACGCGTCCGGGCACATGTTCGCCTGCGCGAATTCCTCCTGCGCGGTGGAGTACAGATCCCCCGCTAGAGTGCCCAGCAGAACGATCACGATGGAGGGCGGAATGATCTGTCCCAGCGTTCCCGACGCCGCGATCACGCCGGTGGACAGTTCGGGTGAATATCCGCTGCGCAACATGGTCGGCAGGGCCAGCAGGCCCATCGTCACCACCGTGGCACCGACGATACCTGTCGAGGCGGCGAGGAACGCGCCCACGACCACGATGGACACAGCCAGCCCGCCGGGCAGCGGTCCGAACACCCGCGCCATCGTCGTCAGCAAATCGTTCGCGATGCGGGACCGTTCCAGCGTGATCCCCATCAACACGAACATCGACACGGCCAGCAACGTCTCGATCGACGGGCCGGCAAAGACACGCTCGTTCATCCGGTTGGTAATCAACGCGATATTGCGATCAAAGGCGCGCTGCCACCCCTCCGCGAACAGAGGTTCCACATAGGTGGGCAAATCTGGATATCGAAACAGCGAAATCGTGTCCCGCGCCACACCGCTGGCGACCAGTTGCGCATATTCCGCGGACCGGTCATCGACCGCCTGATGCAGCAATATGCCCGCATCGCTGAGCAGCGCCAGTATGAAGAAGGCGATGATGCCCGCACCACCGATGGAAAACGCCACCGGGTAACCCGACATGATCGCCCCGAACAGGCAAGCGAAGGTGATAATCAGGCCAATCTCGACCCCGTCCATACCGAACAACATGTGATCCGTGCCCCTTGGTGTTTTGTGGCTTTAGTGGATTTCGGACGCGGTCTCGGCGATTTCATCGCCCAGCTGGTCCTTGTCGATATACTTGCCGTCGCTTTCCGGCCCCTCGATGCATTCCAGCAGCGAGCGGTAGAGGAAAGACCACGCCATCAGGAACATCAGACCGGCAAATGCCAGGATCAGAACCTTGAACAGGATGTAAGCGTTAAAGCCGTTGGGACTGAAACCGATGGTTTCGATATCCCAGCGAACGACCTGCGCCCTGCTCAACATCTGATCGAGCGTATTGGTCACGGCGACGGGCGGGCGGATCATGTTGCGCCACATGAAGTACCAGGCGAACATCCAGATGACCACGGTCAACGGCATCAGCAACAGGGCCGATCCCAGCATATCCACGATCTTCTTCGTCCGATATTTCGCGCCGGCATAAAACAGATCGACCCGCACATGACCGCCCTGCACGAACGTGTAACCGACGCAGAGCGCAACAATCAAAGCGTTGTAGAGTTTCAGCTCCTCGGACCACCACGATATGTCCTGGGTAAAGCCGACATCCCCGATCCCGAAGGTGATCGCCCCCTCACGGAACAGACGTTGCAGAAAGATGATGACGACCTGTTGCAGCACCAGCAACAGCGCCGCATAGCCGAAGAACCGGCCAAGCGCGTTCTGGCCGTATTCGATCACCCGCACGACCCCCCATAGGAACGGTCGGTGAAACAATCCGGCAATCAGAACAGCGGTAAAGATCGCGAGCAGTGCGAAAAACAATTCCGTCGAGGCACCGTAAAAGATGAACCGCATGAGGCTTTCACTGTCCTCGAACCAGTTCAGCCACGCGCCCGGATTTGCCAAAGCCACAAAGATGCCGGCCACCCCGGCCCACAGATTGCCAAAGAACCAGCTCAACGCATCAAGCATCGCACACCCGTCGGATTATTGAAGGAAGAGGTCCGGTCACGAACCGGAGAAACGGGGCGCATATCGCTGCGCCCCGCCAATGGCTCGACTATCAGCCCAGAATGCGCTGACGCTGCTTCATGAACACGCCCGAGGAATCGTTCACCCATTTCGAGCTGGATTCCTGCGAAGCCATCGCGGATTCATAGGTGCGGCGATACAGATCGTCGCCCATGCTCTCCTCGATGACCTCCTGCGAGGCGGTGTAGAACGCATCCCAGACATCATCGGGGAATTCGTGCAGTTCGACACCGGCGGACTGAAGACGCTCAAGCGCGGCCGCGTTCTCGGAGAGGAACATGGACAGCGTGTTCATGTTCGATGCCGCGCAGACGGTTTCGATGATCGTCTGATGCGTCGGTGACAATTCGTTGAACACGTCGAGATTGGTGGTCAGGGTCAGGGCAGGGCCAGGCTCATGGAAACCGGCGGGGTAGTAGATCTTGGAGATTTCCTGGAAACCGGCCTTCTCATCCGCCCAGGGGCCAATCCACTCGGTTCCGTCGATCGCGCCGGATGCCAGCGCCTGATAGACCTCCGCACCGGGAAGGTTCTGAACGGATGCGCCCAGCTTGGCCAGCACCTGACCGCCCTGCCCGGGCATACGGAACTTGAGGCCGTTGAAATCCTCGGCGGATTCGATCCGGCGAGAGAACCAGCCACCCGCCTGTGCGCCGGTATTGCCTGAGAGGAACGGCTTGAGGTTGAACAGCGCGCCCAGTTCGTGGTTCAGCTCCATTCCGCCGTCGGAATAGTACCAGGTGTTCATCTCCTGCGGTGTCATGCCGAAGGGAATCTGCGAGAACAGGGCAAAGGCAGGGTGCTGGTTCAGGAAATAGTAATCCACACCGTGATACATGTCCGCCTGACCGGAGGAAACGGCGTCGAACACTTCGAACGCGCCGACCAGTTCGCCTGCGGCCTTCAACTCGACCGTCAGCGCCCCGTCGGTCGCGGCGGTGATCATGTCCGCACAGTATTGCGCGCTGTCATGCACACCGGCAAGCCCGCGACCCCATGTCGTGACCAGCGTCAGCGTGCGGCGACCCTGCGCATAGGCGGGTGCGGCCAGCGTCGCTGCGGCAGCAGTGGAGCCACCGATAGCTGTGTTCTTCAGAAAAGAGCGACGATCCATTTTTTTCTCCCTATAACGCCCACCCTTGAATGGGCGGATCGATAAACAAGACCGACCCTAAACAAATGCCGCGCGGCGTGGAATACCCATTAGCCCGTAGATCCGGAATTAAATTGCGCCGTGCCCCACGCTCAGGCACGACGCGACCATAACTGTTGACCTTGACCGGGCGGCGGGGCTTGATACTCCATTGTCCGTGGACTTCCATGATTGATCGACAACGTTTCCAGCTCAACCTGACCTACGGCCAGAAGATCTTCTTTCTGGCGACGGTTCCGCTGGTTCTGGCGATGGGCAGCATTGCCGGGCTGGTCGCCTATCAGGCGCGCCAGCTGGCCGAGGATGAAATCGCCTTTCTGGAGGAAACCCTGCTGGAGGCAAAGCAAGGTGAGTTGCGCAACTACATGGCACTGGCCCGCAACGCGATCTATCACATCTACGGCCCCGCCGGCCCCGACGATCAGGAGGCCAAGAACCGCGCCACGCAAATCCTCGCGGCGATGACCTACGGAAAAGACGGGTTTTTCTTCGTTTACGATTACGACGGCGTCAACCTGGTCAGCCCCAAGCAGACGGACCTGATCGGCCGCAACCTGATCGACCTGACGGACGGATCGGGCACGCCGGTTGTGGAGCCGCTGATCGCGCTGGCCCGCAACGGCGGCGGCTATCACGAATATGTCTGGCCCAAACCATCCAGCGCCGAGGAAAGCCCCATCGTCAGCTACGTCATCGGGCTTCAGGACTGGCAATGGGCGATCGGCACCGGCATCTTTATCGACGACGTTCGCGCGCATGTCGCCGTCAAGCGGGCGGAGATGGAGGCCCGGATCAAGGACACATTTGTCTGGATCGCGGCGATCACCCTGATTTTTCTTATCGGCGTCTTTGCCTCAGGAATGCTGATTAATCTGCGCGAACGGCGTCTGGCGGATTCGAAACTGGCCGTCCTGACGCAGCGCATCGTTCACACGCAGGAGGAGGAGCGCGCCCGCGTCGCACGCGAACTGCACGATTCCATCTCGCAAATCCTCGTCAGCATCCGCTACGGGCTGGAACTGGCGAAGCGCAAGATCAAGACCGGTGCCGATGATCTGGAGGCGACGCTGCAAAAACCGTCCGAGGGGCTGACCCTCGCCATCAAGGAGGTGCGCCGCATCAGCCGCGACTTGCGCCCCGGTGCGCTGGACGATCTGGGCCTGTCCCCCGCCCTGAAATCGCTGGCGGAGGAATTTCAGGAACGCACCGGTATCGTGACACGGGTCGATACCGTGGCGGTGCGCAACTCCCTCTCGGTCGAGGGGAAGACGGCGCTGTTCCGTGTCGCGCAGGAGGCATTGACCAATGTCGAACGCCACTCCGGCGCGACCGAGGTCGTCCTGCGCGTCATCCTGCACCGCTCTGGCGCCTCGATGACGATCACCGATAACGGCTGTGGATTTACACCGTCGCGCCGGGGCGGTACGGGCATTGGTCAGCGCAACATGGCCGAACGGATGGAGCATCTGGGCGGCACCTTTCGTATCTCATCCTCGACCAGGGGGACGCGCATCGAGGCCAGCCTGCCAGCCTGCCACCTGATGTCCGGTGCCCCAACGGAGCAGAGAAAGTTCGCATGATCCCCATTCGCGTCATCCTTGCCGACGATCATCCCCTTGTTACCGAGGGGGTAAAGGCGGTGCTCGAAACCTTTGACCAGATCGACCTGATCGCCTCCGTCACGAACGGCCGCGATGCTGTCACCGCCATCGAACGGCTGGATCCCGATATCACTCTGATGGACCTGAACATGCCCGGCATGAACGGGCTGACGGCGACGGAACTGGTTCTGGAACGCGACCCCGCCGCCCGGATCATCATCCTGTCCATGCACGACAACCCCGAATATATCGCGACCGCCCTGCGTCATGGTGCAAAGGGCTACCTGCTCAAGGACGTTCCGACCGAGGAGATCGTCGAGGCGATCGAGAACGTTCATGCGGGGGAAACCTATCTGTGCACCGGAATCGATGGCGCGATGCAACCCACCTTGGACTGCGACCGCGAACCCCTGACCAGTCGCGAACAGATCGTCCTGCTGCGCCTCGCCCGCGGGTTGTCGAACAAGGAAGTCGGGCGCGAACTCGAAATCTCCGTACGTACGGTCGAAACCCACCGAAAGAACATCAAACGCAAGCTGGCGATCGAGACGACGGCAGGCCTGACCCGCTACGTTCTGGAAAGCGGCCTGCTGGGGCTGACGGACTGATCCGGGCGCGACACCCTGAAACCGATTCGCTGTCCTCCACCCCGATATCTAAAGCTGCGCGCACAGCGCCCGACACGACATTTAATTTCGGTAAATCTCCTTTTTGCGCCACTTTCCCCACAATCCGGTGTTGACCCCACCTGCCAAGAGGGTAAAACAGGGTCGTGCAAAGGAAAAAGCCATGACAACTCTCGTAGTAATTATCGGACAGCGCACCTGACGCGGGGATAATCCCCACGGCAGCAGGTGCGCTTGACCCCCAACCGGGGGTTTTTTTATGCCTTATGCACATTTGAAACAGGGCCGCGTGCCCGTCAGGAAGAGAGACAGACCCATGACCCGTATGTCTGGAGCACAGATCGTCGTCAAAGCCTTGAAAGATCAAGGCGTCGATACCGTATTTGGCTATCCGGGCGGGGCCGTGCTTCCGATTTACGACGAGATTTTCAAGCAGAACGACATCCGCCACATTCTGGTGCGCCACGAACAGGCCGCGGCCCACGCGGCGGAGGGGTACGCCCGCTCCACCGGCAAGCCGGGCGTTGTCCTCGTCACCTCCGGCCCCGGCGCGACGAATGCCGTCACCGGCATGACGGATGCGCTGATGGACAGCATTCCCATGGTCGTCCTGACCGGTCAGGTCCCGACCTTCATGATCGGCAACGATGCCTTTCAGGAGGCGGACACCGTCGGCATCACCCGCCCGTGCACCAAGCATAACTGGCTGGTGAAGGACACGGACAACCTGTCCAGCACCCTGCATCAGGCGTTCCACGTCGCCACCAGCGGCCGTCCCGGCCCGGTTCTGGTCGATATCCCCAAGGACGTGCAATTCGCCGACGGCACCTATGTCGCGCCGGAAAAGTCCGACAAGGGCCACTACGCCCCCCGGGTCAAGGGCGATGCCGAGGCGATCACGCAGGCGGTCGAGCTGCTGGAGACAGCGAAGCGTCCGATCTTCTATACCGGCGGCGGCGTCATCAACTCCGGCCCGGCGGCCAGCCAGCTGCTGCGCGAACTGGTTGAGGCGACCGGCTTCCCCATCACCTCCACCCTCATGGGGCTGGGCTGCTATCCCGCCAGCGGCAAGTCCTGGCTGGGTATGCTCGGGATGCACGGCATGTACGAGGCCAACATGGCGATGCACGATTGCGACGCAATGATCTGCATCGGCGCGCGCTTCGACGACCGGATCACCGGGCGCACCGACGCGTTCAGCCCGAAATCGCGGAAGGTGCACATCGACATCGACCCCTCTTCGATCAACAAGATCATCCGCGTGGACGTGCCCATCATCGGTGACATCGCCCACGTGCTGGAGGACATGCTGCGCATCTGGAAGTCCCGTGGTCGCAAGACCCGGTCCGAGGAGGTCGCAAAGTGGTGGAAGAAGATCGACACATGGCGTGAAACCAAGTGCCTCGCCTACGAGAAGTCGGACAAGGTCATCAAGCCGCAATACGCCCTGGAACGGCTGGAGGCGCTGACCAAGAAATACGACCGCTACGTCACGACCGAGGTCGGCCAGCATCAGATGTGGGCCGCACAATATCTCGGCTTCGAGGAGCCGAACCGCTGGATGACCTCCGGGGGCCTCGGCACCATGGGCTACGGCTTTCCGGCCTCGGTCGGCGTGCAGATCGCGCATCCCGACAGCCTGGTCATCAACGTCGCGGGTGAGGCGTCATGGCTGATGAACATGCAGGAGCTGGGCACGGCGATGCAGTTCCGCGCCCCGGTCAAGCAGTTCATCCTGAACAATGAGCGTCTGGGCATGGTCCGCCAGTGGCAGGAGCTGCTGCACGGTGAGAGGTATTCGGCCAGCTGGTCCGAAAGCCTGCCCGATTTCGTCAAGCTGGCGGAGGCGTTCGGCGCCAAGGGCATCCAGTGCCACGACCCCGACGGGCTGGACGATGCGATCATGGAAATGATCGAACATGACGGTCCCGTCGTCTTCGACTGTCTGGTGGAAAAGCATGAGAACTGCTTCCCGATGATCCCGTCGGGCAAGGCGCATAATGAAATGTTGCTGGGCAACACCTCGACCAAGGATGCGATCGAGGCTGGCGGCGCGGTGATGGTCTGAGCACCGGCTTGGCCTGCCCGTGATCCTGCCGGATCGGGGATGTCGCATTAACCTGGTGCGGCGATCCTGAACTGGGATCGCCCCGCCAAAACAAACGGTTGTAGAATGTCCTTCAACCAAATGCCATTAACCTGTTCCCCGCGGGGAACATCCTGGAGGAGCGTCAGATGAGCCCGCTAGACCTCAAGAAGGGCAGCTCGAAAAAGAGCGCCTACGACCTCAAGACCCCGTTCTCCGATGTGGATGAGCGTCACACCCTCGCCGTTCTGGTGGACAACGTCGATGGCGTGCTGGCACGCGTCATCGGGCTGTTCTCGGGCCGGGGCTACAACATCGACAGCCTGACCGTAGCGGAGGTCGATCATACCGGCCACCGCTCACGCATCACCGTCGTCACCACCGGCACGCCGCAGGTGATCGTGCAGATCAAGCACCAGCTGGAACGTATGGTCGTGGTGCATGAGGTCCACGACCTGACCGTCGAGGGCCCGAGCGTCGAGCGGGAACTGGCTCTGGTCAAGGTCGCCGGCACCGGCAACGAACGGGTCGAGGCGCTGCGCACGGCCGAAATCTTCCGCGCCCGCGTCATGGACACCACGACCGAGAGCTTCGTTTTCGAGCTGACCGGCGTCCCGAACAAGATCGACGCCTTTGTCGAACTGATGGTGCCGCTGGGCCTCGTCGAGGTCGCCCGCACCGGCGTCGCCGCGATGGCCCGCGGTCTGGAATGACCTGAAACCACGCGCCCCGATCCGCCGGGGCGCGTCCGGGCTGCCGTTCGCATGGTGCCGTGCCGATCCCAACAGGCCAGGATACTCATTCGGCACGTCCCGCGCGTGGGGGCTTTCCAAAAAAACCAGCCCGCTTTTCGTGGTTGAACTGTGGCGAGCATCATTGGCTCTGGATCCTTGACGTGCCGCCTGACGGGATCATTTTCTCAATCACCATTCGCAATTGAGGAGCAAGACATGGGCTGGATCGTCGCAATCATCGTAGGTGCCATCGCCGGGTGGATCGCCGAGAAGATCATGAAGGCCGACCACGGGCTTTTGACCAATATCGTTCTGGGCATCGTCGGCGCCATGATCTTCAACGGACTGCTCGGCCTCGTCGGTATCTCTGAACGCACGGGCTTTTTCGGCAGCCTGATCGCGGGCGTGATCGGTGCCTGCCTGCTGATCTGGATCTGGCGTATGATCAAGGGACGCAGCTAAGCGCACCCATGGCCACGGCGCATTGCGCCGGGCCAGTCATCGCTAGCGCAGGACCAACCATCGCGTAGGGCAATGACATCATCTACCCCCTGCTGATGCACACGATGCTTTGCGTTTCGCGCAGTTCGACGTTGTACGGGCTGCCGTTCTCGCCGCGTCGCCACGCGCTGGACGTAAGCTCACTTGGCCCCAACGTCGTGTATCTGCCGGGGCAGACCTTCATCGCCATATCACGCATATCCATGCGCCGTTGATTGCGATCGACAGCAGTGTCACGGATATCCTCCAGCTCGGTTCCGTTGCGCACATACGTCTTCGCGAAAACCTGATAGACAGCCCTGCCATCATCCTGCGTTCCAATCTGTCGTGCGACGTCCTCGCCGCACCCGGTCAGCATGAGGAGGCAGGCGGTGGCGATCAAAGGTATCTTCATATCTGATGTCCTGATTTCATTGTATATTCGCATCCTGTGATAGCATCTGCGACACCGGAATATGTATTATTCATCCCCCAGCAGGACGTTTGATTCCACATCCCCCACGCCGGGCAGCGTCATGATGCGCCGGCGCAAGATACGCTCGAAATCGCTGAGGTCCTGCGCCACGACCCGCAAGCGGTAATCGTACAGCCCGATCACCTGCTGGACGAGTTGTACCTCGGGGATCGAGATCACGGTCCGCTCGAAATCCGCCATCGCGGTCCGGCCCCGCGCCGCCAGCTTGATGCCCAGAAAGACCGTCACGCCGTAGCCCAGTTTCGCCGCATCCACGACCAGCGCACGCCCGGTGATGACACCGTCCGCCTCCAGCCGCCGGATCCGCCGATACGCCGCGGGCTGGCTCAACCCGACCGCATCGCCTACCTGCTTGGCGTTCAACCCGCCATCGCCGCGCAGCGCATCGAGGATCGCATGATCCGTCGCGTCCAGCTCCGTCATACGGGCACCGCCTGCGTGTTCTTCAGCTCCGAGACCAGCATCAGGCTTTCCAGGTCGAGGATATGCGGCAGGGCCATGATCCGGTCGCGATAGATTTGCTGGTAATGCGCCAGATCGCGGGCGGTGACGTCCATGCGGATGTCCACCCGGCCCAGCAGGGTCTGGATCGCCGTGACCTCGGGGATGGTGCGGGCCTCCGCGATGAAGGCGTCGAAGGCATTGCGCGCGGTCTTGTCCAGGGTGATGCGCAGGAAGACCTGAACCTCCAGCCCCAGCTTGCGCTGATCGATCAGGATCTGCCGCCCCTTGATGACTCCGTCCCGCTCCATGCGCGCGATCCGGCGCCAGCACGGCGCGTGGCTGAGGCCCGCGCGTTGCGCCACGGTGGCGACGGAGGCGGCGGGATCGGCCTGCATCTGACGCAGGATGCGCCTGTCAGTATCGTCGAGCATGAATTTTCCGCTTCACGGCAGTTTCGCGCATTAGTATACGCCGAATGACGGCTTTTCGACAGAGAAAGAAATATCTCTCGCGGATTTCCGCGTAAATTGCCCCTCAACCGGGGAACACAACAAAGGATATACCCATGCGCGTTTATTACGATCGTGATTGCGACATCAACCTGATCAAGGACAAGAAGGTCGCGATCCTGGGCTACGGCTCGCAAGGTCACGCGCACGCGCTGAACCTGCGTGACAGCGGCGCGAAGAACCTGGTCGTCGCCCTGCGCGAAGGATCAGCCTCCGTCAAGAAGGCCGAGGGCGAAGGCCTGAAGGTCATGGGCATCGCCGAGGCAGCCGCATGGTGCGACGTCATCATGTTCACCATGCCCGACGAATTGCAGGCCGAGACCTACAAGAAATACGTGCACGACAACCTCAAGGACGGCGCGGCCATCGCCTTCGCCCACGGCCTGAACGTGCATTTCGGCCTGATCGAGCCGAAGCCCGGCGTCGATGTCATCATGATGGCGCCCAAGGGCCCCGGCCACACCGTGCGCGGTGAGTACACCAAGGGCGGCGGCGTTCCCTGCCTGGTCGCAGTGGATCAGGACGCGTCGGGCAAGGCGCTGGAAATCGGCCTGTCCTATTGCGCGGCCATCGGTGGCGGTCGCTCCGGCATCATCGAGACGAACTTCCGCGAGGAATGCGAAACCGATCTGTTCGGTGAGCAGGCAGTGCTGTGCGGCGGTCTGGTCGAGTTGATCCGCATGGGCTTCGAGACGCTGGTGGAGGCAGGCTACGCCCCCGAAATGGCCTATTTCGAGTGTCTGCACGAGGTCAAGCTGATCGTGGACCTGATCTACGAGGGCGGCATCGCCAACATGAACTACTCCATCTCGAACACGGCAGAGTATGGCGAGTATGTCTCCGGCCCGCGCATCCTGCCTTACGATGAGACGAAGGCCCGGATGAAGGCGGTTCTGCGCGACATCCAGACCGGCGCGTTCGTGCGTGACTTCATGCAGGAAAATCAGGCAGGTCAGCCGTTCTTCAAGGGCACGCGCCGCATGAACGACGAGCATCAGATCGAGCAGGTCGGCCAGAAGCTGCGTGAAATGATGCCCTGGATCTCCGCCGGCAAGATGGTGGACAAGTCCAAGAACTGATCGTGTGGGCGCCCGCAGGCTCATTGCGGGCGCCTTCACTACCCCTCATGAGGGACTGAACTATCAAGATTTCATGTGCCTGGGCATATTGCGCGGCGACCTGAATGAGGAGATGCTGCGCTATTCCATCCGCTCGATCATGTGCAATTATGTGGAGGATTTTGCGGATGTGATCGAGCATACACGCACGATCAACAGCAAGAGCTTCTCTCACCTGTGCCATGTCTACAATCGCTGGCGCAATCCGGGAAAGCCGGCCATAGGGACGAAGCTGGGTAGCAGCTGATCCGCGAGGCCTGCCGCGCGCCCTCGACGAAAGGAATGTCGGCCATGGACCTGGACCTCAACTCCCGCGAACGCCTGCCCGACGCCCTGCGTGTACTGTTCGAATCCTATCCGCGTGAGACGTGGGAGGAGCATCGTAATTTCGGTGAACTGATCCGTTTCTGGCTGGACCGGCACCTTCAGTTCCGCCGGATGAACGCGATGTTGCTCGCCGGGGCCGAGGGGTATCTGGACGGCAGGCTGGATGCGGAGCGCTATGGCCGTGAAACCGGGCGCACCGGTCAGATGCTGCTGCACCACCTGCATGAGCATCACATGGTGGAGGATACCCACTATTTCCCTGTGCTGACCCGTCAGGACACGCGGTTGGAGCGTGGCTTCACGATGCTGGACGCGGATCACCACGCGCTGGACGAACATCTTGCGGAATTCGCAAAGGATGCGAACGGCTTGCTGCGCGCATTGGGCACCGGCAACGCACGGGATGAGGCCGGGCGTTTGCATGAACGCCTGACAGGCTTCGGCGGCTTTCTCGACCGGCATCTGACGGATGAGGAGGAACTGATCGTGCCCGTCCTGCTGCATTACGACCCGCGTGAGTTCCGCACCTGACGTCACGGTCGGTGGACTGCGACGGGAATACGCCGTTTTCGCATCGACACCTCGGGATCGCTTTGTTAGATAGCCTCGCATCGCCATCAGTCAGCGCACGGACCCGTAATGCAAAACGTTCTTCTCGTCATTCTGCTTCTGCTCGCACTCGCGCTTATCATCGTGGTGCTGATGCAGCGCTCCGAAGGGGGCGGCCTCGGCATGGGCGGTGGTGGTGGCGGTGGCGGCATGATGTCCGGGCGTGGGGCGGCATCCGCGCTGAGCAAGGTGACATGGATCATCGCAGCTGCTTTTCTGTCGCTGTGCGTGGCCCTTACCATCATCGCCGCGCGCGAGAGTGGAAACTCCAGCGTGCTGGACCGGCTGGGCACGGAGCAACCCGCAGGCGATGTCGATACGACGCTGCCCGGGGATCTGCAGGGCGATCTGCTGCCGCCGACAGGTGGCCTCGAACTGCCGCCAGCGGCTGAATAACAACTCAATACATCGCGTCACATACCCCCCCGACCACTAGATCGGGGGGTTGATCGCTTGCTGGAATCATCTTTTCCGGGTAAGGGATCAATCCCGTGGCGTGGTGACGATCCAGACTGACACCAGGCGGCAATTCAGGCCGACACGGGGGACCATTTCATATGGCACGATACGTATTCATTACCGGCGGGGTGGTCTCCTCGCTTGGCAAGGGACTTGCCTCCGCCGCACTGGGTGCATTGCTGCAGGCGCGGGGCTATTCGGTACGGCTGCGCAAGCTCGACCCCTATCTGAACGTCGATCCCGGTACGATGTCGCCATTTGAGCATGGCGAGGTCTTTGTCACCGATGACGGTGCGGAGACGGATCTGGATCTGGGTCACTATGAACGGTTCACCGGGGTTGCCGCGCGTTCGACGGATTCCGTGTCCTCTGGCAGGATCTATTCCACCGTGTTGGAGAAGGAACGCCGGGGCGAGTATCTGGGCAAAACCATTCAGGTGATCCCGCACGTTACCAACCAGATCAAGGATTTCCTCGAAGTCGGCAGCGACGAGGTCGATTTCATGCTGTGTGAGATCGGCGGCACCGTCGGCGATATCGAGGGGTTGCCCTTCTTCGAGGCGATCCGGCAGTTCGGGCAGGAGAAACCCTTCGGCCAGTGCCTGTTCATGCACCTGACGCTGCTGCCCTACATTGCCGCGTCGGGGGAGTTGAAGACGAAGCCTACGCAGCACTCGGTCAAGGAGCTGCGCTCCATCGGGATCGCGCCCGATATTCTGGTGTGCCGCGCCGATCAGCCGATTCCCAGCAAGGAGCGTGAGAAGCTCGCCCTGTTCTGCAACGTGCGGCCCGAACGGGTGATCGCTGCGCTGGACCTCAAGTCGATCTACGAGGCACCGCTGGCCTATCACCGCGAGGGGCTGGATCAGGCGGTTCTGGACGCGTTCGGCATCGCGCCAGCCCCTGCCCCCAAGCTGGACCGCTGGCGCGACGTGGCCGACCGTATCTACAACCCCGATGGCGAGGTTCGCATCGCCGTCGTCGGCAAGTACACGCAGCTTGAGGACGCCTATAAATCCATCAGCGAGGCACTGACCCATGGCGGAATGCACAACCGGGTCAAGGTGCGCACCGAATGGATCGACGCGGAGATCTTCGACAGTGACGATCCGGCCCCCTATCTCGAAGGATTCCACGGCATTCTGGTGCCGGGAGGCTTCGGTGAGCGGGGAACCGAGGGCAAGATCAGAGCCGTGAAATACGCGCGTGAGCACGACATTCCCTATTTCGGCATCTGCCTGGGAATGCAGATGGCCGTGGTCGAGGCCGCACGCAATCTGGCCGGTATCGGCAAGGCGGGCTCCGAAGAATTCGACACCGAATCCGGCGGTGGGCGATTTGAGCACGTGATCTATCACATGAAGGAATGGAACGAGGGCAACCGCACCATCCAACGCTCGATCAACGACGACAAGGGCGGCACCATGCGACTGGGCGCCTATGACGCGACGCTGGCCGCGGGCAGCAGGATCGCGGATATCTATGGCGCCACCGATATTTCGGAACGGCACCGTCATCGGTTCGAGGTTGATATTACCTACAAGGAAAAGCTGGAGGAAGCGGGTTTGCGCTTCTCCGGCCTCAGCCCGGACGGGGAATTGCCCGAGATCGTCGAGATTCCGACGCATCCGTGGTTCGTCGGCGTACAATTCCACCCGGAACTGAAATCGAAACCGTTCGAGCCGCACCCGCTGTTCGCCAGCTTCGTGCGCGCGGCAATGGATCAGTCCCGACTGGTGTGAAGGGGCCTCCGGCGGGGATATTTGGAGAAAGTGAAATGAGCTTCGTACTGCCCGCCCCCGCCCAGCCCAGTGTCGCCGTCGAGGGCACGTCGGACCGGTTTCCCGTCCGGCGCGTGTTCTGCGTCGGGCGCAATTATGCCGCCCACGCGCGCGAAATGGGCAATGATGAGCGGGATCCGCCGTTCTTCTTTACCAAGCCTGCGGATGCGCTGGTCGGGGACGGGCGCACCATCCCCTACCCGCCCCAGACCGAGGATCTGCATCATGAGGTCGAACTGGTCGTCGCGATCGGAACCGGCGGCACGGATATCCGTGCCGAGGATGCGTTGAGCCATGTCTGGGGCTATGCCATCGGCAATGACCTGACACGGCGCGATCTGCAAGCGGTGGCCAAGAAGGCCGGGCGGCCGTGGGATTGGGGCAAGGCATTCGACAATTCGGCAATTTGCGGCCCGGTCCACCGTGGCCCGCATCCCCTGACCGGCGCGATCACCAGCCGGGTCAATGGGGAGGAGCGCCAGCGCGGCGATCTGTCTGACATGATCTGGTCGGTGCCGGAAATCATCGCCGCCTGCTCCGCCTCGGTCACGCTGGTGCCGGGGGATCTGATCTATACCGGCACGCCTGCTGGCGTGGGCGCATTGCAGCGGGGCGATAGCTGCACCTGCCAGATCGAGGGGTTGGGCGCGATAACCACGATCATCGCGCCCTGATTGCAGTTACTGCGCGGCGTGCAGGATCGGCGCACCGCCGGCCCTGAACCGGGCGAGGATTTCCTCGCGCCGTTTTGCAGCATCCTCGGCATTGGCCTGCTTCACATGACCGAAGCCGCGAATTTGCAGCGGCAGCAGCGCCAACGCGACGGCCGCGTCGTGGGTGGAGGCATCGACTGATGACAGGACCTCATCCATGTCCGCCTCGAACTGAGCGATCAGCGCCCGCTCCATCTTACGCTCGGCGGTATAGCCGAAGGGATCGAGCGGGGTGCCGCGCAGCGTCTTGCCATGCCGCAGGACCGAAAACGCCTTGAGCATCCACGGGCCGAATTCGGACTTCGCCGGGCGACCCTCGGCGTCCTTCTTGCCCAGGATCGGCGGGGCCATGTGAAAGCGCATGTTCGTGACGCCCTCGAATTTGGCCGCGACCGCCTGTTCCAGCGTTTCGGAATGCAGA
>Ga0209345_10003269_pt1 | contig 16872 bp, 21 predicted proteins | sample Cruoilmetagenom7_FD_187294 | JGI IMG/M metagenome (GOLD analysis project Ga0209345, IMG submission 187294) | Oil polluted marine microbial communities from Coal Oil Point, Santa Barbara, California, USA - Sample 7 (SPAdes) (version 2) | ecosystem: Environmental > Aquatic > Marine > Oil seeps ...
ACCATCGGCCATCCATTCACGCCATTCTTGCTCAAGCGTGTAGATATCCCATCCCGGCGCAACTGTGCGCGCCTCTTGATAAACATCCGAGCTCAAACGGATTATCCCAGACGGTGTGGCTACGGCTTGCGGCTTTTCTGCGTGACGGTTCAAAAACACGACCATATTCTCGTCCAACCGTACCGCGTAATCGGGCATATGATTATAAGCCTCGTCCTGAGCAACGATATTGCCGACAAGACGCTTAAACTCGCGCGAGGTTGAGGCCGACCCACACTTGTCTTGAAGGGATGAAAGCCTGATTTTCCACTCCTTTTTTGAGCCGCAATGCTTGCGGGCGATCTCGTAGATACGCCGTTCTAGGGGCTTACGCAGCCGGAAATAGTTCCTATGAAGAGTTAGAACTTCATGCGCTTGAATTGCATTGAACACCCAATCCGAAAGGGTAATCTCGATTTCCTGCATCCGACCGTCACGGGTTTCACGCACGATACGTGCGCGGTCGATGATGCTAAAAATATCCAGCTGCTCCATATCGCCGGTCACAATGTTTGTTTCGATCTGTGTGCCTTGCAGCCGGGCGAGAGCACTTCGAAGTCCTGTATAACCCCGCCCATCTGTCGGGCGGTTGGTCGCTTTCAACAAGTCGAACGCCTTCAAGCGAACGATCTTCGAAACCTTCTGGCCCTTGTTGATCGCTGCCATGATTTGGCTGATGCAGTAGATGAGCACGTCACGGTCGTGAATCGTTGCCAGACCATCCGAGGAAGGCTTCACTTCAAGATAGTTGCGGCCCGTCCCATCTTCGTATCGTCGCACTCGATGGTCTGGTTTTGTCGAAAGCGAAAAGATCGGATGCGCCATCGAAGCCATGTCACCTTTGGGGGCGGCATCGAAGATATCGCACACAAAAAAGTCGCCTTGCTCCTGCCTATCTGGCAGCAAGGGAGAACGGTCGCTGTCTTTCGTGATTTCACACACCATGACCTATGTTTCGTGATTTCACACACACCGTCAAGCGCTTTCGTGATTTCACACACATGCCGATATCTTTCGTGTCTTTACACACATTCTTTCGTGTCTTTACACACGGTTTATCGTGACTCTACACACAGAACGATTTTGAAAGCGTAAGAGATTCAATAACCTACGAACACTTATCCACAACGTAACACATTATATAACACATATTTAACACTATGAAATTGTTCGGCATTTCACCCACTAGATTCCAGCTTACAACTCACCAAAGAACAAGCGCGGCGAGCCCTGTCCATCGCGGCGATATCGCCATGTAAGACCGATGAGTGCTTCGAGAACCATGAGACAAAGGGTGGGTGCTCCCCATGCTCAGAGACGAGCTCTTGCGCGTGGGTCCGCTCCCGCGTTCCACGCCCTTGTCCCAGAACCATCGAACCCCTCTTGTATCGGTTCAGGCGATAACGGCTCCGAAGAACAAGGCATCGAGGCTGGTGGCATCCGTTCGTAAGGGTTCCCCAAGGGGGCGCTAGGATGCGAGGCCTTGAACAGAGGCAAGGTTCAGTTCTCGCTTTTGAAAATACCAGAAGGCCAAGTCAGGACAGAGACCGAACACGTGCTCGGAGAGCCAACAGAATTCCGAGACATCCGCCTTGGCGGGGGCAATGGCATCGACAGGCCCATGCCGTTGATGACGCAGCCACACGAGCAGGTCGCGCAAATCACTGTCCTGGATATGGTTCGGATATCGCTTGCCGATGTAATTCTCGAACGCAACATAGGCCATGAGAAGGGTGTGAAGCTCTTCCAATGGTATCGCGAAACGTTCCAGCTCTTGGCTGGTAATCATCCATCCCCGCCACCCCAAGGGCTTGTCTTCGAGCGTGACCAGGTGGCGCAGCGGCAGGTTCAGCTTGGACACTTCCACCGCAGCAATGGCCCGCGCCCGAAGCCGGTCCAGTTTTGCCGGGTCGAGACTGGTATATCCTTGCCCTTCACATCCCATCATGACCACCGGGCGGAGTAGGGCGGTGCTGCCACAGGTCGAACGTGTTGAGCATCCGTTTGTAGTAATAGGCGATGAGGGACGAGCGCGGCAGACCTAATAGGAGAGAGCCGAACCAGGCGAAGCTTGCCGCCGACATGACGACCGCGCCCGTGTCCATCACCCCGGCATGGCCCGGATATGTCGCCCGCAGCCACGCACACAGTGGCTCGAACTCTTCGTCCCAATCGCTCGCGTCGATGATACCGGCAAAGACCTCGTATGCCTCGTATGCGTTCAGCAGCGCATGGAACTCATCGGAGCGCAGGCGAAACACAATCATTTCATGGACGGAGACCTGCCAGGCTTCGTCCTCGTCGAGCGGCGTGTCATGATGAACAATCAGCCTCTCAACCGGGATGGTGCGCTTGCTTTTCTCGACCGCCTGGGACGCAATTGCGCGGAGTCGGTCCAGCTTGGCGGCATCGGACATGACCCAATCCTCCTATGGCGCTTTAGAAAAGCGATCAGCCGGGTGGTGAAGCCCGTGGCGCTGTCCTGTGCTCGACCCCCATCGAGTTCACAGATGAACATCGTATCCGATGCTCGGATGACAAGCATGCCCCAACCAGGGCCCGGAAATCCAGTCTTAAATCCCGGTTTCTAAAAATGCACTCAGTAGCAGCAGTCCTACAGATTCAAAGCATTTGAATGAGGTTGCCAGGCCTCTGAGGGGAGTTGTCTGCAATCAGTATTCGATGAAGTAGAACGCCAAAAGCCCCGAAAACACGGTCAGCCCCACGAAAAATGCTGCCAGGCTATATTGAAGCCATTGCGGCATCGTATTCTCGCTTCCCTTGCTTCTCAGATAGATACCGTATTGGGCAACTATCACGACAAACGTGATCCAGATTCCGGTTAGCACCCACATCGTTGTGCGCACCCCGGGCTCATGCCGGAATTCGCCATACTCTCCCTGAATGACGTGTATCATGGCCAATCCATAGACAAACATGAGGAAGATGGTGGCGATCCCAGCCAGGACCATTCCTGCCTTCTTGAGCATGTAGAGAACAAATTCCATAGGCTGAGGGTCCTTCTGTCTATGCCCCAAAGTAACGGCACTTGTTCTCTACTGACAACAGGGCGGTATCAAATAGGGCAGGGGGCGGTGTCACGGAAAATCGACCTGGTGGTGCGGGCGCAGGCCGAAGGCCGAGCCACGGCAGGGCTATTTTACTTGATGTCGACACGTGACCGTCCACAGCGTATTCCAGCACCCCGAAAGACAACGTCCTTTCGGGGTCTGCCATGCGGCGAGCGGAGGGGGAGCGCGAGGGGGAGGAAATCCCCTTCGCAGGGTAAGTCATGTGATTGCCCGTCAGGGTGATCCCGATATCCCGAACCCGGCTCAATAGTCCGGTATCCCGTATTCATTGGCAGGGCCGGACGCCTTTGCCCGCACGGCTTCATTTTTTTCCGCCCTTACCGCGAGCAAGGCCTTTTCCAAGGCATTACGAATGCGGAGATTGACCTGGGGCTGCCAACTATTGGTCGAGATGACGTGGTTCGCGTCGTCATCGATCCAGACGCGGATTTCCATCGGGTCCATCGTGTCTTGTGGCTTGTACCCCGTCCATTGCGAGCGTTGGCCGTAGTCAATGCGCGTCACTCGGTTCGTCGCAACGCTGAAATCCCCGGCCTTGAAAACAGCGGACGAGATAGTGACAGAATTGGGCCTCGTGCGCGTCATCTTGAGTGCAGTCAAGATCCCGGTAAATCCAATGATAGCAACAAGGACAAACCCCAGTCCGCCGGAAAACGTCATGAACAAAAACACGATAACCCATATACCTGCTGCGGAGACGTACAGGGCCTGCGCTCCGCTTTCAAATTCTGGCAAGTAGGTATCTGTCCAAGAGACCTTTGCGACACCGGAAGCGGTCCATTCATGCTTTAGATTTAGATCGTGAGCCACGCACCATATCCTTCCAAAAAATACGTTTGAGGGCGAAGGGCTTTTCGCCTGCGAGCATCATCAGCTTGTTGCCCTTGTCGCGGGCAAATGCCTGGTCAATCTCGTAGGGGGCCATGAGCGGCACCGAGATAATCTGCTCTCGCTCGTGAGCGTCACCCGAACGTTTGGCCTGTAGCGTCCGGTTCTCGGGTTGACGTTGCACGGCCCAGGTCTGACCGAGCCGCGTGGAGAGATACCGGAGCGTCACGGAATCCGTGTTGCCGAATGCCTCGACAATGCCCGCATTGCCGAGGAAGGTTTCCCAGGACTTGGGATAGAGCGACTGGATTTGCGACAGGTCTTGCATGACCGTCCAAAGCTTGACGTTGTACCCGGCCATGAGGCCCGCCGCCGCTTCGACCTGGCGCATGTATCCGAGCGTCGGAAACTCTTCGAGGACGAAGAGCACGTCGCGTCCGGTCTTGTTCTTCTCGCCTTCGAGCGCGGCCATGGCCTGCGTGATGACGAGGCGCAGCCACCGGAAATGCGTGGCCATCTTCGAGGCTGGAAGGACGAGGAATATCGTCGTGGGTTTGTGCTTGAGCACCCGCAAGGAGGGGAGCCCCCGCGCGGCCACGTGGCGGCGCATGGGCGGCGAGTCGAGGAAGGCGGTTTGCTCGATAGCGGTCGAGATAATCGAGCCGCGTTCATCTTCGGGTTTGCCGAGCATGGTGCCGCCGACACCGGATACCACACCGTCGAAAGCATCTTCTGCGCCCAGCATGTATTCGAAGTATCGCTCAAGCGCGATTTTAGACCCGCTGAGGCCGTTTTCGGGTTCATGCAGGGGCGAGGTCAGGATTTCGCGTAAATCGCGCAGGGAAGCGTCCTGTGGCTTCGCATGGAGGGCATAAAGGCAGAGGCCCCGGACAAGGTTCTTGGCCGACATTGTCCAATGGTCCGCGCCGCGTTCGCCCTGGAGGATGAGGGCTTCCGCAATCATGGCCGCGCTGTCGATGACATCGTCGGGATGCGAGACGCGCAGCTCATCGAACGGGTTGAAGGTGGCCCGGTATTGCGCGGCGTCTCCTGTCACTTCCCCGAACGGATCGAGGATGTAGACATCTTGGCCGAGCTTGGCGCGGTACTTGGCGGTGTTGGTGGCCAGTTCGCCCTTGGGGTCGATGACGATAGCGGAGCCATCCCAGGTCAGCAGGTTGGTCATGAGGGAGGTGGCAGACTTGCCCGCGCGTGAGCCCGCCACTGTGACCACGTGGCGGTTGTCATCGAGGGCAATGGTGCGACCCTTGGCACGACCGAGGACGATCTTGCCAGGTCCGTACTTGAACCGGTCTTGCGCCAGCTCTTCGGGAGGCATCCAGGAAGCGGATGGTGGGTCGGGTCTGATATGCGGTGCCATGTGAAAGTCTCCCTCTGTGGAAAGATTGAATCATTTGGTGGTAATACAACTTTTTTCTTGTAAGCTTAGAGTAGCGAGATATGTTTTTGCTATACAAAAAACTCGGTCAGGGGTCTTACGCCACCCCCGACACCCAGCTAGGGAAAGGAAGGAGCCCGATGGCCAGGCCGCAAAAAGCGCCGCACGAGAAGGCAACGGAGCAGGTGAATATCCGCCTGTCCCCCGCCGACCTTGCCCGCGTTCGAGTGAAGGCCGCACGGGCAGGCATGACGGTTTCTGACTTCGTTCGCGCCGCTGCGTTGAACAAGTCTGTGACCGTCACCGAGACCAACGGGCCGGACTTCCTGACCCGAAACGAGCTGCGCCGGATTGGCTCGAACTTGAACCAGATGGCGCACGTGATGAACGCGGGCGGCGTGTCATCGCCCGACCGCATCGAGGCGCTTGTCGCCAAACTGGACACCCTTTTCGACAGGTGGCTCGACCATGGTTCCGAAGGTCGCAAAGTCCGGGGCTAGCTTCAAAGGCGCGGCCCTCTACTACCTGCACGACAAGCAGGCAAACACGAACGAGCGCGTGGCGTTCACCGTGACCGTGAACCTGCCAACGGACGATCCTGACCGGGCCGTGGCGCACATGATTGACACCGCCGCCCATGCCGACGAGCTGAAACGTGAGGCCGGGTTGAAAGCGGGCCGGAAGCTCAAGAAACCGGTCTATGCGTATTCGCTTGCCTGGCACCCGACCGAGGCCCCGACGAAGGCCGAGCAGATCGCCGCCGCGAAACAGACCTTGGCCGTCCTGGGGCTCAGTGACCGGCAGGCGCTTATCGTGGCGCATACCGACCGGGAACACCCGCACGTGCATGTCATCGTGAACCGGGTTTGCCCGGAGACGGGACGCGCGGCGGTGACATCGCAAGACCGCCTGAAACTCAGCCAGTGGGCCGAGGCCTACGAGAAGGTTCATGGCAAGGTGTTCTGTGATGCCCGTGTCGAAAACAATGCCGCCCGGTCCCAGGGCCAGTGGCGCAAGGGCGAGTATATCAGCCGCGAGGATTACTACGCCTGGAAGAAGGCGAAGAGTGATGCACACTGGAAGCGGTACCGCGACGAGAAGGGCCAGGAGAACGCCCCGCGCAGCGACCAGCTCAAGACCCTGTGGCGGCAACGGCAGCGCAGGGTCGAGACCCGGAAAATCGAAACCAAGACCATGTTCAAGCCAATCTGGCGGGACGTGTTCAAGCGGCAGCGCGAAGAGCTGAAAGCTTTCGATGCCGGTGTGATTGGCCGCATTCGCACCGCCATGAAGGCCGATCCCGGACGGGTGGCCGCGTCTCTTGTGGTGGCCGTGACAGCGCCGCGAGAACTGCGGGCTGACCTTGTGCGACAGCATGAGCGCGAGCGAAAACAGATCGCCAACCACCAAGGCCAATATGTCCGAGCGGCCAGCCAAGATTTGGCCAAGGCGTGGAAGGCTGAGCGCGAGCGTCTATCGCAGGAATGGAAGACGCAAGACGCCGACCGGCTCAATCGGTTTAAGGCGGAATCCGACAAGATTTGGGAGCGGGAGGAACAGGTCGAGCGGAAACCGCGACCCAAGCCGGACCCGGAACGCCAGAGAGCTCAGACGCCCGAGGACACGGGTCGGACATCGGCCAAGTCGAGCTTTGCCGACCATGTTCGGAAAACCACGAGCGCCGAAGATGCCGACCGGGCAAGCAAGCGCATTCGAGAACGTGGCGAGCGGTCGCGCAGTAGGCCGCGCACAGGCGGGCGCAAGTTTACGCCGCGATGAAAGTCCTTGGCGTGCTTGTTAGAAAAATACGTATTCCGCGTAGTACAGGGGGATAGCGATGCCCAAGAGCGTCGATATCGCCAGGCTTCCAACCAGGGATTTTGAAAGGTTGCTGGCTTGCTGCCCTTCCTTGAATTCGCGGACAAGGCCGATGGCGCTCACGACCCATACTCCGGTCAGAATGTACATGATGGGTGTGAAATAGGGGTCGTTGGCCAAGGCGGCTGGGAGCGTGCCACCGATTACTCCAAAGAACATCGTGAAACCATAGAATAGAACGCCCGCGGACAAGGCGATGGTCAGCACGATGACCAGGACAAATTGGCCAGTGTATTTGAGAAGTCTCATGTTCGGTCGCTCGCGCTAGGCGCGATCCAACAAAAGGCTTCCCTTTTGGTAGTCCTGCCATAATTCCGAGGCGCTGTCACGAAAGCCAAGTTTTCCACAGGTTTCCGTGGCGAGCTTTTAGCCTCGAACCGTTGATTTGCGCGGGGTGCGAAAGGGAACCCTTTTGTAAAGCACCGATTCGCATGAAATCACCTTGCCCACCGGCCACGAATCCTGACCCTCAAGAGGTGCCAGCAAGAGAAAGTGACCCATCAGTATCAGGCCGAAAAATTGGCTATATGCGTGTATCTGACCACGAGCAGACCGCAGACTTGCAGCTCGATGCGCTGACCGCTGCCGGGTGTGATGTCATCTACGCCGACCATGGCGTGTCCGGCGCAGTGGTATCGCGAAAGGGGCTTGGCGACGTTCTGGCCGAGTTGAAAACTGGCGATGTCTTGATGGTGTGGAAGCTTGACCGGCATGGGCGTTCCACCGTTCACCTGTTGCAGCTTCTGGCCGACCTTCGGGAACGCGGGATGGATTTCATGGCCATCACGCAAGGGATCGACACGACAACATCTATGGGCCGGATGCTCTACGGCCAGTTGGCCGTGTTTGCCGAGTTCGAGCGCGAGCAGATCAGCGATCGCACCAAAGCCGGGATGGAAGCTGCGAAGCGGCGGGGCAAGCATATCGGCAGACCTGCGGCCCTGACCGATGCCCAGGTCCGCGAAGCCGCCCGCCTACACGAGGATGAAGGCCGTACGATCCGAAGCCTGGCGGACGAGCTGGGGGTGTCCGTTCAGACGCTTACGCGGGCGATGAAGCGCGGCTCGCAGAACCGACAGTCCGATGATCTATGACAAGAACAGCGCCATAGGGATCAGGGTCACAGGTGACAGGATCGCAATGTTCACAGCCTGCGCGAAAAACAGCGACGGCATGACGATATTCTCGGGATCGCCGTCCTCGAAGGTTTTCGAGATCATGGGATCGAGCACGAAGGCCATCATCAGTGTGCCGAACGCGTTGACGATGCCGATGAGCTGCAAGATGAAGCTGGCATATTCCGCGAACGCGACGGCGATAATATTGATGATGAAGCCGGACGCCGAGTAGAAGAAAAAGATGAAGATCGCCGGGAGCGCGATCCTGGCCCGGATATTGTGGACAGGCAGCTCAAGCCTGTCCTTTGGCTCGATGTCTTGCAGAACCATGCGCAGCGCGATCAGCGCAGAGCGGTGCAGCCGATGGCCGGACGAGTACAGGGTGATGAACCCCGTGAAAAACGCGATCACCTGGTTGCGCAGAAGGTACACGCAGGCGAGCGATACGACGCCCAAGACATGCGCGATGACAATCGCCTTCGGAAATTCCGCCATGCCGGAGTGCATTGCCAGCAAGCCCAAGGCGGGTGGGTAGAGCACGATGAATATGCGCTTCAACGTGTTGATCATTACCAGGAAGGAATAGCCGAGCGCGTTCTTCTCCAAGCTGGCCCCAGCCTTGCGCGGAAACAGCGATATGGCGTCGAGCGCGATGAAGGCAGCGAAGAGGACAGCGACGATGACAGAAAAGCCCAGCATCAGCTTACGGGCTTAATCCATCACATACCGGAACCGCTCTATCAGGGTTTCGATCGTCTTGATGTCCAGGGTTGATTTGTCGGGGACAATGAAGACGGCTTGTCGCCCACAGGTTTCCTCGGAACGAATGAGCTCTTCCACGACATGATAAATCTGCCGATTCGTGTAATCATCGAAGACGACTACCGTGCCGGGGTTTGCATTTAGGATCGTTGTCAGAAAGCAGCATACCCGGAAGCGACCATCGACCAGTACCATGTCGGGCTTGTCGTCATGGACCCAAAGAAAATCCGTATAGGCCTGGAAATTGTTCCGCTTCTCATAGCTGGCCGGATAGCCCCAGTCTTTCACTTCCCCAATATCGACATGGCCAATGGTGAACCCGGCAGCGTCATGGGAATACTCTTTCCACATGGGGTCGGTATCAACAGCATAGATTTTCGCATTGGTCTTGTTCGCAACAAAGCGGGTCGTCTTCCCGCACCCATATTCGCCGTAAATTCTGCACTGTGCCAGATGCCGCTTGAAGGCCTCATCATTGCCGTTGAAGAGATGATCGGGTCGCAGGTTCATGTTGTAATATGCCTGCAAAATCGCTCTTGGAATGTATGGCTTTATCGATCCTAGTAATGTCGTCATGTTGCGACAGTACTAGATATGGCAATTTACTGATATTGAAGAATAAAATCTATCCACAGCTTTTCCGGAACATCGGGTTCTCGATGGCAAATCACGGCTCGCAGGCAGTCATCCCGCGCCCCCACACAGCGCCGTAGGGATGATGGCCGAGAACAGCCGCCATGAGCCTTGGCGGATTTCACCGTGCCTTTCGTGGTCTCCCTCATTTCCATGAACGCTCAATCTGGCAAGCCGCGCAGCGTTCGCAAGAGCCTGCCCGCGCCAGTGGCCAAGGCCACCCGTGTTGGTCTGTGCGCCCGCCGCTGATGCGGCCCGCCCTTTTGTCTCGCGCCCAATGAGGGGCGAACAACAAAAGGACAAAACGATGAAACTACTTACCAAAGCCCAGTACGACCGGCTGATCGCCAACGGTCGCAAGCAAGACCCGGTGCGGGGGACGCCGGACGAGATCGACTTCGAGCCGGTGGTGAAACTCTTCAACCCGGCAGGGATTGGAACCTGGCTTTTGACCGAGCTTGATCCAGAATGCCCGGACATCGCCTTCGGCCTGTGCGACCTCGGCTTCCCCGAGCTTGGCAGCGTCTCGATCCGCGAGCTTGAATCCGTGCGCGGCCCGATCGGCCTTGGCATCGAACGCGACCGCCATTGGACAGCCAAGAAAACGCTGATGGCCTATGCCCGCGAGGCATCCGCCGCAGGGAGGATTGTTGCATGACGACAGTCTGGGAACATCGCCTGGTCTGGCAAGACCACGTTATCGAGATCATCCACACTTGCGGATACTGCCGCCAAATTGGCCTCGGTCACCTATCCATCACGTGCCTGTCGCCCGAAAGGGCGGCACTGCCGTTCACCGAAACCGGCTACAAGTCGCATTTCCTGCACGAGAGCGATGTCATCATGCGCGGCGGTGCCGTTGCCTATGTCACCGCTTGGCTCGATGAGGCCAGCCAATCAGCGGCATGGAAAGCCCATGTCGAGGCTTCTCGCCAGGGAGTGCTGCTATGACAGGCCCCTATTACATGCTGTTTTCGCTTGCCGGATACTGCCACCTGGTTCTCGGCTATGCCGAAACCGTCGCAGACGCCCGCAAACAAATTGCCGAGGACTTCGAGGCGAACATCGATGATGTTGAGTACGAGTGTACTCTGACGGAAGGGCTTCAACATCGATCTCGAATATCAAACTGCTCATGGATGAAGCTGTGCTTGCTATTGAGGAGCACGTCACTGGCCAATGAAAAATTTACGAATTACGGAGGGTCAAATGGATGCTAGAGGTATGATTACATTTGTCCCGTTCAGGAGATGACATGGTTGAAATCGTTCACCATTATTGCTCGCCATCAGTATTTTTATCGCTAATAAAGCATAAGCAGCTTTGGCTCACATCGCTCTCTCAATCGAATGATCATTTGGAGGGAACATGGATGCTGCGTCACTGGCTCGACCTGTTCACCCGTTCCAAGGGCGCAAGCAAACGGTTAGAGAAGCGTGGCGCGCAGATCGCAGTCGAAACAGTTCTATCCCACAATGTTGCCCTTGGGACGTGCTTTTCTGAGGATGGCGACCTTTTAAGTCAGTGGCGCGGTTACGCCGTTGATGGAACAGGTTTTTCAGTAGGTTTTGATAAAGAGGGATTAGAGAAAATTGCTTCTGTCCTGGAGCTTGCACCTAACCTGTCAATGGTGAAAGTTTCGTACGGATATCAAGATATGGAGCCGGTGAACGATGTTGTTCGTACCCTTCATGCTGCCTTCGGTGATGATGCTAAGAAATACCAGGAAGGAGGCGATGGGACTGGTTCAATGTCGCTTGAATTCACACCTGAGAAACATGAGACCCAAAAAGCCGCCGCGCGCAGTCTTTTTACCGTTAAAAACGGTGCTTTCGCAGAAGAGAGAGAGTGGCGGTTGTTCGCATTTGAATCGATCCAGAAAATAGTAGGGGTTGAATTCAGAGAAAGTCGAGGTGTTCTGTCACCATTCATAAAAATTGACATTCCTGTTGATCTCATTCGATGTGTACGGCTTGGGCCAACAAACAAAACGTCACGGCGGGTAATCGAAGAGGCCCTCAAGGTCAGTGGGATCGATTGCCCTGTTTACACTAGCAACGCGAGCTACAGAGGCTCGTGATCTTTAGGTGAAAACGGTACATTGGCCTCTGCCGACGACGCGATTTCCGCGCGCCGGTTACCCACACAAGCGAAGAGCTTGCCATCGCCAACGCGTCAACTGTCGAAAGAATAGGACATGACCAAAGATGCGAAAGACATGAAATATTCTCCGGCGGTGGACTTCCTTGCCGCTCAACAGCGACACCGTGCATTGGTTCGCGAAGCGTTTAAAAAAGAAGCAGGGGATTTTCTTCTCGCACATGAGTTTGTGCTGAGCGGGATTGCCTCCTGCCTGGAACGCTTCGGCGGTAAGAAATGGCCTGCCGATCTCGATGAAGCAATCCGATTAAAAGTCGAGCAAACATCTCAGCTATCGGCCTTGTTCCTGCATGGCATTGATCCTTGCGAGGTAGCCATATCAGAAGGACTCTACGGACAAGCGGCTACTTTAATACGCCAACAAATGGAAATCCTCGGCGCAATCGATGAAGTTTGGCTCGATAAGCGGAATCCCCGTTCGACCCCAAAGGTAAGCAGTCTGCCGGAAGATATTCGCCAACACTACGGCGGCCTTTCCGAACTCGCGCACGCCGCTGTGCCGGATTATCTGAACCGCATGCACACTGACATCAAGGGCGATCTCGTCGGAGCTGCCATAGTTCCCACCTTCAACAAGGACATGGCTTTGTTTCTGTATCGGATCGAGCTTGGATTGCTCTTCCTGTTCGCTCAGCGACAAGAAGATGCACTCAAGGCAACCTACGGCGAGGAAGCTTTCATTGCCTCCGAGCTCAAGCTCTTTGGTGCCGCAATGTCACTGGCAAACAAAGCCGCTGAAGAAATCGGTGATCTTCCGAAAGCCGATCCGGCCTGATCCGCTTCAAAGATAAAACCGAAACGCAAGACCGGTCGATCCCATTCTGTATCGGTCAAAAACGGTCGATTCCGCCTGTGACACAAACGGTTGAGTTCTGACCGACGAGCGCCCGACAGCGGACCTTCAAACACGGGCTGGTCACTGTCCGCTGAGCGGGACTTTTTTGCCGTTGATTTACTTCGTATCTTTGGACCGCAGCGCTACAATTTTGGTGTCTGCTGATGCGCGAGTAGAACCCATCTACCTTCGTTTTGAACATAGGTGCTGGCACAGAACGCTTCGTAGGGGTCTTTGCCATCGCGTCTGCCAGTCACCGAGTAGGCGAGCACAACCGTTGTATTATCGCGAAAATCGACTGAACTCCAACGCGGTGCTTGCCTCAAGCCCTCGACGATCTGTTCACCTGGCTGGGGGGTTGCGACCAGTATCTTATCTTCCCCAAACCAAAGCGGGGCACCCCGAGGGCACCCCATTCCAGTCGTAATCTCGTTGGTGGTTAACGTGTGCCGGATTGGCCAGCTGCTGCTTCTGTCACCATCGCGTCCCAGTTACGCGAACAAGTGCGGTTCAAGATCGCCATTTCTTCGGCAAAGCGGGACATGTCGTCGTCAGCTCCGGCAATAGAAGTTGCGGTTGCGGAGCCAGAGGAAGCGGCAGAATTGCTCTCTTCTGCCGCGGTACCAACAGATGAATCCGTCGCTGTTGCGGTACCATCGGTTGGTACAACGTTGTCGTTAAGCTCGGCGATCGCCATCATAGCCACCTTGTCACGATCTGCGCCACCCAACTGATTGTACTCTTCACAGGTCATTCCGTGTAAGTTCAGGTGCGCTGCAGCGAAAGCTGGTACAGACAAAGTGCTGATAAGTGCAGCAGCAGCGAGTGTCTTAATTGGATTGGTCATTATAATCTCCATTTATTGCTAACAACCCAACCAGCCTAAATCGGTTTAGTTCCAAAATAATTTCAATTTCGCTTGGTAAGAATGGGCTCAAAACTGCCCTTTGCTGCGGGGAGCGGGAATGGCTGATGTAGGAAAAACCTACTGCCACTGCCTATCTGTCAAAACCGGTCGGAATTGTCCCTCTCCGTTTCCAGATGCGGAATAAAGGACTTAGCTTAGCCATAAATCGTGGGCAAAAACCGGAGGGTTTTGGCAGGTTTCTACTCGGCTCGCCTCACTATTGAGATCGACTTTGTATTCTGGTCGAAGCAACTACCCGCATCAATGTTGTTGGTTCATCCGACCGGTATTCGCCATGCTATTGGCGTGAATGACGAGCCCGTTCAATGTTGGTTATTTCTCGGCAGTACTCGAAAAAAAAGTCTCTAACCGGCATTGTAACAACCGGTGCTAACCTCTGTTCAAGATTGTCACGAACAAGCTCTTCGATGGCTGCCTTAGCACTATGAAGAAATTCATCTATTTCCTCATTTTTGATGCCCGCTGCTTCGGCCCAATCGGATTGAGTTCGCTTGGAGTTGACGTGAGCAACCACATTGCTTCGATACTTGGAAATCTTCCCTTTCAGAGAAAAACAAACGTCACAGTGTTTCTTAACGATAGAAGAAATCTGTAAGTCTTTGTCTGAAACTGCATGATGAAACGAATAGGTTTTCGGGCGGGTATCAATCAGTGCGTAGCAAGCGGTCATAAGGCTTACACTGAGTAGGTTTGTCATGTTGCAATACCCCAAGTAGGCTGGATGCTGTCGATGCTCCTCTGGGAAATCTGAAAAGCGCTCATGGCCTATAAGGTGTATTTGCCACGATGAGCGAGCCGTGCTGGCGACTTCATCCAAAAGCAGTATTCTCTCTTCGACGGATAACATGATCAGCACTTCCCCCACATTCTGGACGCAATGTCCTGTTCTTCTTTCCCGACCGCGTCGGCGTAGATCGCAGTGGTGCTGAGTTGAGCGTGACCAAGCCAGCGCTGCAACATGTGCAGCGGTACGCCCTGAACTGTCGCGTTGACCCCAAATCCATGCCTGAGACCCTTTGGGGAGCGGTGCGGTGCATCTGGGATGCCCGCATCGATCATGATCCGCTTCACGATCTGCCAGATCCGGACACGGCTCAGATCCCAGATGGGGGCGGTCGCTTTGCGCCGCGATTTCTGGGCCTCCCGGATTCCATGGGCGGTGTTCAGAGTATCGAGAAAATCGGGCGGGACCGGCACGGTCCGGAACATGGTTTTCTGATGTCCTGCGGCGTCTCGCCGTTTCTTCAGGGACCGGATCGCTATTGTGCCACCGGATAGGTCGATCCTGGCCGGTGTGATCTCCAAGAGCTCGGATGGTCGGCACCCGGTCCAGTGCAGGGTCTCGCATAGGGTGCGGTCGCGTGCGGGCTGCCGCCGGGCCGCAGCCAGAAAATCGGACCGCTCCTCGGCATTGAGATAGAGCCGATTTCCCTGAGTATTGTAGAGGCGCATTTCACTCATATTTAACACTATGCATTAAGACTGTTAAATTTGGAAGTGAGAACAGGCCCCCTACCCTATTGATCCAGTGGCCGTGGCGCCTGAATATTTAACACTATTAGTAATAGTGTTAAGTCGGCCTCATTTTCAAAGGTATCCGAGGCCATTTGGGAGGCTGCCGGATGCCAATGCACAGTCCAGCACTAAGTGAGGTCTCTTTGGGCGGAAACCGGACTTTCGCTGCGCTCTGGATAGAGGTATGCTGTGCGGACAAACCTGCCGTTCGCCGCAGATGGCAAGGTGTTTTATTTGCGGTTTCTAACAGCGTTCCGCATTACCCTGTAAGCTGGACTCGAAAGTTCAAAGTCGTCTGGCAAGCCCCATTTAGTGCGATAAGCTTCCGGCGTCATGTCGTGCTTCTGCCTAATATGGCGACGCAGAATGCTCAGCTTCTCACCACATTCAAGACAGGTGATATAGCGGTGGTCATTCTGCTCGACCGCTTTTTCTAGCTCACTATCCACCAAGCTACGGGCTGTTGGGAGGCGAATGGTAAAATGAGTCCCTTTACCGAGCCCACTGGACAGAGATATGGTGCCCCCCAGCAAATCGATTTCACGTTTAATGATGTTCATCCCAAGGCCGGTCCCGCCACCGTCCCGGGCAGATCTCGGATCATGGCCCTCAAACTCATCAAAAAGCCTGCTTTGCAGATTTGATCCCATACCCACTCCGGTATCGCTAACGCGAATAATGACAGTGCCTTCTTGCGAAAGCACCTCTATTGTCACCCGAACTTCACCAGCGGCCGTGTATTTGATAGCATTTGCCACAAGCTGATCAACCACGTTTGTGAGAATGTGAGCGTCGAACAAAAAGACCATATTGTCTGGGGCCAGACTATTCGATGTCAGAGCTATCCCCTTGGCTTGCGCGGCCTCGCGGTTTCGGGCGACAACATCTTCGATGACGTTGATAGGATCAAAAGATTCTGCCGCAATGGAAGCAGTAGCGGTATCTAATTCAGCGATGCGAACCAAATCATCCGTGAGCGCGCGCAACCGAGAGGTATTTCGCTCGATCACCTCGACCAAGCTTTGCGTCTTATCATCTGTCGAAATAGCACCAAGAAGGCGCGCGGCCCCAGAAATTGCGCTTAAAGGCGTCCGGACCTCATGGTTCGCATGCGATAGAAAACTTGCTCGGGTCGACGCCGCTTTTTCAGCAAGAAGTTTAGCCCTTGCTCGATCTCTTACCGCAGAGGCCAAATAAAACTGGTCGTCCGCGATCGAAGCCAACTGCATCAAAAGCTCCACTTCCTGCTCAGTCCATGTTCGCGGACGTTGGTCCATGCAGCAAAGGGCACCCAGCGGCTTGCCTCGCTCGCCGTGAAATGGGACGCCAAGATAGCTTATAATGCCAAACGCATCTATTGCCGGATTGTGCATGTGCAGTGGATGTTCCCGAGCATCCGCCAAATACAAAAGAGCATCGCTATCTCGCACATGTTTGCAAAAGGAGTAGCTTAGCGGCGTGGAGCGGCTCTGTCGCAACTCGTCTGGGACACCTACGGCAGATTTCAGCAATTGCCGATCTCCCAGATCGTCAATGACAGTGAGTAGTGAAACAGGTGCCCGCAGAAGCTTTGAAGCCAGATGGGTGATTTTGTCGAAGCGGATATCCGATTCAGCAAAAGATAAATCGAGTGGCGACAAGGCATATGCGTCGTATTCCATGAGGATACCTCTCAGTAGCCGGGC
>Ga0209345_10003270_pt1 | contig 16871 bp, 14 predicted proteins | sample Cruoilmetagenom7_FD_187294 | JGI IMG/M metagenome (GOLD analysis project Ga0209345, IMG submission 187294) | Oil polluted marine microbial communities from Coal Oil Point, Santa Barbara, California, USA - Sample 7 (SPAdes) (version 2) | ecosystem: Environmental > Aquatic > Marine > Oil seeps ...
CGGGTTGCGCACCGGAATCCCGCCGGTATTGTGCGCGCAACTTACCAGCCAAGGGATACGACGCATGAAAATGAACCGGCTCGGCCGCACGGAGATGATGGTCAGCGAAATCTGTCTCGGCACCATGACCTGGGGCGAACAGAACACCGAGGCAGACGCCCATGAACAAATGGATTACGCGCTGACCCAGGGGATCAATTTCTTCGATACCGCCGAAATGTACCCGACCCAGCCGACACGGGCCGAAACGCAAGGCCGCACCGAGGAGTATATCGGAAGCTGGTTCCGCGCGTCAGGCAAGCGCAATGACGTGATTCTGGCAACCAAGATGGGCGGCAGCGGGGTCAAGTGGATCCGCGACGGTCAGGGCTTCACCCGGGCTTCGGTGATGCAGGCCATTGATGGCAACCTGAAACGCCTCGGCGTCGATCATATCGACCTCTACCAGCTGCACTGGCCCAACCGTGGCTCCTACCATTTCCGCAAGCACTGGGCGTTTGATGCCAGCACTCAGAACAAGACGACTACGGTCGACGACATTCACGAGACACTCGAGGGCCTGGGCGACGCGGTCAAGGCCGGCAAGATCCGTGCTGTCGGCCTTTCCAACGAAAGCGCCTGGGGCACGATGCAGTTCGTCCGGCTGGCCGAAGAACATGGTTTGCCGCGGGTCGCCTCGATCCAGAACGAGTACAACTTGATCTGCCGGATGTTCGATACCGACCTGGCGGAAGTGGCGCATCACGAGGATGTCGGATTGCTGGCGTTCTCACCGCTGGCAGCCGGGATTCTCACTGGAAAGTACCAGGGCGGCAAGATACCGGAAGGCTCCCGCCGTACCAAGGTGGAAAATCTCGGCGGGCGCTGGGGGCCGGAAGCGGAAGCCGCAGCCCAGGCCTATCTCGATGTTGCCGGCAAGCACGGGCTCGACCCGGCGCAGATGGCCATCGCCTTCTGCATGACGCGTCCGTTCATGACCTCGACCATCATCGGCGCGACAACGATGGACCAGCTCAAGACAGCGATCGGATCGAAAGACGTGACATTGTCCGATGCTGTTCTCGACGACATCGCGACAGCCCGGCGGGCGCATCCGCTGCCGATCTGAACCGACCGGCAGCGAACTGACGGCGCGGGTACAAACGGTTGTTTTACTTCAAGCCGCAGGGCCGGTTACCGGGTCTTCGAGGTGGCCGGTCTTGATGTAGATGGTTGCAGCCTCCGGTGTCGACAACGTCACCGCCATCCCTGCCGGGAAGCGGGCCCAGCCGCCCTTGGGCAGCATTTTCCGCTCGAATTGGAGCTTGCCGTCAAGGACATAGATCTCGACGCCGCCGATCTCTTCCGGCAAGCCAATGCTGCCACCATCGGTGAAACGCAGCATGGCGACCTTCTCTGACTTGAACCGGTGCAGCTGCAGCCGCTCCATGCCCTGCCCGATTGCCTGCCAGTCCGCCTTTGCCGTGTCGATCACCACCGGCGCGGTATCGCCGTCCTGGAATTGCCAGAGCTTGACCAGGATAACGCAGCCGTCGCGGCTGCCCGGTGCGTGACTGGTGCCCACCGGATTGCGCACATAGGTGCCGGGGCCGTAATCGCCGTGCTGGTCGGAGAAGACACCCTCGACAACGAGGAACTCCTCGCCACCGGAATGCATATGGCTGGGGAAATCCGAGCCCGGAGCATAGCGAACCAGGCTCGTCGCCCGCGCAACCTCGCCGCCGATCCGGTCGAGCGGCTTGCGGTCAACGCCGCCGGAGGGAGATGCAATCCAGTCGATGGCCTGGGTATCGACCAGTTCAATCCTTGAAAAGTCGGTCCGGATTGCTGTTGGCGTTGTCATTGGAAATTCCTCATCGATCAATCCACATGCGTGGACCAACAGATGGCGCGCCCGCACAGGACTGTCAATTGCGGGCGGCCGCGTCGCGCGTGACGGTTTGGCTCCGGCCGATTAACCGGTGCCCATGCCATCGAGATCAATCACCAAAACGGCAATTTGACCGGATTCAGCCGCTCGCCTTGGCTGGCTCGTCACTGTCGGATTCTTCTGCGGCCAGCAACTTGAGCAGCAGAAGATGAACGTCTTCAATCGGTTGTGGACGCCCGTACAGGTAGCCCTGGGCGATGTGACAGCCGCTGTTGCGCAGGATCTCGTCCTGATCGGAACTCTCGACGCCCTCGGCAACAACCTTCATGCCCAACTCGGTGGCCAGATCAACCACGGATTCGACGATGGACAGGGACCGCGGGTCATCCGCCAGATCGTCAACGAAGCTCTTGTCGATCTTCAACTCGTCCCAATCGAACTGCCTGAGATATGACAAGGCCGAGTAACCGGTTCCGAAATCGTCGAGCGCAATCGATATGCCGAGACTTTTCAGCTCGTTGAGGGTCCGGGCGGCCAATTCAGGCTCGGACATCATCACCGACTCGGTCACTTCCAGCGTCAGCCGGTGCGCAGGAAACCCTGTGCTTGCGAGCACACCGGAAACCATCCCGATAACATCGTCACGCAGCATCTGGCCGACCGAGAGATTGACCGAGACACGCATCTTTTCGGGAAATTCCCTGGCCTGGGCGCAGGCGGTTGTCAGGATGCAGCGCCCCAGTTCGACAATCTGCGACGAGGTTTCGGCGATCGGGATGAATTCGTTCGGCCCGATCCAGCCCAGCTCCGGATGGTTCCAGCGTGCCAAGGCCTCAAACCCGACCACCTGGCCCGTCCTGATATCGACCTGCGGCTGATAGAACGGGAAGATTTCGCCGTTGCCGAGCGCGGTTTTCAGATCGATTTCGAGGCGGCCACGCCGTTCGAAGTCCTGGCGCATCGAAGGATCGAAGGTCACCACGATGCCCTTGCCCTGCGCCTTGGCATTGCTGAGCGCCAGATCCGCATCGAGCAACGGGTTGGAGGCAGAATCCCCGGCGCGGTCAAGCAGGGACAGGCCGATGGTGGCGCCGATGGCGACGGTGCTGCGCTGGACCAGGTAAGGCCGGCTCAGTTCGGCCAGGATCCGTGCGGCAATGTCCTGGTGCCGGCTAACGGCGGGCTTGCCCTGCAAAAGCACGACAAATTCATCGCCGCCAAAGCGGGAAACGATGTTGCCGTGACCGAGCTTGTCCACCAGCTTCCTGAGCCGGGCAGAAACCTCGATCAGCAGGTCATCGCCAGCCGAATGGCCGAGCAAGTCATTAACCGCCTTGAATCCGTCGAGATCGATCGCGAACACCGCGAGCATGTTGCTGTCGTGGTCCGTGGCCTCCATGGCGGCGTCAAATTCTCCCTTGAAGGCAAGCCGGTTGGGAAGTCCGGTCAGGCCATCATGATGGGCAAGGTCGGAAAATCCTGCCGCAGATTCGCGGGCGGCGCGATGGGCGCGTACGAGCGATCTGTTCTGGTACATCATCACCATCAACAGCAGCGCGCCGGCACCAATCAGGCCGAAGGACAGGTACTGCTGCACACGCTGTTCCTCGATCAGTTGATCGCGAATTGCGGCATTGACCGTTACGGTGTGGGTGTGGGCGTCGGTGCCGATACGATCGAGGATCGGGACGATCAGGTCTATCTTCTTTTGAAGACGCGCCAGAACCTCGGGATCGTCGATCCTGGCAAACGCTGTTTTGGCATCGCGGAACTCGGCGTGGGCCCTGTCAAACATGGCCCGGCGCGCGGGCGAGTCATCAAGGTACTCGCCAAACACACCGGTGTTCCAGTTCTCCAGCCGGCCCTCGACGATCTGGCTGTAGAGATACACCTGGTCGGCATCTTCCGCACTGCCACTTTCCAGGTACTTGGCGACCCGGAGCTGCAACTCCAGGATTTCTATCCGGCCCGCCGAGCCGGTCCATGTGACATCGTAACGGGCAGAGCGGAAAGCGGAATCCTCCGTCGAAGCCACAAGACCAATGTGAATCCAGCCAATGGCGCCAAGCCCGATCAGGCTGGCGATGGCGAACAGATTGAATGTGGAGGTGGGGAGCCGCATGGATGCCGGGTCTTTTGCGTCTTGGTCTATTCGATGATGATGCTGCGGACCTGCCAGGCAGACCGGGCGTGGTAGATTTCGTTGTTGAGTTCCGGCTTGTCATCGAAGGGATAGATCACGAACAAGGGCCCCTTCTTGCTGATCGGCATGGGTTCGCCATTCCTGCGGCTTGCAAGGATGACGCCATGATCGACGAAGTCGGAAACCGGGATTTCGGTCCGGTACTTGTTGAGCGCCATGATCGCTGCGGTCTCGCCATCGGCGCCGACGGCCTGCATCAAAGCAGCCAGCGACACGCCTTCATAGGTGACGGCTACCGGTTCCCAGGTGGAACTCGTGGTAATACTGGTGGTGCCCAACGCCTCCAGTTCCTCAAGCGTAAAGTCCACCGCTTCGCCATTGGTCACCTTTCCGGAGACGGTCAGCACCACCTTGCCGGAATCTGCGGCCTGAACCGGGATTGCACAAAACACCAGCGTCATGCCGACAAGCAGGGTCTTCAACACTGAGGACATGGGGTTTTCCTTCCGTTGCAGAGATCAAACCGGAGGAATTGCCAGTCTGTCGCTCAATTCATATTTAGTACTTCATAATATAAGCAGACTGATGAAACCGCCGTTAAACGGATAAATCAAAATTTACCGGTACTAAATCGGGGTCAAACCGGCAGATCAGATTACGCCCAAAGGCCGGTTTTGCGGTTGGAGAGCTTGCGGACCTTGCGGTCACACGTTGGTTCGCCTTCCAGACCATTCCCGGCGCATCTGTTGCGCCGAAGCCCGCCAGGCGGGAAACAGAGCCAGGTTCAGGGGATGCCTGATCAATATCGAATGGCGTTCCAGGTGCAAAACACGTGACAAGGGGACGGTCGGCCGACTTGTCAAAGCCAGGGTTTCAGGCAGGCAGGTTTTGGCCTTCCTGCTCCATACTCCTCCGGCAATTACCTCCAAGAGATCCCGGCGACGAAATGGCTTTCAGGGTTTGCAGGCTGCTTCGCTCTTGCAATGCAGCGAAAACGGCGTATAAGCGCGCTTGTTCGAACACCCGGTCATCTGGCTGGTGGCTGAACGGAGGGTGCGATCCTTCAGGATCCTAGGGGCACAAGCGCTCCGGCCTCCCGTGTCTCCGCTCACGACCGTCTCGATACCACGTCTTTCTTGCCCGGCCCAAATGGCCGCCAGGACAAGTCGCTGGGGCTTAGCGCCGGATCCGGGTGATGTTAAAGCAAGAAAGGCAAGTCAATCATGGCTCTTTATGAACATGTATTCCTTGCCCGGCAGGATGTCTCCAGCCAGCAGGTCGAAGCCCTCGTAGAACAGTACAAGGGTGTGATCGAAGCTAATGGCGGCAAAGTCGGGCGCATTGAACACTGGGGCCTCAAGTCCCTCACCTACCGCATCAACAAGAACCGCAAGGCGCATTATGCGCTGATGGACATTGATGCTCCTTCGGATGCCGTGAAGGAAATGGAGCGCCAGATGCGCTTCAACGAAGACATTCTTCGCTTCATGACCGTTTCTGTTGACGCCCATGAAGAAGGCCCGTCGGCCATGCTTCAGAAGCGTGAACGTGATGACCGTCCGCGTGGCGGCGATCGTGACCGTGGCGACCGCGGTGATCGTGGCGACCGTGGCCCGCGCCGTCCGCGCGAAGACCGCGAATAGGAGATTAGAGCAATGGTTGATATCAATCAGATCCCGACGCGCCGTCCGTTCAATCGCCGCCGCAAGACCTGCCCGTTCTCGGGTGCGAATGCGCCGAAGATCGACTACAAGGACGTCCGCCTGCTGCAGCGCTACATTTCCGAGCGCGGCAAGATCGTTCCTTCCCGCATCACGGCTGTGAGCCAGAAGAAGCAGCGCGAACTCGCCCGGGCGATCAAGCGTGCACGTTTCCTCGGCCTTCTGCCTTACGTGCTGAAGTAGAGTATTACCGGATCCGGCGTTCAGGCGCCGGGTCCATTTCCCATCCCGCGACGGGCGCGGGGTCTGGGCCGCCAAAATCCCGGGTTGGGGCGTTTTGCCTCTAACTGCTTGAAGCAGGACAGCGACGAATGACACAGCAAAGCACATCGCTCCTTGTGGGCCTGCTTGCCGGCGTTTCCGCCGCGTTCCTGCTTGTCAGCGCCGGATCTCCTTCCAGCCTTTCCTTCATGCTGTTTGCCGCTGCGGCGCTTCCGATCCTGATTGCCGGTCTCGGCTGGTCCAATCTGGCCTCGATTGTCGCCGTTGCCTGCGCCATGGCCGTGATCGGCTTTGCGACCACACCGCAGGCCGCACTGGTTTCCGCCGTTACCACGCTCGCCCCTGCCGCATGGATCGCCCATCTTTCGAACCTGGCACGTCCGGCCGAGGAAATCGGGGGGCCCGAGGGCGCGGTCGCCTGGTATCCGCTCTCCGACATCTTCGTCAACATCGCGTTTTGCGTCTGCATCGGCCTGATCGCCGTGGGGCTGGCGATGGGATACGGCGCGGAATTCGTCAGCGAGCTGGTCGACGTGTTTGTCGCCACCATCAAGGACGGCAACCCCGCCTACGAGCCTACAGCCGAGGGCACTGCGGACATGAAGCAGTTCTTCCTCTACGCCCTGCCCGCGATCCAGGCCGCGATGTGGGTGCTGATCCTGCTTGCCGGCTGGTACATCGCCTCGGCCATCGTGCGCATGTCGGGCCGCTCCAAGCGCCCCAGGGACGACATCCCCTCACAGCTGAGGATGCCGCGCATGGGTGCCGTCGCACTCGCCGCCGGCGTGGCCATGAGTTTCATTGAAGGCGGCGTCGGCCTGGTCGGCTGGACCATCTGCGGTGCTTTCGGCATCGGCTTCGTGGTCTCCGGCTTTGCCATCGCGCACCACCGCACACGGGGCAAACCGGCACGTGGCCTGCTGCTGTGGGCCGCCTATCTGGCGACCATCATCTTCACGCTGCCACTGGCATTTTTCCTGTTCCTCGGACTGTTCGACACAGCCCGCACACTCACGGTGACCGGTTCCGGTCCCAACTCCAATCACTGACAACCTCCTCGAAAGGATATCAACATGGACGTCATTCTTCTTGAACGCATCGCCAAGCTCGGCCAGATGGGCGACACCGTAAAGGTTCGCGATGGCTACGCCCGCAACTACCTGCTGCCGCAGGGCAAGGCACTGCGCGCCAACGCAGCCAACAAGACCCGTTTCGAGGCCGAGCGCGCTGTGCTTGAAGCCCGCAACCTCGAGCGCAAGTCGGAAGCCGAACAGATCGCCGAAAAGCTCGACGGCAAGACCTTCGTCGTCGTTCGTTCGGCTGGCGAAACCGGCCAGCTTTACGGTTCGGTTGCCGCTCGCGACGTGATCCAGGTGCTCGCAGACAACGGCTTCAACATCGGCCGCAGCCAGGTGGACATGAACAACCCGGTCAAGACCATCGGCCTACACACCGTGCCGCTGGCACTGCATGCCGACGTCAGCGTGACGGTCACCTTCAACGTGGCACGTTCGGCTGATGAAGCCGAACGCCAGCTCAAGGGCGAAGACCTGTCGTCGGCCGATGCGATCTACGGCATCGACGAGGAAGCCGCTGCGGAAGCCGAAGAAGCCGCCGCCAACGATCCGGACTACCTGGATGATGAAGACGGCGAAGAAAACGCCTGATTTCGCTGTCATCTGACCGCAATCGAAAGACGCCCGGGATGTGCTCAACATCCCGGGCGTTTTTGCATGCATCAACGACTTGTTTCAGACGAGGATCACCGGTGCCAGCCCGCCGCCCGGGGTGCGGAAATTCGTGGTCTGGCCCGAATACATCCGCGCCACCGGAAACAGGGGCCTTCCGGCATAGGCATAGAGCCGGACATCAAACTTGAGCCGCACGGCCACGCCGTCGACCATCAGGCCGCGATCGGGTGGTGGAACGACATTCTGGGCGACATAATCGCCATCCAGGATGTTCTGCCAGACCTGCTTCGTCAGCTTGTCGCCACGATAGGCCGCACGGCTGCCAAAGCCGCCCGACGGTTTGAAAAACATCGATTTGCGGGCTTTCCATGCGGCTTCCCGATCCATAGCGGCAACCGCACGGGTCAGCGGAATCATCGCACGGACATCCTCACTCACCGCGCCGGCTTCACGATCATCGCCACCCAGAAGCACGAGATTGCGCTTGTCGGCATACAGCGCATGGTGACGCGGCGACGGCGATAAAACGGCAGCGTTCTCGACATAGGCCTGCCGCAGCGCCCGGCTCCGGGTGGCTTCAAGCCTGAAATCGGTCAGGCGGTTGTAGACCATGTCGATGATATCGTCGCCGTGACGCAATCTGCCATCGCGGAACTCAAGCGCCGCAGCATCGGCAATAATGGTGCGAATTCCGTGCGCGTTGAGCAGTTCGGCAGCGAGCAGCATGTCGGGGTAGAGATACTGGCTTTCGGGATCATCATCGACAATGGCCAGTGTGCCTAGACGTTCACCCGGCCTGGCGCTGTTCCATTCATCCACGAACATCGACACCAGCAAGTCATCGAGCCTGGCCTCACTGAAATCCGCCTGCTCTTGCGAAGCCCCCATACACCCCGAGCCCACGTCGGCAAACTGCTTGGCGAGAAATGCCGCACCGGCATTGGTGTTGATTTCGATCAGCCGCGGTCCGTCCGGCGAGATATGGAAATCAAAGCCCATCAGCACGCTGCTGCTTTCACGCTGGCGCGTCAGGTCAAGGTCCGGATCGCGGGCATGAATGGCTGCCTCGTAGGATCTTGAAGCAGTGCTTTGGGCCACCGCCTCCACGAGCCTTGTCATTTGCCGGTAGTGATCGCGCGACAGGAACACGGCAGTGCCGGCATAGAGTCCCGGACGGGCGGTCAGAAGGCCCTCCAGCCCGAGACCTCGACTGCCCCCGGCAACGCGGGCGCGGCGCGTTTCCGCGTCAAACGGAAGGCAATGGCAGGAGCTGTTGATCGCCGCGACAGTCGCGGTATCGCAGCATCCGGCCTGCCCGGCAGGGGTCAGCATGAGCATGCCCTCTGCACCGTGCGGCGCAGGCCTTCATCTCCGGCACAACAATCGTGCATGATGAAGGCGAACAGGACGCCAAGGGTTTCGAATTCGGCATGATAGATCATCTGCTTTCCCTCGCGGCGGGCGCGGACAAGCTCTGCGTCGGCCATCAATTGCAACTGGGCGGAAACGGTTTTCACATTCTGTCCGATCGCTCCGGCCAATGCGCTCACCGACGATCCGCCTTCACCGGCCTGCACCAGTGTCTGCAACAGCAGCAAGCGCCCTTCATGGGCAAGAACCGAAAGAATTCTGACTGCGGTGTTGGTTTCCATCATTCTCTTATTCCATGGAATGTCAGAATATTCAAGATGCCCCTGCAAACCGGCATGCGGCATCGTGGACCGCACTGGCCCGGCCCCTTCCCAGCCCTTCGCGCATCGGATAGAAATATCCCGATGGCAAGCACGGCACTTGAAATGGACACGGCGGAACTCGCAGCGCTTTTGCATTTTTATGCCGAAAGCGGTGTCGACGACTTGTGCGAAGACGCGGCCATCGACCGGTTTGAACAATCGGCGAAAATACTCCAGTCACGCAGCCGGTCCCAGCCGCAGCCCGCCGCTGCCGCGCCAGCCGCAAGCGGCCAGAATTCCACCGGCAAACCGCCGCTGGCCGGGATGAGCGATGGACGCAAGAACGCCCCGCAACCGCTCGCACCGGCGCCGCAGGCCTCGCAACTGACCATACCCGGAGCCGCGGCGTTCGAGGATGCCCGGGCGCTGGCCGCAAGCGCCAGCACGATTGCCGAGCTGCGTGCGGCGCTTGACGGATTTACCGGCTGCAACCTGCGCCACAGCGCCAAGACGCTTGTTTTTGCCGACGGAAATCCGGAGGCCGACGTGATGTTCATCGGCGAGGCGCCGGGCCGCGAGGAGGATCTCCAGGGCATGCCGTTTGTTGGCCGCGCCGGACAATTGCTCGACCGGATGCTGGCGGCCATCGGGCTGAGCCGCGAAACCGCCTATGTCACCAACATGATTCCCTGGCGGCCACCCGGCAACCGCACCCCGGCCGCCCATGAAATCGAGCTTTGCCGTCCCTTCATCGAACGCCACATTGCGCTGGCGGATCCCAAAGTGCTGGTGATGCTCGGCAATGTAGCGAGCAAGTCTCTGCTGGACACGGACAAGGGGATCCTGTCGCTGCGCGGCACCTGGATGAGCCGCAAGATCGGCGAGCGGGAAATCCCCGCCATACCGACGCTGCATCCGGCCTACCTGTTGCGCAATCCTGCGCAAAAGCGTCTCGCCTGGGCGGATTTCCTGTCGCTGCAGGAGCGGCTCGAACAGCTCAAGAGCGACTGACAGACCCTACGGATCCGAACGGCGATGGAAGAAATATTTTCACCACGTCGCAATCGGGCCTTGCCGTCGCATTCGGGCATGACAAAGTTAATTCAAGAATCACATTTGCAATCAGGTCTGCAAGATCCGGATAGGCCGGACTTTGGCAGACCGCGCTCCGTTGGCAGGGAGAGCCGCCATGATCCAGTCCGTTCGATCGGTGGCGTCGTTGCTGCTTTCGACGTTTTTTCTGCTGACCGCGATGGGTCTGTCGGGGTACCTGATTCCGGTCAGGGCCGTGGCCGAAGGCTGGTCGACCTTTGCGATTTCACTGATTGCGACCGGCTACGCCATCGCCTTTACCGCCAGCTGCATCATCACCCCGAGACTGGTGCTCAAGGTTGGTCATGTGCGGGTGTTTGGCGCGCTGACGACACTCATGGCCATGTCTTACCTGCTGCATACGCTGGTGGTGGATCCTACCGTGTGGGTGCTGACCCGCGCCATGGCCGGCTTTTCGATCGCCGGCGCCTACATGATCATCGAAAGCTGGCTCAACGAGAAGGTCAGCAACGAAAACCGCGGAGCTCTGTTTTCCGTCTACATGATGGTCAGCATGTCGGCGGTGATGGTCGGGCAGTACATCGTTCCCTTCGGTGATCCGAGCGGGCCGACATTGTTCATGCTGTGCACCCTGATCTGTTCGATGGCGGTGATGCCGACGCTGCTTTCGAGCGCGCAATCGCCGCAGCCGCTGACCCAGGTCAAATTCGATGTTCCCGCACTTTACCGCCGTTCTCCGGCGGCGGTGATCGGAACCCTGCTCGCAGGCGTGATTGCCAGCGCATGGGGCGGGCTCGGGCCTGTCTACGCGACACAACTGGGGCTTTCGACAGCCGAGGGCGCCACCATGCTGGCCATTGCGATGGTCGGCGGGGCGATCTTCCAGTATCCGCTGGGTCGCATATCCGACCGAATGGACCGCCGCAGGGTGATGATCTTTGCCGGCATCATCGGTGTCCTCGCCTGCACAATTACCGTGAGCTTCGGCGTCGACAACCGGATCATCTTCTTTGCCGGCATGCTGTTCTTGGGAACCGTGCTGCTGCCGATCTACTCGCTCAATGTCGCGCATGCCAACGACCATGCCGAACCCGATGAGTTCGTCGAAGTTTCCAGCGGACTGATGATCACCTATGGCGTTGCCACCATGATCGGGCCGCTGATCACCGGTGGGGCGATGGACTGGTTCGGGCCGCACGCCCTGTTCGTGGTGATCGCCATCTGTTTTGCCGCCTATTCCGGCCATGCCGCCTGGCGCATCAGCCGCCGTGAGCAGCCCTCCGAAGAGATGCGGTCGGACTTCCTGCCGATGGCGGCAATGCCCGACCTGACGCCGCAGACAGCCGAGCTCGACCCGCGCTCCGACCCGGCCTGGGGCGAACAGACCGACGAGGAAGAAGACGAAAGCGCAACGTCCTGAGGCCAGGCTGCGATTGCATCAGCCCTGCGGCGTCACCAGTTTGCGCTGGGCCTTGCGTTCAAGGCCGAGGCTATGCTCGCGCAGGATCACGAAAAGGCCTGCCCCGACCACTATCGTGGTACCCACAAGCATGGACCAGGTGGGAACATCGCCGAACACGAAGTAGCCGATGAGAATGCCGAGCACGATCGAGGTGTATTCGAACGGCGCGATGGTTGACACATCGGCATGGCGGTAACTCTGGGTCAGCAGGATCTGTCCAAGCCCGCCGCAAAAGCCGGCCATCGCCAGGAGACTGACAGTCTGCCAGTCCGGCAGGATCCAGCCGAACGGCAATGTACCGAGCGAAAGCACCGTCGCCGTCAGCGAGAAATAAAGAACGATTGTCGGGGTCTTTTCGGTCAGCACCAGTTTGCGGACCAGGATCATCGCGGTGGCAGCAAGACCGGCCGATGCCAGCACCGCCGCCGCGCCAAGCGCCTCACTGGAGCCGAAGCCGTCCCCAAACAGGCTCAACCGCGGCCAGGTGATAATGAGGACGCCCCCAAGACCGACGGCGACCGCCGACCACCGGAAAACACGCACGGTTTCGCCGAGGAAAAGCGCCGCGAACACCACCGCCAGAAGCGGCATTGCATAGCCAATGGCAATCGCATCAGGCAGCGGCAGCCGCATGATGCCGTAAAAACTCAAGCCCATGGCGCTGACGCCGACGAGGCCGCGCAAGAAGTGCGACAGCGGATTTGCCGTGCGCCAGGCGGTATCGAGCTGCCCCCGCAATGACAGGAAAGCAAGGATCGGCCAAATCGCAAACGCCGAGCGGAAAAACACGATCTGGCCGGCGGGCATGCCGTCGGCGGAGGCCTTGATCAGCGTCGACATGGTGACAAGGACGGCGACCGAAGTGACCTTGAGCATAATCCCGATCAACGGCGACCCGGCCTGTCCATCACCAGCCTGGCCGCCACCGGCTTGCTGTGGCGCTGTCTGGCTGGGAGTGGTTGGCGGAGCTTCTGTCACCTGGCTTCTTTCATCGTCGAATTGCTGAAATGCGGCTGTCCAAAGTTCACAGATGGCACATTGCAGTGACCATAACCTGACAGGCGGGCATCGTCCGATCAATAATGCTGATGATCGCCCGCGTCGCGCTGATGGCTGCGGGCGATCACCTAAAGGCGGTTCAATCGTTCAGGGCGTCCCAGATGCGCTCAGGCGTGGCCGGCATCTCGATGTGGCGAACGCCACGGGCGCGGTAGAGCGCGTCCACAAGCGCGTTCATCACCGCCGGACATGCCCCGATCGTGCCTGCCTCGCCTGCGCCCTTGATTCCCATGGCATTGGTGGTGGAGGGAACGTTTCGGGTTTCGAAATCGAAGAACGGCATGTCCTCGGCACGGGGGACGGCGTAATCCATCAAGCTTGCGGTCAGCAGTTGCCCGTCCTTAGAATAGACGACGCCTTCGCTCAGGCACTGGGCAACGCCCTGGACAACCCCGCCATGGATTTGGCCAAGCAGCAGCACCGGATTTACCGTCAGGCCGAAATCGTCGACAATCGTGTAGCGGACGATTTCGACATGACCGGTATCGGGATCGATCTCGATTTCACAGACATGGGTTCCATTGGGATAGGTGGCCTCGTCCTGAACCACATCGGCAACCCCGGTGCGGTCCTCATCCGACTTCGCGGCCTTTGCCATGTCGGCGTAGCTGATTACCCGGTCGGTGCCGACGATCCGTGCCGAACCATCAACCAGCTCGATATCTGCGGCCGAGGCTTCGAGCTCATCGGCGGCCAGTTTCTTCATCTTCTCAGCCAACACCTTCGAGGCAGCGGAGACGGAAACCCCGCCGAGCGGGATCGAGCGCGAACCGCCGGTACCGCCGCCCTTTGCAAGCTCGGCGGTATCGCCCTGGCGCACGGTGATCTTTTCGAAATCGATGCCGATCTGGTCGGCGACGAACTGGCTGTAGGCGGTGGCATGGCCCTGCCCGTTGGTCTGGGTGCCGATGTAAAGCGTGATGCCGCCATCGGCATCGAGTGTCAGCCTGGCCGGCTCTGATCCGGCAAAGGCGCACGCCTCGATATAGACCGCTGTACCGAGGCCGCGCAGCTTGCCGCGGGAAGCGGCGTCCTTGATCCGGTCGGGGAAACCGGTCGCATCGGCCTTTTCCAGAGCGCGGGTCATGTGCCCGTCGAATTCGCCGACGTCATAGTTGCGGCCGCCGGGCGTGTGATAGGGGAACTGTTCGGGTCGGATGAAATTCCGCCGCCGAAGCTCGGCCACCGGCATGCCGATTTCGCGGGCCGCGGCATCGATCAGCCGCTCGATCAGGAACGCCGCCTCCGGGCGTCCGGCGCCGCGGTATGCATCAACCGGCGTGGTGTGGGTATAGACACCGCGCAACTGGAAATCGAGATTCTGGATGTCGTAGACACCGGTGGCCATCGAGGCGCCAAAAACCGGAATGAAGGGGCCGAACTGGCTCAGATAGGCGCCCATATTGGCAAGCAGATCGATTTTCAGGCCGAGAATCCGGCCCTCCCTGTCCGTGGCCAGCGAAGCGGTGACCTTGTTGTCGCGCCCATGGGCATCGGCGAGGAAGTGCTCGGTACGGTCGGACACCCATTTGACCGGGCGGTTGAGCCGCCGCGCGGCCTCCAGCGACAGCGGATACTCCCGGTAGTTGAACGTCTTGGTGCCGAAACCGCCGCCGACGTCGCGGGTGATCACCCGGAAATCCTCCAACTCCATCCGGAAGATGTCCTTGGCGAGGGTCTTTCGAATCCCGTGAACGCCCTGGGACCCGAGCGTCAGGGTAAACTTTTTGGCTTCACTGTCCCATTCGGCCAGACAGGCGCGGGGTTCGAGGAAATTGGAAACAAGCCGGTTGTTGATGAAATCGATGGTGGTGATGTGATCGGCCCCGGCGAAGGCCTGTGCGGTCTTTTCCGTATCGCCGATGCGATAGAGAAAGGCCTGGTTGGTGCCGAGATCCGGCCAGACCAGCGGACGGTCGGCATCGAGCGCCGACGACAGATCAGCCTGGGCCTCGCCGATCTGCCAGTCTATTTCGATCAGTTCGGAGGCTTCCTGCGCCTGCGCGAGACTGTCGGCAACGATGAAGGCAACCGCATCGCCGACATGGCGGACTACGCCGTCGCACAGAAGCGGAATGTGTTTCTGGGCATGACGGGTTCCGTCAGGCTGCTTGAGCGTCACCTGGTTGGTCACCGGCCCGAGATGGGCCACGTCACTCGCGGTCAAGACCAGATGCACGCCGTCTGCCGCGCGTGCGGCTTCCACATCGGTGATTTCAAACCGGGCAGCGGCGTAAGCGGAGCGGAGCACATATCCGCGCAATTCGCGTTCGGCCCGTACATCGTCGGTGAAACTCCCCTCGCCCTTGATCAGCTTGAGGTCTTCCTTGCGCAACGCCGAAGCGCCCACGCCGAATTTAGGTGTCGCGATATTCATGGCATTTCCCGGTAGTGGATTGGATTTGGTGATCGCGGGCGCGAGTCCGTTACCATAATTAGCCCGGGAGCCAGGAATGTCGAGTGCTGGTTTTCGCCCCCCTGACTGATGGCCGGACTTTCCGCAGGGTTCGCCCACCGGTTCGCCGGACCGACACAAGCAGCGCCAATTGCACCAATTGTTTTTCGCGGAGGCATCACTGCGGGTGTGGATGCAGGGAAAAGTCACGACACCGTTCCAGCCACCCGATGAATTGGTGGGGTTCCATCGCAGTCCACCCAAACTCTATTCCTGATTGAAGGGTCCTACAGGCCACAAAATTCTCAGGCTTCACAATATTCTTCTCCGCCTAAAACCATCAAGGCAACATACAAACAGTATTGCCCTGAACGACTAGCTGATTTTGTCGAATTTCAATTCAAATCTCACGCATGATCAGCACGAGATAGCGAAAATCCTTGTCATCAGATCGGTTTTGGCGGGACTTTCCTCCCGTCGTTTGATGCGGGGTTATCTTAACCCGATGTCAGGATCCGTCGTGATAGCGTCCCGTCCCATAATGGGAAAATACGGGGCATAAAGCATATGCGGACTGAAACGGGACAAGTCTACAAGCTCACGGATTACAAGCCGACCGACTTCGTGGTCGAGCGGATCGATCTGACTTTCGAGCTTGATCCAAAGGAGACAACTGTTGTCTCCCGGGTGATCCTGCATCGCCGCGAAGGCGTTGCCGCGGATGCACCTCTGGTCTTTGACGGCGACGAACTCACTCTCGACAGCCTGCAGATTGACGGCAATGACATCGACGCGTCGCTGTACGAGGCCACGCCGGACAGCCTGACCATTCGCGGCCTGCCCGAGAGCGGTCCGTTCGAGGTGACTGTCAACACGACGATTTCACCCGATACCAATACCAAGCTGATGGGGCTTTACCGCACCAATGGCGTCTATTGCACCCAGTGCGAGGCGGAAGGTTTCCGCCGCATCACCTATTTCTACGACAGACCGGATGTCCTGGCGGTCTATACCGTCACCATCATCGCCGGCAAGGATGACGCCAAGTACCTGCTGTCCAACGGCAACTTCCTGGGCGGCGGCAACTATGACGAAGGCCGGCATTTTTCCGCCTGGTTCGACCCGCATCCCAAGCCCTCCTATCTGTTTGCACTCGTGGGCGGTGACCTCGGCCTGATCGAGGACAGCTTCACCACCATGAGCGGCCGCGAAGTGGCGCTCAAGATCTATGTCGAGCATGGCAAAGAAGGCCGCGCCGGCTACGCCATGGACGCACTCAAGCGCTCGATGAAGTGGGACGAGGAAGTCTTCGGCCGCGAATACGATCTCGACATTTTCCAGATCGTCGCCGTGTCGGATTTCAACATGGGCGCCATGGAGAACAAGGGGCTCAATGTCTTCAACGACAAATATGTGCTGGCCGATCCGGAAACCGCAACGGACGCGGATTACGCCAACATCGAAGCCATCATTGCGCACGAGTATTTTCACAACTGGACCGGCAACCGCATCACCTGCCGCGACTGGTTCCAGCTGTGCCTGAAGGAAGGGCTGACGGTTTACCGCGACCATGCGTTCTCCG
>Ga0209345_10003271_pt1 | contig 16864 bp, 16 predicted proteins | sample Cruoilmetagenom7_FD_187294 | JGI IMG/M metagenome (GOLD analysis project Ga0209345, IMG submission 187294) | Oil polluted marine microbial communities from Coal Oil Point, Santa Barbara, California, USA - Sample 7 (SPAdes) (version 2) | ecosystem: Environmental > Aquatic > Marine > Oil seeps ...
CCTAAACTAAGTTTATTATTATATCCTTTGTTTAATAGGTAATTATCGTTATGAGGTTGAGTAAAAATATAGTTTTCATTCTCTCGTTGATTATTTTCATCAATAATATCTATCATAAAATTTAATACTTTTTGAGCAAAAACCTCGCTATTTACGTTTCTATCTATTTCAATACCACAATGCGTTTCTACAGCTTTATTTAAGCCAAAAAAACTAATGGATTTTAAAGACTCGTCAATCCAATCACCATTTTTCGGCTCAAAAAATTCGGAAATTATTTTCTTCCAATGATTTGAAGATTTTAATTTTCTATCTACTAATTTTTTTTTATTAACAAAAAATTCAAACACAGAATCTATTTTTTCGTGCAAATTTTCGAAAAAAATATCGTCCTTTTGGTTAGATTTTTTAGCAATTACATGTAAATTTATCAGAATTTTGTCTAAAACGATTTTATTTCTTTGTTCTTCGCTTTTATTTAGCTTGTGGACGTTTATAAGGGTTGAATTGAGCAAGTTTGACTGGTTTTTTTTGTAGAAAATAAAATTATTACGATAACTTGAAGTGAAAACTTTTTTTAAATTATCAGACTCGCTTTTAGAGCTAAGAAAGTCTGAATAATCGTATAGAATTAAAGGAGATATGAGGTCATTATTTAGGTTAATTTGATAGATTAAATTCTTTAAAAAACCGTCGAAAAAATGAATCTTCGAATTTTCTGCATTATTCTTTTTAATATTATTCAAAAAAGAGAATTCTAAAGAAAGGTGAGATTTCTCGTCGTATAGCCTATTACTGAGTTTTAAAATCTGGGAAGTTATGATATTAAGAATATTTGATGTATCTTTGTTAGAATTAAAATAAGATAAAAAAGAATCATTAAAATTGCCCAATAAAATATCTTCAGAAAAATAAGGCTTGAATTTAGTTAAAATATCGAAAAAATTCATTATTAAATTAATAAAGTCTTTATTATTATCCAGTTTATCAAGATTAATCGAATTTTGCTTGCTAATATATTCTACGATTGATGTTGAGTCAAGATAGAAGCCTAAAGGTCTTAAACTCCAATAATTTAAGTTTAACAAAGCTATCTCTCCTGATAAATATAAGTCCGCTAAGTTTTTAGGGAGTAAACTTAATAAAAGAAATTGTTCAGACACATCGGATCCTAACTTAGAGATAAATTGTTCGGGATTTAAGTTTCTGTCAAAAAAACTAAAAGCTTCAAAAGGAGGAGTTCCTAATCGAGTTAATTTGTGCCTTATTTCTTCCAGCCCATTTTCTAATAGAATCGCGTTAACATATTCCCTCATTAAGGGTGTTGTTAAATAACCAATGTTAGCTTTAGAGAGACGCTCTTTTACTTTATTTGATATTTGTATTGCTAAAAATTTCTCCAACTGTCCTTCCTTAATCAAATAATCTTCGATTTTATTCGCATTAAAAGGCTCTTTCGAGTATTTAGAAGTCCTTATCATTATTGGTTTGTTTTGATCGTTGAGGATTTGTTCCATCGATACTATATTTTTTAAAATTTGTTTCCCTAATGTGCTTAGTGTATAACCACTCTCGGAAGTTGATATTAAATTACCATTTTTTAGCGCTTTTAAATGAAAAGAGAAATTTACTGAGTTTGGATTGGCACCTAAAACTTCTTTTTGAAGCATTGAATAAGGTAAAGGATTACGAATTATGTTTAATTTTTTCAAAATATCAATTCTTATCTTTTGACCTAGTATCTTTAGCTGTTTCTCTAGAACATCAATATTTTTGTCGGAATCCACTTTAAGTTCAATAAACCTTGAATATCATTATTTCTGCTTAACTATATTATACTTAAGAGGTATATAAAAATTAGGAATTTTACAGACCAAAATAAGAATAGATATTATGTAGGTGATAAATTGCAATATAATTTTTAATTTTCCGAAAGAATTTCTTGTTCTGACTCTTTAAAGAGGATTTATTAATATTTTAGTTTGTAGAGAAACGATTTTAATGAAATCAAGTACATAATAAATATCTTATAAAAAGAGTACTAAATAATTTTTCAAATTGAAGGTTTTTTAGCGTGCTGATACTGCTATCCTTTCAATTTCGTCTTTTCTTTTTACTGCCCTTGATTCTTGGCTATCTTTCGAAGCTAATATTAATTCTTGAGCCAAATTCGCTGCAAATTGTCGTTCGTTTGAGTGAGATCTTGCACCAATAGCTTGTACTAAATATTTAATTGCTAAATCAACTCGGCGCTGTGGTGCTATATCAACAGCAGACGCATAAGAAATTCCACCTCGGGCGATCTTTGTCGTTTCTTCTCTTGGAGCCGTATTGCAAATCGCTTCAATTAAAATTTGGATAGGATTCACGCCTGTATTCAATTCTATCAAAGTAAACGCATTTTCTAAACTCCTTAAAAGTTTACTTTTTTTTCCTGAGCTATACGAGCTCTTATGCCCTTTAATTTTACTACCAATGAATCCAGGTGCTAGTAATCTGTTAATAAATCGTTCAATAATAGATATTTTAGTAGTTTTCCAAAAGCGCTTATGTTCATGCTTTCCAGCAGTATGCGGAATGATAACAGGTCTTAAGTTTATGTATTGTTCAAGAGTCCAATCCTTAATATTAATGTTGTTAAACGACCATTTATTAAATAATTTAATATCTTTTTTTGTTTTACTCAAGTTATTTCACCTATCGCATTGGTTTTTCAACTTTACCAGCAATCAAGGCTTGCATTGATACGCCGTTAACTTTCACAACTCGCCATCTTACTCCGGGAAGATCGCCCACTGCACGGCCCTTTGCGCCACCAATTCCTTCCACAATTACTCTATCATGTTCATCAATGAAGTTCAGAGCCCCATCTCCAGGGAGAAACGCAGTTATGGTTTTACCATTCTTTTTTAACTGAACACGTACGCACTTTCGAATAGCAGAGTTAGGTTGTTTGCTTTCTCGTCCTACTTTTTGTAGTACGATACCAAGCGCCTGTGGTGCCCCTTCCATGGGATCTACTTTCTGTTTTAATTTAAGCTTCTTTCTTTTATACTTTGTTTTGCTCCATCGATATTTTTTACGATTCATTTTCAGCTTACGAGCTGCATACAATCCTTTGGTTTTTCCCATTGAGAGATCCCTTAAAAATTTTATAATTGTTCTAAACTATTTATTATTTAATTTAAATATCTCTTTAAACTTAAAATTTTTGAATTTAGAATTAGATATTTAATTTTTTGTGTTGATTATTACATTATCAACCTCAAAATGGCGAAGCACAAGCAATTTTATTTTTTTTATCATAGAACCTTCTTTACCTATTGCTTTTCCACGATCTTGAGGTCGCACGGAAATAATCACGGTTTTCTTTTCGTTTCTGTTTTCCTTAATTTCAATATTTTGGACTTGAATTGAATTTTTAGTAGTATTCAAAATAAATTGAATAAAGCGCTCGAGATTTTCTGACCAAGGAATTACATCTATCTTTTTTTGAAGTTTAACCATGAGGTCTTTCACATGTTCTCCAGCTTTACCAATTGCTTTCCCTACATCTTCTTTTTTAACTAAGAAAATGATTATCTCAGAATTATTTTCTGGAGAGACAAATATTAAACAATCTTTAATAATAGCACCAGAGATATTATTAAACAGCGAAATTAATTCCATTGATTGACGATCTATTTTGATCTTTCTGCGTAACATAATTATATATATTCCACGTATTTATTGATTACTTTTGGTTTTTAAAGATAACAAGTCTGAATCTCCAAAATCGTTAATCCCAATAATAGAGATCATATAAGGTTTGCCCATTGCTAAACCTAACTCCCACGAAGAGCCATGATATCTGTGAATGAAGAGAATATCGTTCATAAGAGAGTTATAATAACTTAATTGAGCGTCTAATTCGGCCGGACAGTTGTTTGCGATGATAAGCATCTTAAAGGGTTTTTGCCTAAGTTGATTAAGAACTTGGGATTTACCAAAAATTATTTTTCCAGTCTTATAAGCGACTTTAATGTTTGTATCAACGTCAAATACTTTTACTTTCTTTCGAGATAAATCAATTGATTCGACCATCTTTTTGCTTTTCCTTGCCATCGTCTTTACATAAAGTATATGTTTTAATTATCAATAGTGAAGTAATAAAATAAAATCATAATAATATAAAATTTTTTCGCTTGTTCCCCTATTTCTTACTGTTAAGGATTTCTAAATTCGCATCTAGATCGAACGAAATTTTTACACGACCCGTGCCCATAGGGACAACCTGCCCAATTATGACATTTTCGGGAATCCCTAATAGCCGTTCTTCCTCACCATAGAGACCAGCGTCTAACAATTGATTTACAGTAACTTCAAAAGCAGCTCTTGCAAATACACTAGTTTTTGAGCCTGAAATCCCGTGTCTACCGATCGATTGAATTGAACCTTCAACGCACATTAAATCAGATAAAATTAGTAGGTGCCTTTTATCAACATCTAGCCCCTGTTGGTCTAGAACTTTTTGTGCTTCGTTAATTATCATATTTCGAGCCGCTTCTATACCATAAAGTTTTTCAATTTCGTGGATATGGTTTGAAACCGTTCGTGTGACATCAACACCTTCAATTTGAACCACCCCATGCATATTTGTACCTTCAGTTTTAATAACCCATTCCTTATGATCATCTGTTGGCGTTATTAAACCTCGGTTAATACCTCGTACGCCTTTTACAACTTTTTTTAGGATTTTTTCTCTTAATTTTTGAAGACTTTGAAGGTCCTCGATGCCAGGGTCAATTATAATAGAATTACCTTCTCGTTTAATGGTTCCCTTTTTTTTGTATCTTTTTAAAATCTCAGGAATTCCATCAATATCAATACCCTTTTTTTCACAGATTTCTGGAATTAAGTTGATGATGATGGTCCAATTAACAAAATCCAAGTCGATGTCATGTGTAATTTGCTCAAAACGAATTTGCTCAATTAGATTATGAATTTCAAGCGCCTTTTCTTCGCTTTGATTATACGGAGGTTCTAAATATATAGTTTGTTGAGGTGTACTAGGAAATCGTCGAGCATCTACAATTTCTATAAGTCTAGGGAGCCCTTGAGTAACTGAGAATTCTTCAACCCCCGCGTAGTGGAAGGTTCTTAACGTCATCTGTGTCCCCGGCTCTCCAATACTTTGAGCTGCAACTGTTCCTACAGGTTCGTTAGTTTCGACTATTGCATTAGTATAATTGATAAAAATCTTATTTAAAAGGTATTCCAATTGTTCTTCTTCTAATTCTTCATCTTTAACGCGACCTCTTATTTCTTCAATCAGATCTTCAGGAATACCATCTTTTTTTAATTCGTTTAATTTATCTTTTAGAATTTTTTGTGTAACTTTTACCATCTTATTTAACCTTAAAATTTTTTAAAAATCTATCCTAATTTTTCTTTTTTCCATTCTAAATATCCTTTTGTGAGCTTACCTCGCCATTTTGCGTTTTTTCCGGTGTCTTTTTCGTATAATTCCCTTAGATCCTCTTCGCTAAGAGTTTGATCTTTTTGATCAGGTTCAGGTTGTTTTTTAATATCTGGTTTTTTAGATTTTGTCGTAGCTTTAGGTTTTTTTATTGTAGTTTTGAGTTTTGGCGATTCTTTAATTTCTTCTCGAATTAGATCAATATCAAGTGCTTTAGCCTTAAGCAGTAATACTTCAAGATTTACAGCTGCAGAATGGTCAGTATGCATAGGATCTATACCATCATCACCATATCTAAACTGAATAACATTTTTGTCACTATTTCTTACTGTCCCGTCGTTTTCAATTATCATATCTTGTAAAGCGTTTACAAGTCTTCTTTGCATATATCCACTTGTGGATGTGCGAACTGCCGTATCTACAAGGCCTTCTCTCCCACCCATCGCATGGAAGAAGAATTCCGCTGGTTTTAACCCTTTTCGGTAAGAAGATTCAACAAAACCACGTGCTCGAGGGCTTAAATCATTTAACTTGAAATGAGGGAGTGTCCTTGAAATATATCCTCGATTAATTCTTTCACCTCTAATCGCTTGTTGACCTACAACGGCAGACATTTGTCCTAAATTTAATATATTTCCTCTCGCACCTGACTTTGTCATAATTACAGAATGAGCTTCATCACCGATATAGTCAGATGCTGTTTCTTCAGCCATTTTTCGCGCTTCTGCAAGTATTTGTCGAATTCTAAGTTCTAGCGTTTCGCGCATTGAGCGTCCAGGGGCTCTTTTTAAAACCGTGATATCATTTTCAAAATAGGCTTTTATTAATTTTAGTGATTCATCATTCACGTCTTTCAATATTTTTTGAATTTTTTCGTAAGCTTCTCCGTGAACATATACTTCATCTAAGCCCATTGTCATTCCATTTTGTCGGATAACATACAATAACATTTTTGTAGCGCTATCTAAAAACGCTCTTCCACGAGCATTTCCGTGGTCTTTAATTATTCTCTGTAAAATGCTATTAGATTGCATGGCTCCAAATGAATTTTCGTCAATTGTCCCAGTTATTAATAAACCGTTTTTAATTAAGACATATGCATCGTACGGACAGTCTTCTTTTTCGCATACATCACATTTTTTGCAAAATTTTGATTTAACTCTTATATTCAAATCGTTAGGAAACAAAGTGCTAAAAATTTGTTTTCCAGAGTAAAGCGGTTCAGGGTCTGTTGTTAATGGAGTTATATCTTCCAAATTAAATTCAGGCTTAGTCTTAAAAACATCTCCTAAATAAAATAACTTTAAAGCATCTTTTTTGTTATAAAGCGAATTTAAACTAGTAAACTGAAAAACTGAAGAAATAAAATCTTGAATTCCGCCAAGAATTGGTCCGCCAAATCGTGGAGATAAAATATGCTCTTGAACTTTGAGTAATAATTCAGCTTCGGTTCGAGCCTCTTCACTTTGGGGAACATGCAAATTCATTTCGTCGCCATCAAAATCTGCATTATAAGGTGGGCAAACTGTTAAATTTAATCGGAATGTTTTACCATCCATGATTCTAACTTCATGAGCCATAATAGACATTCTATGAAGGGAAGGTTGCCGATTAAATAATACTAAATCGCCGTCTGCTAAATGGCGCTCAACGGTAAATCCTGGAGCAAGCATTTCAGCAATTATTTCTCGATTTTTAACGTATCGTAGGTCTACTCTTCTACGATCGGTTCTAATTATATAGTTAGCTCCCGGATGTTCGAATGGACCCTTTAAAACCAAATGTTTCATTTCTTCAATATTCCAATCGTTAACATTAGTTGGAATAGTTAGGACTTTAGCAATGGCAATTGGTACACCCACTTCGTTAATACTGATATAAGGAGATGGTGATATTACTGATCGCGCAGAAAAATCAACCCTTTTTCCGCTAAGGTTACTTCTAAATCTCCCTTCCTTTCCTTTTAATCTTTGGGTGAGCGTTCTCAATGCCCTTCCCGAGCGATGTCTTGCTGGAGGAATTCCTGACACTTGGTTATCTAAATAAGTAGTTATGTGATATTGGAGCAATTCCCATAAATCCTCAACAATTAAGTGAGGGGCACCAGCGTCTATATTTTCCCTTAATCTTTGATTAATACGAATAACATCAACTAATTTATGAGTTAAATCATCTTCAGATCTGATTCCACTATCTAATGTAATTGAAGGTCTCGCACAAACAGGGGGAATAGACAATACTGTAAATATAACCCATTCAAGTCTTGCGTTTTCAGGAGATACTCCTAAGATTCTAAGATCGTTATCAGTCATTTTTTTAAGACGTTCTAAAATCTCAATAGGGGTTATTCTATGAGAACCCTTATTTTCCTCCTCTTCGTAATAAGTTGTAGGTTTTTCTATAACAATTTTCTTCTTTTTTGCTCCACAATAAGGACAAATTTTACTCTTTCGCGCAAGTTTGAAGACAATGTTAGTTGCTTCTTCATCCGCTTCAGAGTATATCTTTCTGTGTTTTATTTGTTCCTCTCTAAAACCTTCCATTTCTTCTTCTGTCAGCATTAACCTCGAACATTCTGGACAGATGCTTCTTAAAACTTTCAATACTTTTTTCGCATATCCAACATGGATTACGGGGCGGGCGAGTTCTATATGCCCAAAGTGCCCCATACAGTTACTTACGAGGTTACCACAAGTCTGACATCTCTGTCCTGGCTCGATAGTTCCTAAACGTTGGTCCATAAGACCACTAGGTATGGGTAGTCCATCTTCATCATATGTATCGGCTGTTATTATTCTAGCAGCAGACATTTTTCTAATCTCATCGGGGCTCAACAACCCGAATTTGATTTTATCAATTAATTTAGTACGACTAAACGAATAGCTCATAAACCCAAATCACTCTTAGATTTTAGATTATCAATATAATACAATAAAGAATAAGTTAACAAGTTCTGCAACACTATAAAGAATTTAAGCAAGCAAATATTAAAAATTTTTCGGATTAGACATTTTTTTATCTTTTCTTTTATTAATCTATATCAAAGAATTTAATTTTAGATATTTTTAACTAATTAGTGATGAAGATAAAGAATTTTTTTAAGAGTAAATTAGTCCTTTTCATTATTCAAATCTTAATTTTAAGTTTATTAATGTCTATATTTCACTATAACTCTCAAATCGAGTTTACTAGCTCAATTTCAGAGGAAAGAAAGTTGATAATCCAACTTCTTTCGAATTATATTATTTATAACAATATCTTTGGTTTTATGTACATATACTTTACTTGGATTTTAGTATCTCTAGTGCCAATTTTTATTTTCAACGATTTCAAGAAAGCTTATTCTATGAATTTGCTCGCATTCTTTTTTCCTAACTTCTTCTTTTACGTTTTTTATTACCGGTACTCAGAAATATATTTTAATGCTCTTTTTCCTTCACTTATTATAAAAACAATCATCTTGGGTATTACGATCGTAATTATTTCGATAGGTTTATCGTTAATCTTAAAATTTATTAATCGTTTTAGAAAAAAAACAAAAGAAGAAAACTTAAAGCAGATTGAACTTCAAAATAAAATAACTTGTCAGAATTGTGGAACGAAATTTAATTCAGTTCCCAAATACTGCTATAAATGTAATAATCTTTTAACAAATGAGTTAGGGGAACACATTGGAAATAAAAAGTAATAGTAATTCTTTAGATTTATTATTTAAACCAACAAGTGTATTAATTATTGAAGCGAAACCGAAAATTGCTTTTTTCATTGAAGGATTTATTAGACAAGGATTTGATTTAGAAAAACTTTACTTAGTTTCAACCAAAGAAGATGAACTTTTAGGAATAAAATGTTATAAATCTATTGACGATGTTCCAGCCGATACAATGGATTTATTGATTTTATCCATTAGAAGAGAGCTTGTAGTTCAAAATTTAAAAGATATATTATCTAAAAAAAAAATTAATTTTATTCATATTTTTACTGCTGGAACTGCAGAATCTGACGAAGTAGGACTTAAAATTGAACGGGATTTAAAAGAAATTTTAAAGAATTATCCAAGAACCAGAAGTATAGGACCAAATTGTATGGGTTTGTATTGTCCACGCGGAAAAGTAGCGTATTACTCCTCTTTTCCGGTTGAAAGTGGGAAAATAAGCTTAATCTTCCAATCAGGAGATTTGCATTCCAAAATGGTTAAATTTAGTTCTCGAAGGTACAACCTAAGATTTTCAAAAGGAGTAAGCATAGGTAACTGTATTGACTTACAAGTTTCTGAACTTCTACAATTTTTCAACGACGACGACGAGACTGATTTGGTTTGTATTTATTTCGAAGGTTTATCCACTTTGCACAAAAATGAAGGGAAAAGGTTACTAAAAGCGTTTAAAGAGGCAAAAAATCCGATACTTTTTATGCGAGGGGGTAGAACTGAACGAGGCCAAACAGCAGTTTTAACACATACAGGCTCAATGGCGTCTAAACGCAAGATTTGGGATGCAATTTTTACCCAAACAACTATTATCGAAATACCACCGTCGTTAGATGAGCTGATTGATTGCGCTTACCTTTTTTCAAATTATATAAAAAGGTTTAAAAAATTAAGTAAAAAAGTTATCTATCCATCAGGTAAACGCGCTTTAGTTGTTCTATGGTCTGGAGGATTTGGAATATTGGCAACCGATACTTTAACAGAATTGGGCTTAGAATTACCATTGTTTGAAGGGGAAAAGTTAGAAAAATTGAAAAAAATTTACCCCATCAAAATCGGCAGTTTATCTAACCCTTTTGATATGCCATGGGTTACTGCGGATAAAGTATTTCTAGAGGTATGCAAAGCAGCGATAGATGATAATATAGATTTAGTTATTGTAGAAACCGACGCTTGGAGGGACTTAAACGATGCTAGGTTTAAGGGTTATTACAACAATTTGCTTGGTATAAAAATGCATGCTGAATCCTTAGAAAAAGTTTTTATCGTTATTCTTCATCAATATCCAAGCGAATCTCGGGCAATATTCCACGATAAGCTGGTCGAAGATGGATTTTTAGTGTATCCCTCAATAGAAAGTGCTGCAAAATCTTTCATTAAGTTATATAAATATGGTCAGAAGAGGAAACGATTGTTTGGTAAAATTAATTAAAGTTCAAAGTAAATAAATTTTGTAATATTGCTCAAAAAGTTTTATTTTAGTTTGAAAAAAATTAAGAGAATGTGCTGTTTTGTGGTCGGAGAATTAATAGCAATTTTAGCAGTTCTAACTTTTGTAGGATCAAATGTGCTCTATCGAAAGACAGAACGTTATGCGAGCCCTACATTTATTAATTTCTTTCGTACTGCTCTCGGTACTATAACATTTGTCCTTGCTGCCGTAGTCTTGGGACTCCTTCCTTATCTTTTTTTACTCCCATGGGAATTGTGGGTAATTTTATTCGTTAGTTTTCTTTTTGGCCAGGTAATCGGTGATACTGCTTATTTTAAAGCTCAAAAAGAGCTTGGTACAACAATTGCTTTAGCAGTTTCCATGACTTTTCCTCTTTTTACTTTTATTCTATCATTAATTTTTCTAAATCGGCCTTTTGAAATCAAGATGATTCTGTCGCTAATTTTCATTGGATTGGGGATAATTATTATTGGAAAATATAAAATCAAAGCTGAAAATAATAATTCACTGAAAACAAATTCAGGAAATTTCTCAAGGAAAAAAAAAATACATGAGATAATAGAGCATACTTCTTTTAAAGCTATTGGTTATGGTTTATTTGCATCCCTCGGATGGGCTATCGGTATAGTCATTATTGACTATGCAACAAACCAGATTGACCTAATTTTAAATGTTGAAGGAGTTAGTTCAATTATTAGTAATGTAATTCGTTTTCCATTTGCTTTAGCGATTTTAATATTAATGGTATGGAAAGAAAATAATGCTGCCGATCGTAGTCAAACTTCTTCTTCTCTAAAAAAACCCTCTCAAACATGGTTAGTTTTAATTTTAGCATCAATTATTGGCACATCTTTAGGAGCTTATTTATATACCGAAGCTACTCGCACTGCTGGTGCTATTGTCATGTCTTTATTAGCTAGTACAAGCCCAATAATTTCGCTTCCTTTAACTTACTGGGTGAATAAGGAGAAAATATCAATACAAAGTTTTTTAGGAATAATTTTTACGATTATTGGCATAATCTTAATATTATTTTAATTAATAAGATAAAAGCTTAAATCTAAATTCTAAAAAAAAACAAAATTATTTTGAAAATGTCTTTAGAGAAATTTATCGTATTTAAAATTATGAGTATCCATAATTAGTTTTGTCATCTCTACAAAAATTTCTTTAATGTTAACATCTTCTTTCGCAGATGTTTTAAAAAACTGTACTTTTTTGTGTTTCTTACAAAAATTCTCTATCACTAACTCATTTACTTTCTCAATGCTATCAGCTAAATCACTTTTACAACCAATTAATAATTTCGGAGTATTCTCTTGTTTTTGCTTAATAAGATGTTCGTACCACCAATTTAAGCCAAGTAAAGTGTTATTAAGGTTGAATAGGCTAAATACCATAAAAATACCGTTTGCTCCATTAATATAATAACTAAACATTTGTTTAAACTGTTCTTGACCGCCAAAATCCCAAATGGAGAGACGTACATACGTTTCATCGCCATCTACAACAAGAGGGATGTCATAAGTGTAAAAATCAATACCTATAGTGAGTCTTGTGTTTGCGTCGAATTTATCAAAGCATAGTCTTCTTGCTATGCATGTCTTTCCCACACCACCTTGACCCAGTAGACAGATCTTAAATATATAATAAGGCTGGACTTCACGTTCAAATGTCATTAAACTTCAACCTCTAAATACAGTGTAATATAAATTTGTGTTTTCTAGAAATAAACATTACAATCAGTTTTAAATCTTTATATCGTAAATTGAAAAAAAATTATTTCCAGATTACGAACCAAAAATAACTCCAGATACAATTGAAGATTATTTGAGGGGGCCAAGCATAGTCTATGGCATTCTTGCGGAAGTTGGAGAGGTGAGCTCAAGAAATTTGAAAAGGATTGTAAAACATTTTAAAAAATACATTAAGAAAGTTATTAAAAACCCTGGTGGATCCCGGAAAGGTAACATTGCAATTGGAACAGATTTTAACCAATATTATCCTTCTGAAGAAGAACTATTAGCTTTCGAATTAGGCAAAATTGTAGAAAAAATCGTTTATTCACATTCCAGAGAAGAGTTTAAAAAAGTTAAGGTACAAGAAGGAATCAAATCTCAAAAAATTGAATTTAATGAAATTTACTTTAGACATGTTGATGTCATGGGATCGGGAAGATTCTTTTACGCAGAAAAAAGTCCTGAAAAAAAAGATGTAATAATATGACTGTTTGAATGAATTTAACTATTTTTATGTTGAAAAAAGAAGTTATAAAACTGTCATTAATCTTTAAAAATTGTTAAAAATAAAATAAAAAAAGAATTTTGAAAATATTAAGCTTTCAAGCTTTCAGGAAATCGCTCTAAATTAAGTTAATTGCGATTTTCATGTCGCCTTGAGTTACTTTCTTTCGACCTGAGTGTTTAGCAATACTTAAAGCACAACCAGTTAATTCTTTAGCGTATTCTTCTAAATAATCCATTAATTTATCAACTGCGGCTCTACTTACGATTTCAGCTCCGGCCTTTTTCATTAAAGCCCTTAAAGGACTCCATGCGAATGCTGCCATAATTTTTTTTCCTCCACTAATTTTTTAAAAATTTTTTTTATAATTACGATGGTAATTATATTTAATTTAGGATTACTTATATTTAAATGTGTTGGTTGATCATAGTTTATCCGAGTGATTTTATCGTCCAATTTTGGTCGACAAAAAGAAATTTTGTTGATAAGATAAGAAAAATTTAATAGCAAAATCGGATCATAAGATATGATCAAAAACTGTGTCCAGATTAAGTTATCTTGTGTAAACAATTAGAAAGAAGTATATAAAAAGTCAAACGTTTAGGGCCCAAATGGAAAATACAATATAGGAAGTAAAGGATTTCCATATAAACCGTCTTAATTTAGAAAGATCATTTGGTTTCGGGATAAGATATGAAGGGAAAAAACCGAAAAATCATAATCTTCTCTCTCTGTTAAGTATAATTCATTTCAATAAGGATGGAAAGAACTGATTATAAACCCTTTTACCTTTTTCTATACCGAATATTCGATTGAAAAATGTATTGCATTGGGAGGATTATCCGTGGAAAAGGACAAAATCGTAGTAAAGAATAAATTGGTTGGTTGTGACGAACCTCCGATGTATGAATTCTTTAATGAATATAATTTTGAGAAAGACGAGTAAATTAACTCATTAATATTCCCTGCTTCCAAATAGAAACGACCTTTGGTTAGGGTTATGACTTTTTCTGATAAATTTTTTGAGAAATATTCCAAACAAGAAGCCGAGGAATTCTTTCATGATGCATTAAGAGATATTGGTCTCGTGAGTGGGTATCACGGTTATTTGGAGGAGAGATTTATCGACTACGAGTCGGATACATTTCACATCTCCACGCATAACGGTAATTGGTTGGGAACTGGGTTATATTTCTTTCAAGATGCACCTTTATATGCAAGAGGATGGGCAAAATTCATAGCCCGAAAAAAGCTAAATTCCGGGAAGAAGACCATACGATTTAAAGTGATGAAAGCAAAGGTGAAATTGGACAATTGCTTGTGCTTCTGTGGAAAGCCCGCCCAGTCACTTTTTTTTAGAATCCGGAGGAAGTATGATTTATATCTAAATGCTATGGATTTGAGAATTGAAAATGAAGAAGTCTATCATTTTTTGGATAATTCCATTGTAGAGACCATTTGTCAGCTAGCGAGTAATCTCGGTTTTGAAGTAAAATCCGTGAGAGGGGCGTTTCCCAGCGGGAAAGCTCTTTCCTATACAGGACTCCTAAAGGATATGACCCATATACAATTCACGCTAAGAGAGGGATATTTCAACCTTATTCAAGATAAGGAAATTATTGATAGTGATTTGTTATAAATTTGAAAAAAATATTATGGCTATTTAAAATTAAACTTCAATCTGACATTTTCTATATACATATCCAAAAGTATGCAATGTATTCGGGGGAATTTATTATTCTTATATCAGATGGAATGTGGATATGATTTTGTCTGCGACTAAAATCATCATCGCCTTCCTCGTATACAAAACCGCATCTTCCAAAGCTTTCTTCTCCGTTTATGGAATGAACCCAATAACTTCTCGTTTCTGCAGTTCCAATTGAATCGTACCATTTAAGTTCATATGTTAATAATCCTTGGTCACCCATAGATAAGATAACATCTATTGCAGTTATAACGCCATCTTGAAAGACATCAGTTCTAAGATTATGAGCAGTCACTTCTACATTATGAAAATGTAGAGTTTTAGAGGGTTCAATAATATAAACATCTGGGATAATTACAGTTCCAGAATTATCATTTAATCGATTATTTTCTTGTATATAAGTATTATAAATACTTTGTATTCCTACTAGCTTTTGGATTAATGCAATCGCCATTTTTGGTTTAAAAGTGTAATGATCCATCCGATACACATTTTTTTCTTTCCAGCCACCATCGTAATACGCAAAATACCACCAATCATGTATCCCATTTATCGAATCTATTACAAAAGTGTTTTTTGTTTGTATTTATTTTTTCTATTCAATATCTCTTGTTTTGCTTCTATTACTATCGTTACGATGTTCCCGAACAGCGAAATTTCAGAAATCCAAATTTTTAAAAGGCGTTTTAATACAATACTATTGTAACAAGGTAAAAAGAGAAATTAGAAATATGTGACATAACTTTATAAGGTTAGATTACGATCACATATCATGGGATAATGAGTAATTCTAATGGTAATGTTAAAGCACCTAACGATAAAAGGCTAAGTTATACAGCTACAGGTATGTTATTAATTTGGATATTAATAATTATTTTTGGAATTATCTCCTTAATAAACGCAGTTCTACTCTCTAACATGCTTGTTTTTTGGGTTTTATCATTTGGAAATTTTTTTGTTTACTTTGTATTTATGGTTGGGTTTTTTCCAAGTAGGAGCATTTCTATTACACTGACAGATCTATTTAAGAGTAAGCGATGGATAGAACCCTCGAAATATATAAAGGGCACATTAATACAATTAGTAGCTGCTTCATTAGCGTCAATTTTAGCCATTATATTCTACGTAGGTATTAACTTCACGGAATTCTTTTTAATGTTTTCTTCGTTTGTATTTATTTTTTCTATTCAATATCTCTTGTTTTGCTTCTATTACTATCGTCACGATGTTCCCGAACAGCGAAATTTCAGAAAGCCAAATTTTTAAAAGACATTTTAATACAATACTATTGTAACAAGGTAAAAGAGAAATTAGAAACATTTGGCATAAGTTTATAAGTTGAGATTACGATCGTATTTAATGGGAAAATGAGTAATTCTAATGGTAATGTTAAAGCACCTAACGATAAAAGGCTAAAATTTACAGCTACAGGTATATTATTTATTTGGATATTAATGATTATTTTTGGAATTATCTCCTTAATAAACGCAGTTCTACTCTCTAACATGCCTGTCATTTGGGCTTTATCACCCGGCAGTTGGTTTTTTTTTATTCTATTAATTATTGGGTTTATTCCAAGTAGGATCATTTCTATTACACTGACAGATCTATTTAAGAGTAAGCGATGGATAGAACCCTCAAAATTTATAAAGGGCGTATTAATACAATTTATAACTGCTTCTATAGCGTCGATTTTAACTATAATTTTCTCCCAAGCTAATAACTTCACGGAATTCTTTTCAATATTTTCTTCGTTTGTATTTATCTTATTTTTCGTATTTCTCGGATTCTGCATCTATTTCTATGGTTTCGAACATCCCGCACGGCAAAATTTGAGAAATACACCATATAATAGGGTATAGATTAGTATCTACATCCAAGCTTCAGTTTTAGCTTTTGTATACCACAGAGAATTTTTTTCCATTTATTTCCAAAAATCAACATCATTTTTTTATTAAAAATGGAATATATTTTAATTTCTGCTAACAATTCTATATAGTATATTTTTAAAATAGAGTTGTTTATAAAATGGGATTCGAATACAAAAAACTCTCTCTGAAAACAAGGACTTTTTACGGTCTAGGGTCGTTCGGGATTAATTTAACAACGGGGCTATTTGGGGCGTGGACGCTAATATTTTACATCAAAATGATCGGTTTAGACCCTTTGTTATGGGTATTTTCTTGGCTTGTCTATTTGATATGGAACGCCGTTAACGACCCCCTTTTTGGACTGTTGTCCGATAGAACCCACACTAAGTATGGAAGAAGAGTCCCGTATTTAATGGTTGGC
>Ga0209345_10003273_pt1 | contig 16859 bp, 13 predicted proteins | sample Cruoilmetagenom7_FD_187294 | JGI IMG/M metagenome (GOLD analysis project Ga0209345, IMG submission 187294) | Oil polluted marine microbial communities from Coal Oil Point, Santa Barbara, California, USA - Sample 7 (SPAdes) (version 2) | ecosystem: Environmental > Aquatic > Marine > Oil seeps ...
CGGCGGTTCTCTCGGGGCACGATTGCTCAGCGAAACTGTGCCGCAAGCCGTAGCACTTCTCCCCGAAGATTTACGTGCGCGCTTGTCCGTGGTGCAGCAAACCCGCAAAGAAAGCTTAGACTTTGCAAGAGACATCTATACAAAGGCAGGCGTGAAGGCCGTCTGCGAGCCGTTTTTCTCTGATATAGAAACCCATTTAGCCAAAGCGCACTATGTAATCGCGCGCTCCGGAGCATCGAGCGTGTCGGAAATAGCGGCTATGGGCTTGCCGTCTTTGCTTGTCCCGCTGGCCATTGCCATGGACGACCATCAGAGCATTAACGCACTTTCTCTAAAAAACCTGAATGCTGCCCATATTTTGCCTGAATCAGAGTTTACGCCGCAGATAGTTAAACCTATCCTTGCGGAGAAATTAAATGATTCGTCCTGGCTTAAAACCGCTTCCAGCGCCGCCCGTAGTGCGGCCAAACCCGAGGCCACAGCTGATTTGGCAGAATGTGTCATTGCAACAGCAACGCGTTAACGGAACACCACATATGCAAACTCAAATGCCCTTTGAAACAGGCCCAATTCACTTTGTCGGCATAGGCGGCATCGGTATGAGCGGTATTGCCGAAGTTATGATCAATCTTGGTTATCAAGTCCAAGGCTCAGATATTCGCGAAAACGATATTGTTAAGCGCCTAAAACGTTTGGGCGCAACTATTCATATTGGTCAAAAGGCCGAACAAGTACACGGGACGGGTGCCATAGTCGTGTCCACAGCAATCCCCCAAGACAATGTCGAGTTGGTTGAGGCTAGATCTCTGGCCATTCCAGTGGTGCGCCGTGCCGAAATGCTGGCCGAACTGATGCGGCTGAAATGGGCGGTAGCGGTAGGCGGCACCCACGGCAAGACCACGACCACATCTATGGTGGCGGCGCTCTTGGACGGCGGTGACCTTGACCCGACCGTGATTAACGGCGGTATCATCAATGCCTACGGTGCCAACGCCAAGCTAGGCGAAGGTAAATGGATGGTGGTGGAGGCCGACGAGAGCGATGGCTCGTTTCTGAAACTATTCCCGACTGTGGCTATCGTCACCAATATCGACCCTGAACATATGGAGCATTACGGCGATTTTGATAATTTACGCGCCGCCTTTGATACCTTCGTCGAGAACCTGCCGTTTTACGGCTTTGCTGTGCTGTGTATTGACCATCCCGAAGTCCAAGCTTTGGTCAGCCGGGTCACAGACCGCAAAGTCGTGACTTACGGATTTAGCCCACAAGCCGATGTGCGTATTGAAAACCTCAGCTATGCCAATGGTGGTGCCGTATTTGATGTGGTGTTTCGTTCAAGAGGGGATAACGACGAAGTTCGCTGGGACGGATTAACATTGCCCATGGCTGGAGACCATAATGCGCAAAATGCTTTGGCTGCCATTTCAGTTGCCCATGAATTGGGTCTAAGCGAAACACAAGTCCGTACTGGCCTGAAAGGGTTTGGTGGCGTTAAACGTCGCTTTACCCATGTAGGTGAATGGAACGGTGTTACTATTATTGATGATTATGGTCATCACCCCGTAGAAATAGCGGCTGTCCTCAAAGCTGCGCGTCAGGTCTGTTCTGGTAAAATCCACGCGGTTGTCCAACCGCACAGATATTCCCGCTTGCAAGATTTATTTGAGGAATTTTGTACGTGCTTTAACGATGCTGACGCGGTCTATGTCACCGATGTTTATGCGGCTGGCGAAGCGCCCATAGATGGGGTTAGTGGTGATGCGTTGGTCGAGGGTTTAGCGCGCCATGGACACCGTAGTGCCGGACGCGTGACCCGCGAAAATCTGGCGCAAACCCTAAAGCCGAATATAGAACCGGGCGATTATGTGGTCTGCCTTGGTGCGGGTGACATAACATTCTGGGCCGCTGAGTTGGCTGATAAACTTGCCGAAAAACAGAGAAGCGCATAATATGACCTTTCCCTCCATACTTCACAGATTACCGGTCGTGCGAGGGAAGCTGAGCGAAAATGTGCCTTTGGCTCCCTATACTTGGTTGCGCGTCGGCGGGGTTGCGCAAGTTTTGTTCATGCCTAAAGATACCGCCGATTTGGCGCTTTTCTTGGCTGGGACGCCGCTGGATATTCCGGTGCAGGTCTTAGGAGCCGCATCCAATACTTTGGTACGCGACGGCGGCGTACCCGGTGTAACCATACGGCTTGGCCCGGTATTCGCCGAAATAAAGCAATATGATGATTTTTATATCAGTGCAGGTGCTGCTTGCCTTGATGCTAAATTGGCGAAGGTGGCAGGCGCTTATAGTATTGGCGGGCTTGAGTTTTACTCTGGCATACCCGGGACTATCGGTGGTGCGCTGCGTATGAACGCAGGCTGTTATGGCAGTGAAACCAAGGATGTTTTGTTCGAAGTCATTGCTCTGGATAGGCGCGGGCGACAGCAACTTATGACAGTTGAAGAAATGGAATATAGCTACCGCAATAGCAAAGCGCCCATGGATTTAATTTTTACAGAGGCGCTGTTTAAAGGTTATGAACGGCACCCGGAACTTATTTTTACCGATATGGCTAGAATTAAGGAGGACAGAGAAAAGTCTCAACCTATTCGCGCCAAGACTGGCGGGTCCACGTTTAAAAATCCTGATCCCAAGCAGTCAAATGGACGTGGAGCCTGGCAACTTATTTGTGATGCGGGTGGACGGGGGCACAAAATAGGAGGTGCGTTGATGTCGGATAAGCATTGTAATTTTATGATCAATGACAAACAGGCTAGTGCGGCTGATCTTGAACTGTTGGGGGAAACCATCCGCAAGAAGGTCAAAGAAAGCCAAGGGGTCGATCTGGAGTGGGAAATCCGGCGTATCGGCTTAAAATCTCCATATCATGCGGGGCAGGGACATGACTGAGAAAATAGCAATTTTAATGGGCGGCCTATCGGCGGAACGTGAAGTTTCTATCATGTCGGGCGAAGCTGTTGACGCTGCTCTAACCGCCGAGGGGTTTCAGACTATAAAAATAGATGCTGGCCGGGATTTGTGGATGCAACTCTCCCGTGCTAATCCCGATATTGTCTTTAATTGCTTGCATGGCGTATGGGGTGAAGATGGCCGCGTGCAGGGCGTGCTGGATTTATTCGGTAAACCTTATACCCATAGCGGGGTTCTGTCTTCGGCATTGGCTATGGATAAGCACCGCGCTAAAATAGTCCTCAAGGCAGCAGGTATTCGCGTACCGCTCGGTAAATTGGTTGATAGACAATTGGCGGCGCAAAAACATGTGATGACGCGCCCCTATGTAATCAAACCTAATTGCGAGGGCTCCAGCGTCGGGGTTTATATTGTGCCCAAAGGTGCAAACCGTCCGCCACTTGATATCGCGATGAACGAAAAAATGGGTGAGCAGGTATTAGCTGAAAAATTTGCGCCTGGGCGAGAATTAACGGTAACGGTAATGAACGGTAAAGCCCTTTGCGTAACCGAAATCATTGCCCATACGGATTTTTATGATTACGAGGCCAAATATGCAGACGGTGGCTCTAGCCATGTTGTACCCGCTAAAATACCGGCTTTGGCGACGGAGATTTGTATGGTTTGGGCCGAAAAAGCCCATATCGCGCTCGGCTGTCGGGGGCTAACGCGCTCAGATTTTCGCTATGATGATAAAAAAATAACAAAAAGTGTCACAAAAAAGGATATAGTAAACAAAATCGTAATGCTTGAACTCAATACTCAACCGGGAATGACCCCAAAATCGCTGGCGCCTGAACAGGCTGAGGCGACGGGAATGAATTTTCGCCAGCTTTGTCGCTGGATAGTTGAGGACGCTACATGGCCAAGATAGGGCACAATAAAGGGAAAGCAAAATTTGCAGGTGGCGGACGGCGTATTAGTCCGCTCAAGCCGGGGTTAAGCGGCGCACGGGCTCGTAATTGGGCGACTGCGCAACTGCGCAGTGCGCGGTATTCACGCCAAAAAATGACCCGTTTGGTGCTCGGCGTTGCGGTGTTAATTCTGCTTGTTGTATGGGGCGGGCTGTGGCTCGGCGGGTTCACGCCCAATATCACATCATCCTATGACCGTTTTGTGCAGCAAAAACTCACCAATATGGGCTTTGTTGTCAAACATGTAGATGTGGTCGGCGAGGGTCGGGTGCGCGAGGATAAAGTGCGTGAAATGCTGGGTGTGCGTCCCGGGGACTATTTATTTGATATGGATATTAAGAACGCCCAAGATCGTATTCAGTCACTAAGTTGGGTGGAAACTGCGGTTGTGCGCCGCCTCTGGCCTAACCGGATTGTTGTGCATATTAATGAGCGCCGCCCATTTGCCCTTTGGCAAAATAACCAGAAAACCCATGTTGTGGATAATAGCGGTGTTGAAATTTCGACGGCTGATGTCAATGAATTTGCAGATTTGCCTTTGGTGGTAGGTGCCGGTGCCGCAAAAAATGCCCAAGCAATTTGGGACACACTAAAAGCCCACCCCGAAGTTTTGGCTCGCACTGAAGCCGCCGTATTTGTCGGCCAACGTCGTTGGGATATTGTGCTGACGGGCGGTATGCGCATCATGTTGCCTGAGCATAATCTCGAGGCGGCATTACAAAGATTTGATAGTTATAATCGTGAACATGACCTGTTAGCGTTAGACTTACACCGCATCGATATGCGTATTAAGGGGCGGCTTATATTACAGCCAAAAGACAGTAAAAAAAACCGTAGAAGGGCTTGAACGGGACATGGCACTTTTTAAAGGCGGCCCCAATAACCAGCCGGATATATTTGCGGTACTGGACGTAGGATCCAGCAAAGTTGCCTGCTTTATCGGGCACTTAGAAGGAGGTGCTGGCGTACGTATTTTGGGTGCGGGCTACCATGCCAGTGCAGGACTAAAGGCCGGAGCGGTTGTAGATATGGATGCTGCGGAGCACTGCATTCGTCATGCCGTCACCAAAGCCGAAAAGGCGGCTGGCCTGGCCATATCGTCTATTATTGTTAATGTGTCCACCCGTTCGCTGACATCTAAGCATATCAATGTGGAAACAAAATTCTCCAGTGCCGAAGTCGCTGACAAAGATTTGCGCCGGGTTGTCGATACGGCCATGGCTGAATTCGCCGAGCCGGAGCAGGCAATCTTGCACGGGCTCCCCCTTAACTGGACGCTGGACGGGGAGCGCGGTATTCGCGATCCACGCGGTATGTTCGGCAAAAACCTAGGTGTTGATATGCACTTCGTCACCGCGAATGTCGGTGTGCTGCGCAATCTGGCCCACTGTATTGAGCGCTGTCATTTACGTATCGCGGGCATGGTGGCCTCGCCCTATGCGGCGGGTGAAGCGGTCTTGGTAGACGATGAGTTAGATCTAGGCGTGACCGTGATTGACATGGGCGCAGGGATTACAACGGCGGCCGTGTTCCGCGACCGGACCTTGGTCTATGTGGACGCCATTAGTGTTGGCGGTAAAAACGTCACCAGCGATATCGCCCGCGGCTTGACCACACCTTGGGAAGCTGCAGAACGCATAAAAACCATATACGGCTCGGCACTCGAAAGCCCTAGCGATGATACCCAGATGGTGCCTTGTCCGCCTATGGGCGCCCAAGATGAACTCCACCATGAGCCTTTGACCACTTTGACAAGCATTGTCCGTTCACGGGCCGAAGAAACATTTGAAATCCTCCGCGATAGATTCAAGGCGGCCGGCATAGGTGATTTCGCGGGCAGGCGTATTGTGCTGACGGGTGGGGCGTCGCAATTATCAGGTGCGGTGCAACTGGCGGAGTTTATATTTGGCAAACGGGTCAGGATCGGGCATCCCCACGGCTTACTCGGTCTACCGGACGAGATGACTGGCCCGGACTTCGCCGTCGCAGCCGGGCTCATTAAACATGTATTTCAAGAAAAGCACGAAGCCATCATCGGCCCGCCAGACCTCTCCGGCCGCCGCATCCGCCAACGCCGCTATGCCGGCGGCAATGTAGTACGGTCGCTAAAGTGGTTTAGGGATAATTTTTAGGCAAGAGGGAACGGGCGCGGCTAGGTATAGTTTGAAATTACCTTTTTTGCTTCACCCACAGACTGTATTCCGAATACGAATTTTTTCCCGTCTTTTGGATGTATCAATATCCCTTTTGAGTCGCGCGCATTATAGACCATGCCATATGATTTGGTTATTCGAATGCCCCAGCCGCCAACGAAACCATAATCTATCACCTCGGCTGTGTCGATTTCATCCCAAGTATGGCTCTTACTGGTAAATGGGCGCATTTTCATGGAAATCCTATCTTGATCGACGTGCACAGATAGCTTGAAAGCTTCGAGTAATGCCCAAATGGGTAAAAGAGGTAAGGCAATGAGGTAGCCTGCAAAACTACTCCGAAATATAGGTAGGGACAGAAATAGAATAATCAGACTTATTACAATCAATCAGACTCCCACAGGGCAACTGGGTGTAATTTTTGAATATCAGTGAAAACCATAGTAAGCCCCTCCATTTTTAACGCATAGAGTATTATGGAAGGTAAATCAATTCGAGATTGTGTTTGTGTGTTTCGGCAATGAATGAAGTTAATGCATCTGAACTATGACCTTCAGACTAAAACTATCTACTCCGCCCTTTGTTCTTCCTATGCGCCCGATGTTGCCGCATCAATTGCGGTAGGTGTGAAAGAAAATCCCAAATTGCTTTTATGCCGCCTGCGCGGGCGAGCACTTTTAGGGAATAATGCGGGGCTACGGGTGTGAAATCTGCGGGTTCGCCCGAGATTGGAGTGCCCGCTTTTATAGTGCTTAGCACCGCATCAATTCTATCCGGGATATTCCAGTCGGCCCGGTAAAGGACGGTGCCAGTTTTGTCGATGATATAAGCCATGTTTGGAAGTAGGCCGAGCCGCTCGTGGAGTTTGCCGCCTAGGCTGTCTACCAATACGGTGCGGTTTTCTGGTTCGTTGTTTTTCAAGAGTTGCGCGTTGTGGGTTTTTTCACCTGTATTTGTATGGGCAGGTATCCGTTTGCCCGGATGTGCTTCGCGAATATAGATGACCGCGAAATTTACATCTTGGTGTGCGCGTGCAAGTGCATTCATGCTTTTGATCTTGCCCACATAAAGCGGGCAGGTGATGCTTCCGGTTTCCAGTACCAATGTTTGCCCGAGCAGGGATGTTAGCTTTACCGTTTTTCCGGAAATATCCGTGAGCGCGAAATCGGGTAAAGTATCCCCAACCTGCAAGCCTGTTTGCTTGGTGAAATCGTAGGACGATGGAGTGAAGTCCGCGTAATTGTATTCTGTACTGTTTGTGGGATTCGGCATATTCGCGATATTTCTGTAATTTAGTTAACTTGGTTAACCTATGTTAAACCAATTTAATGGAATTTGTCGTTAAGTATTTGCAAACCATAATGCCGAAAACAAAAATGGCAAACTTACAGGCGTCCAAATGAGCATCAATATATCCATTCCCAAATCCCCTGAACTTAAACCACGTATCGTCGTTATTGGCGTCGGCGGGGCAGGCGGCAATGCCGTTAACAACATGATCGAATCCGGTCTTGACGGGGTCGAGTTCCTTGTTGCCAATACTGATGCACAAGCTTTGGCACTGTCCAAAGCGGAACGCCGTATCCAGATGGGAGGAGCGATTACTCAAGGTCTGGGTGCTGGCATGCGTCCGGAAGTCGGCGAAGAAGCGGCGGAAAGCTCACTGCAAGAAATTATGGAACATCTTGAGGGCACACATATGTTGTTTGTGGCCTGTGGTATGGGCGGGGGTACCGGAACAGGTGCTGCACCTGTTATTGCCCGTGCGGCCCGCGATCGCGGTATTTTAACCGTCGGTATCGCAACCAAGCCATTCCAATTTGAAGGTTCTAAACGCATGAATTTGGCCGAAGAGGGCATTGATAAACTTTATAATAGTGTCGATACGCTGATTGTTATTCCGAACCAAAACCTGTTTAGAATTGCAACAGAAAGCACGACTATGGCCGATGCGTTCTCTATGGCTGATGAAGTTCTGAATTCCGGTGTACGCGGTGTGACCGATTTGATGGTTGTACCTGGCTTGATAAATCTTGACTTTGCTGATGTACGCACAGTTATGGACGAAATGGGCAAAGCCATGATGGGTACGGGCGAAGCTACGGGCGAGCGCCGGGCTATCGAGGCCGCCGAAAGCGCCATTGCTAATCCATTGTTGGACGATGTGTCGCTTAAGGGTGCTAAAGGCGTCTTGATCAATATTACCGGCGGTACGGATTTGACTTTGTATGAAGTTGACGAAGCGGCCAGCCTTATTCGCGGCCAAGTGGATGCGGATGCCAATATCATTGTTGGCTCTGCGCTGGACAAAGATTTGGACGGCATTGTGCGCATTTCTGTTGTGGCTACGGGGGTCGATAGCGGCGAGATTTACGCGCCAATCTTACAAGAAGTGCGCCCTGAAATAGTTGCAGAAGAAGAAACTTTCTCCGCCGATGAATTTATCATCGAAGAAGAAATTGCCGAGCTGGCCGAAGAAGAAATCATTCTAGACACGCCAATTCCAGAACGCGTGCCGGAGACGATTTCGCGGCCTGCGGAGCCTGCGCCCTTTACCTATACGCGCCCGAGTGTTGATGCGCCGGACATACCAGTTGTATCTCCAGCGGCGAATGTTGCTCCTGCTCTACCGAAGGCTGAGCCAGAAGCTGTGGTTAAACCTATCTTTGGATTCTTTGGCCGCAAAAAAACCAAACCAGCTTTGCGCACGGCACCGCCACTGGCCGCTCCGAACCAGACGGGCGATTTATTTGGCGCTGACCAAGAAGATGAATTGGAAATCCCGTCATTTTTGCGCCGCGGAAAGTAAGGGTTTAAGCTTGGATATGAGCGTAAAAAACCTCGCATTCGTGCGAGGTTTTTTGTTGCCTAAATTTAATGTATCATATTGAATTTATTGTATATTACATCGTGTTCACAAACTGTAACATTCTGTAACAGGGCTTTTGTTTTCTCTTATACAGAGTGCTGTTAGTCATAACTGAAATAAGCGTGAGATATTTTTTTGACCATTGATGTGTCTATTATTCCGGTACAAAGACAAGCGACATTGCGCACGCCTGCGCAAGTGGCTGGTGTCGCCTTGCATTCCGGTGAACAGATTAAGATGGCCATGAAGCCTGCGCCTATTGGCACAGGGATTGTGTTTATCCGGACCGATATTAGCGACCGCGAAAACGACATAGTCGTGCGCGCCGACGCTGTGACTGATGTTAAACGCTGCACCACCATCAGCAGTGTCGCTGGCATTCAGGTCTCGACAATCGAGCACTTAATGGCGGCTTTGTCGGCAAGTGGTGTTGATAATGTCTATATCGAAATTGACGGTGCGGAAGTGCCGGCTTTGGACGGAAGTTCCGAGCAGTTTCTAAAAATGATTGAAGACGCCGGCGTTATGTCGCAACGGGCACCTAGGCGTTATATCAAGGTTCTAAAATCCGTAGAGGTACAAGTCGGTGATACCTATGCCCGTATCGACCCGCATCATTGCTTACATCTGGACGTGACAATAGATTTCGCCGAAGCCGCCATTGGCCGTCAGCGCATTGAAATCGAGCCTGATGTCAAAGCTTTCAGAGATAGACTGGCCGCAGCGCGGACATTTGCTCGTGCTCACGAAGTTGTTGCATTACGCGAAGCCGGACTAAGCCTTGGCGGGTCCTATGATAATGCTATTGTCGTTGATGGCGATACAATCCTCAACCCCGGTGGGTTACGCTATTCTGACGAATTTGTTCGCCACAAAGCTCTTGATTTGCTGGGCGATATGTATGTTGGTGGGCCGCTTTTGGGGCGGGTGACCACAGTACGAGCCGGACACGCACTGAACCATCAAGTGCTCTTGGCCTTGTTTGCAGATAAAGATGCTTGGAAATTCACCCATATGGCGACTGCAAAATCTTTGCCTAATCCGCTCCCCACAGGTGTTTCTGCCCTTGAAGAAGCTATATCAGCATAGTAGGGAGTGTCTTTCGTAATCTTAATGCTATTTCGCCCGACACTGACTTGACCTTAGCCTTAGAATCTGGTTGTTCTGTCGGGTGAAATTATGGGCAGAACAATGAAAGCCACACTATGAAGTTTTTATCCGACGCGCGAAGAAATACTGGGAGCAATTTAGGGAGCTATTTGCGCCCCGTCATTGCTGCATGTATTGTGGGCATTATGCTCAGTGGCTGTTCGACTTTTGGCAAAAAGCAAAAAGAAAAACTGGCCTATGTAGAGCGCCCAGCCGAAACTCTATATAATCGCGCACTGGATCGTATGGACACCAAACGCTGGGACGAAGCCATATTGTTCTTTGATGAAGTAGAGCGCCAGCATCCGTTCTCTCGTTGGGCGCGCCGTTCTATGTTAATGTCATCCTTTGCCCGGTACCAATCCGGGGAATATGACGAATCTATCGCAGGTGCACAGCGGTTTATTGGCTTGCATCCGGGCAGTGATTCTACGCCTTACGCCTATTACCTCATCGCAATTTGCCATTATGAGCAGATTTTTGATGTTGGTCGGGACCAAGGCACGACCGTGCTAGCCGAATCCTCTTTGCAACAAGTTGTCCGCCGTTATCCGGATTCTGATTATGCCCGTGATGCCCGTTTGAAGCTTGAGCTAACCCACGACCACTTGGCGGGTAAAGAAATGGATGTTGGCCGCTATTATTTGCGCGCAGGGCAACAATTGGCCGCTATTGGCAGGTTTAAGAATGTGGTCAAGAAATACGAAACGACTTCACAGGTCGAAGAAGCCATGCACCGTCTGGTCGAAGCTTATGTGTCATTAGGCCTTATTGGTGAAGCCAAACAGGTTGGTTCTGTGCTCGGATATAACTACCCAGGTGGGGAATGGTATTATGACAGCTATAATTTGCTGTCGAAATATGGGGTTGACCTCAATGAAGAGATTAAAGTTAAGCGTGAGCGCGGATATTGGCGTCGCCTGAAAGAACGTATATTCTAGCGACAAAAGCTCTTTTAACAGGCTTTCTAGCAGCAAATGGGGGACAGATATGCTCAGCGAAATTTCCATTCGCAATGTCGTTCTTATCGAAGCTCTTGACCTTGAATTGGGCGCAGGGCTTTCCGCTATGACCGGAGAGACGGGCGCTGGTAAATCTATCATCCTTGACGCTTTAGGTATGGCCACAGGGGCGCGCTCTGATAAGGGTTTGGTTCGGGCTGGGGCAGGCAAGGCCCAGTGCAGGGCTAGTTTTACTTTCGCAGATGATCATAAAATTTGGGGTATGCTAGAGAGTGCCGATATAGATTTCGATCAAAGCGAAGATATCGTGCTGCGCCGTACTATTACGGCAGAAGGCCGTTCCAAAGCCTATATCAATGATGCGCCCGTCAGCGTTAAATTACTGGGCGAAATTGGCGGGACTCTGTTAGAAGTCCACGGCCAACATGACGGTCGTGGTCTTCTTGATCCGACAACTCACCCAGGACAGCTAGATAGATTTGGCGGTCATGATAAAATGCTGAGCGCATGTGCAGGCGCTTATTTTACTTTGATAAAGGCGGCAGATGCGCTGACGCGCTTAAAATCTCGCCAAGCTAAATCCGATGAAGATCGTGTGTTTTTCGAGCATGCCATAGGCGAATTAGACCGCTTGGCACCGACACCGGGAGAAGACGCTGAATTGGCCAATGAACGCAAACTTTTGCAACACGCCGAGGGCGCGCTAGGCGAATTGCGCTCTGCTAACGAAGCGCTGGGCGAAGACGGTGAATATGAGAGCCGTATAGGGCAGGCGCTGGCGGGCTTAGAGCGTGTACGCGGTAAAATTGGTGATGATGCCAGTGCGGCAGGTGGGGCGTTGCAAACCGCTAGTTCGGCGCTTGAAAAAGCATTGCTGGAGCTTGAGGAAGCCCGCAGTGCAGTTGGTGATGCGGCGGGCGCGTTTACGTTTGAGCCCGGACGGCTCGACACGCTAGAAGAGCGGTTGTTTGCTCTGCGCGCCGTGGCACGGAAATATAATGTAGATGTGGACGGGTTGCAGGATTTGCGCCAGAAATTTGGTGATGAATTACTGGAACTTGAAGGGTTTGATGGTAATTTGGCCAAGGCCGAGCAAGCGCTGGCCAATGCGCAATCTGATTATGATAAAACTGCATCGAAACTCAGCACGGCTCGCAAAGTTGCAGCCGCAAAGCTGGATAAAAATGTCGTTGCAGAACTGCCGCCGCTCAAGATGGAGCGGGCGCAGTTTATCACGGAAATCACTAATGTAGACGACGGCCCAACTGGGCGCGACCAAGTTCGTTTTCTGGTCTCTACCAACCCCGGCACGCCCATAGGTCCATTGGAGAAAATCGCTTCCGGCGGTGAACTCGCACGCTTTGCTTTGGCTATAAAAGTGGCGCTTGCGGGCGCGGCTGATGGTTCGGGGCAAAAGGTCATGATATTTGATGAGGTTGATCAAGGTGTTGGCGGCGCGGTCGCTGATGCGGTTGGGCGGCGTTTGTCGCGTCTGTCCGGAGATGCCCAAGTCTTGGTTGTCACCCATTCTCCGCAAGTGGCGGCTAGTGCAGACCATCAAATTTTGATTAGCAAATCAAGTAAGGCAGGAAACACCATCACTAGCGTCATTACCTTAGCCGCCAACGACCGCGAAGAAGAAATCGCCCGTATGTTGGCTGGGGAACAAATCACCGACGAAGCCCGCGCCGCCGCTCGCAAATTGATGCAGGCGTCATGAGTGGGCTTACTTTAGCGCAGGCGAAAAAAGAGCATCATAAACTCGCCATAGAAATTCGCATTCACGACGATGCCTATTACCAGCGGGACGCACCGATTGTGGATGATGCGGGGTATGATGCGCTGCGCAAGCGATTATTGGCGTTGGAGGCGAATTTTCCTGAGCTAGCCACCAAAGATAGCCCTTCGCAAAATGTCGGGATTAAACCGTCCGGAAAGTTCGGAAAAATCACCCATGTCGTGCCCATGTTGTCCTTGGACAATGCTTTTGACGACGGGGATGTGCGCGATTTTGCGGCGCGCGTTAGGCGGTTTCTTAGCATGAGCAATGATGAGCCGCTCGCTTTTACCGCCGAACCAAAAATTGACGGCTTATCGGCATCTATTCGCTATGAAAACGGGAACTTGGTTAGTGCGGCTACGCGAGGTGATGGTCGGATCGGTGAGGATATTACCGCTAATATCCGTACCCTCGATAATGTGCCCCATGAACTCTCTGGGTCGGGCTGGCCGGACATTTTGGAAGTGCGAGGAGAGGTCTATATCGGCCATGATGATTTTGACGCCATGAACGCGGCGCAAGAACATGCAGGTAAGGACGCCTATAAAAACCCGCGCAATGCGGCGGCTGGAAGTTTACGGCAAATAGACCCAAGTGTTACGGCAAGCCGCCCGCTGAAATTTTATGCCTATGCGTGGGGCGCGGTGAGCGCGCCTCTATCACATACCCAAATGGGTGCGGTTTTGAAGTTTCAAGAATGGGGGTTTAGCGTCAATGATTTGATGCAAGTTTGCGCGACTGCCGAGGACATGATTGCCCATTATAAATTGATCGAAGCAAAGCGAAGTGCGCTTGGGTATGATATTGATGGGGTGGTTTATAAGGTCAATGATTTGGCGCTCCAGGAACGTCTTGGCTTTGTTTCGCGCGCCCCGCGCTGGGCTATTGCGCACAAATTTCCTGCCGAAAAGGCCACGACACTTATCGAAGATATCGATGTACAAGTTGGGCGCACGGGTGCGCTAACCCCGGTGGCAAGATTGAAGCCTGTCACCGTTGGGGGTGTCGTCGTTTCCAACGCGACTTTGCACAATGAGGACGAAATTAAACGCCTTGATGTGCGGGTCGGCGACACCGTAGAAATCCAACGGGCAGGGGATGTTATCCCGCAGGTTCTCCGGGTTTTGGACACGGATAGAACAGGACGCGCGGACGCATTCTCCCTACCAAAAACCTGCCCGATTTGCGGTGCGGATGCTGTGCGTGAAGTGGACGAAAAGGGTAATATAGACGTGGTACGTCGCTGCACGAATGGTTTGCAATGCCCGGCACAAGCTATTGAAAGTTTAAGGCATTTTGTTTCTAGACGTGCCTATGATATTGATGGCATGGGGGCGAAGCAAATTGAAGCCTTTTATGAAAAAGGATTGGTGCTTGAACCCGCTCATATTTTCACGCTCGAAGCCCGCAATGGTGACATAAAATTGGAAACATGGGACGGTTGGGGCGCGCAGAGCGCCGCTAATTTATTCGCTGCGATTAATGCGCGCCGCGAAATAGAATTTCACCGTTTCTTATATGGCTTTGGCATCCGCCATGTCGGTCACGGAAACTCGAACTTAATCGCAAAGCACTATCTCTCCTTCGATAAATTCTTAGAAGCAATGACAGCGGAAGACCAAGAAAATGCCCGCGCCGACCTCCTCTCCATAGACGGTATCGGCGAAGCCTGTGCCTCTGCTCTACTCGGTTTCCTAAGCACCCCGCAAAATATGCAAGTGGTCAATGAATTGTTGGCAGAAGTCAACGTCATAGACGCAGAAGCCCCAAGCACTGATAGCCCGGTCGCAGGCAAAACCGTCGTCTTCACTGGTAAGCTGGAATTATTCTCCCGCGACGAAGCCAAAGCCAAAGCGCAGTCCTTGGGTGCCAAAGTCTCCGGCAGTGTGTCGGCGAAAACCGACTACCTCGTCGCGGGTCCAGGGGCAGGGAGCAAGCTGAAAAAGGCCGAGGCACTTGGGGTCAAGGTTTTGAGCGAGGCTGAATGGTTGGGTTTGGTAAAATAAAATTCCGTACATAAGCGGGTGTAGACATTTAACCCTATGTGATTTCATAAAATTTTGTCAGCCCGCTTGAAGCCTGCGCCCAATCCGTACCGATTATTCGCGCCTGATGTGCCTTGAAAGCAGCTTTATCCACAAACTCTTCATAGACATCGAACCTTAGCGGGTTTTCAGCGTCTTGCTCCACCCGAAAAACTATACAGCCAGGTTCACCCCGGGTCAGGCGGATATGTTCTGGCAATGCGGCTTTGATAGCGGCAAGGTCGCTCTCGGGCGCGATGACATGGCCTGATAAAATAACTTTGCTCATTATAGTTTTTTACATGCCTGTTTGAGCCATTTTTTCACTTCGTCATTCACCAAGGGGCTGATCTCTTTATATACGCGCTTGTGATATGTGTTGAGCCATTTGCGCTCGGATTTACTCAGCATTTTCTTTTTGACGAGAGAGCGTTCTATGGGCGCCAAGGTCAAAGTATGAAAGCCCATCATGTCGCGTTCACCGCCTTTAATGGGTTTGGCCTCGGTGACATATTGTAGGTTCTCAATGCGAATACCAAAGCCGTCTGTTTTATAGTAGCCCGGTTCATTAGAGACAATCATACCCGGGTCTAGGGGGATAGAGCTTGGGGATTTGGCAATACGTTGCGGGCCTTCGTGGACACCCAGGTAAGAACCGACCCCGTGGCCTGTGCCGTGGTCATAGTCGAGCCCGTGCGCCCATAAGGACATGCGCGCGAGAGCGTCTAGGGCATGTCCGGTAGTACCTTTGGGGAAACGTACTTCGGATAGTGCAATATGACCTTTTAGGACAAGCGTAAAACTTTTACGCATTTCATTGGTCGGTTTGCCGATTGGCACTGTGCGCGTGATGTCTGTCGTGCCGTCTACATATTGGCCACCGCTATCGATCAAATATAACGAGCCTAGTTCTAATTTGAGGTTGGTGTCCTCATTGACGCGGTAATGGCAATGTGCGCCGTTTGGCCCTGCGGCAGATATGCTTTCAAAACTTAGGTCTTTGAGCAGGCCAGTTTTGGTGCGGTAGCTTTCCAATTTTTGCGCAGCTATGATTTCGTCAACCGAACCGTCTTGTGCCTCTGTGGCCAGCCAGTGTAGGAAATTGGTGACGGCGGCACCGTCGCGTATATGGGCTGTGGTTGTGCCTGCAATCTCCGCGCCGTTCTTACGGGCTTTGGGTAGGGCAATAGGATCCATGGCTTCGACGATATTGGCGCCAGCTTTCTCCAAAGCGTCGAACATAAAGCTGGAACTGCCTGCCGGGTCAACCAAAATGGATTTCCCTGCAAAATTACCTAGATAATCAGATAGTTTATCCTCGGATGAAACCGAAACTTGATTGCCAAAATGTGTACGGACTTCAGGGGTGACTTTGTCCGGGTCTATGAACAACTCGACGCTTGCGTCTTGGTTGATGATTAAGCTGGCCAAGGGCAAGGGTGAGCACATGACGTCGCCGCCGCGTACATTCAAGAGCCAAGCGATTGACGCAGGCGCAGTGATTAGCGCGGCATCCGCATTCTTACCCTCGATAATTTTAGCGATTTGTTGGCGCTTATCTTCGTGAGACTGCCCTGCAAGATTATCTGGCTGGATGGTTAGCAGTGCTTTGGGCGGGGCGGGGCGGTCGTCCCATGCTGTATCGATTGGGTTGGTGCTGAGTGCTGTGAGTGTCCCGCCCGCGCCTTCTACGGCTTTTCGCAGACGGGCGAGGGCGTCAGGGCTATGGAGCTTCGGGTCGTATCCAATGTGTAGTCCATCGCTATTCCCGGACAACCACTTTGCGACACCACCGCCTTCAATGCTATTGTATGCGAACAAATCTCCGTCCACCTGGTCGCGGACTTGCAAGGTATAGCGGCCATCAACGAACATAGTGGCTTTGTCAGCCAACACCACGGCGGCACCGGCAGACCCCGTAAATCCGCTCGCCCACATCAGGCGCTCATTATGGTCGGGTAAATATTCATTATTATATTCGTCTTCATGGGGGATGATGAGACCGTCTAGCTTCAGGTCGCGCAAAACTGAACGTAATTTTGGC
>Ga0209345_10003275_pt1 | contig 16853 bp, 13 predicted proteins | sample Cruoilmetagenom7_FD_187294 | JGI IMG/M metagenome (GOLD analysis project Ga0209345, IMG submission 187294) | Oil polluted marine microbial communities from Coal Oil Point, Santa Barbara, California, USA - Sample 7 (SPAdes) (version 2) | ecosystem: Environmental > Aquatic > Marine > Oil seeps ...
GATCTACCGCGTGGCGCAGGCCGTGATTGTCATGGACCGGAAAATACACGCCCATTGTCAGATCGAAGCTGGAAAACAGCTCGTTGGCGTCTTGCGGCTCTTCTCCCGGGCGCCTTCTGGTGATGTCCTCGATATCGAACACCAGCGGGGTGATCTGCTTGCGCAACTGGTCAAGCACGGGACTGTTTTTGGCAAGGCCGAGCCTGTCGTACCCCGCGATCAGTTCCGGCGGCCAGCTTGAGATCGTCGCCAGGCTGGCAATCGAGGTATCATCGCCCGAGATCGCCGACGGCAGCGTGATCACCGAAAAATAACGGAACCCGTGGCTCAGGCAGGTCTTTCGCAGCACCTGCATGGCATCGAAAATGGTCCGGATTGTTTCGATCATCGCGAATGAGCCGGAGGAATCGGGCGGAGTTGGGAAATCGCTCACGAGTCACTCACCGCTCAAGATCACTGCGCGCACCATGTCCTGATACTCGTGGCAATAGCCGATCAGCTCGCCGCCATTGTCCTCGCGGTAACGGCCGGCGGTTGCGACAAGCCGGTAGGATCCCTTGCCGTCCTCGACCCTCAGGACCATGCGGAAGCTGTTGTGCTCTGTGGTGACCTTGCCCAGCACCTGCTCGACGAGGATGGCGTCTTCCGGGTGATACCGTGCAAGAACCTGGGCCAGGCTGACCGGGTCGCTGGACGCTTCCATCAGATGAATGCTGGCGCAGTCCTCGGACCAGTAAATAAGCCCGGTCTCGATCTCCAGCCGCCAGACGCCCAGCGGAACCATCGAGCCAAGCAACTCGACGATTTCGTCGGAAGACACACCCACATGATCCCGCTGCTGCTTCAGAAAATGACGATCGACCTGATCGAAATGTATTTGAGATGCAGCATTGAGCATGATCGGGGATTTCCTTTGCGTCGTTCCGATTCAGCAATTCCAGCGAATCGGACGATTGCCAACAAGCCGCCGGGTATGAGCAGTCATGCCGTCAAACCATTCCAAGATCAAGGGCTTAACAATACCCGGTAGCGGCACGTTTGGCCGGGTTCCGGCAAGGCAGGCTGTGACAAATTCAGCCTTCACCCGCCTTCCGGAAATGCCTTTATTGCAAAAGGCCTTTGACCATGCCGCAGGCCTTGGAAAAGTCCATCTGCCCCGGATAGCGCTCCTTGAGCACATTCATGCATTTGCCCATGTCGCGCAGACCGGAGGCACCGGTTTCCGAGACCACCGACTTGCACAGCTCGCGCACTTCCTCTTCCGGCAGCTGCTGAGGCAGGAACTGGCGGATGATGGCAATTTCATCGCGCTCCTGCTGCGCAAGCTCGAGACGTGCATTTTCCTCGTAGATCGCAGCCGATTCCTCGCGCTGCTTGATCATCTTGGTCAGGATCTGGAGGATATCGTCATCGCTGACGGGATCCTTGCCTGTGCCGCGATTGGCGATATCACGATCCTTGATCGCCGCCTGGATGAGCCGCAGCGTCGACATACGGCGCGTATCCTTGGCGCGAATCGCATCTTTGAGCGTTTCGCTAAAACGTTCACGCATCATGTAACTTTCTCCGGCAGTTCCTTCTCAGCCCTTTCGGGCCTGCACATGCAGAAGCAGAGGATTACCCCCATGGCTGCATCCTGTTCAAGCTAATTATTGAGAAGCTCACACCACGGTGCTGATTGACCGCAGCCTGCACCTTCTCTATTTACCGGCAATTGAAAGACCGGACCAAGATCCATTCTTCGCGGGAACTGCTGACCGCGGCTGGTATCCGGCCATCTTAAATGGCGATGCCCCGATCAAACATCAAGGGGCCTCAGCCCGGTGAACTGCCGGCTTATCAGCTGTGAACGGAGTTGACATGACCACGAGCCCCTGGACCGAGACGAAACCAACCGCCGTCCTGGTTTTCGCCGATGGCACCGTTATCAAAGGCCACGGCGTCGGCGCCACCGGCCAGGCCCGCGCGGAGGTCTGTTTCAACACCGCGCTGACGGGCTACCAGGAAATCCTGACCGACCCTTCCTACCTGGGGCAGATCGTCACCTTCACCTTTCCCCACATCGGCAACATCGGCGCCAATGACGAGGACATCGAGGATCTCACACCCGCCGCGCACATCGGCGCGGTCGGCGCGGTCTTCAAGGCCAGCATCACCGATCCCTCCAATTACCGTTCGGCCGGGCATTTCGACACCTGGCTCAAGGCCCGCGGCATCATCGGCCTGTCCGGCGTCGACACTCGCGCACTGACCGCCTGGATCCGCGAGAACGGTGCTCCCAATGCCGTCATCGCCCACGATCCCTCGGGCAATTTCGACATTCCCGCACTGGTGGCCCAGGCCGCTGAATGGAGCGGGCTCGAAGGCCTCGATCTCGCCAAGGACGCCACGTCGGGCCAGTCTTCAAGCTGGACCCAGGGCCCCTGGGTCTGGAACGAGGGCTTTCCCGAGACCGGCGAACCGATAGCTCACATCGTCGCTGTTGATTATGGCGTCAAGCGCAACATCCTGCGCCTGTTCACCGGGCTCGGCTGCAAGGTCACCGTGGTTCCTGCCACCATGAGCGCCGAGGACATTCTCGCCATGGCGCCCGACGGGGTGTTCCTGTCCAACGGCCCCGGCGACCCGGCTGCAACCGGCAAGTACGCCGTGCCTGTGATCCGGAAGCTGATCGACAGCGGCCTTCCGATCTTCGGCATCTGCCTTGGTCACCAGATCCTGGCGCTGGCGCTGGGCGGCTCCACCGTGAAGATGCATCAGGGTCATCACGGCGCCAACCACCCGGTCAAGGACTACACCACCGGCAAGGTCGAGATCGTCTCGATGAACCACGGCTTTGCAGTGGATGCGAAAAGCTTTCCCGAAGGCGTCGAGGAAACCCACGTCTCGCTGTTTGACGGCTCCAACTGCGGATTGCGGCTGGTCGGCAAGCCGGTGTTCTCGGTGCAGCACCATCCCGAAGCCTCCCCCGGCCCGCAGGACAGCCACTACCTGTTCCGCCGTTTCATGAACATGGTCGCCGAACGCAAGGGCCTTGAGGCCGTCGCAGAACGCTGAATAAATTGCCCGCACGATATTATTGACTTCGATAGATCGTTTCTCGATAGGCATAATTCGATAAATAGGTGTCCGTTGGCGCCCATCCTTCGCCAACAATCTCACCTTTGACTTCTGCCGCTGTTTGAAAATCGGTTGGTTTGCCAACAATTACCGGAAAATATGGATTACCTGGTTTACGGCATCCTACATAGATATCGTAATTGTCAGTCCGCTCCGCAAATGTGTCAGCTATGGATTTCGCCCGTTCAAAACTATCCTCAGAAGCAATAATGACGGCAGTGCTCTTGATCTTACTCTCCATGCCAAAATAAGTTTTTGCCGCACTTTTGAATTGTTTTGAAAAGCTACCTTCATCACAAACAAGACGCGAATTGACGGCAGTAGTTTGAGCCATAGCATTTGAAATGAAGTCGAATTCAATCACGCTAGGCATATACAAGCTGGCTTTTTCCACTGGATTTATCGGCCCCGTAGGAGGTGAACTGCGGTCAGGAGACAACGCTGTTGTGACAAGCGCCGGAAATGATGCACAAAAAACCAATATCTGCATTGGCTCCGTGCTCTTTGAGAACAATCCAGAAAACCCACCCAGTAGAACTGTTCCAGCAGAAACCAATAGGTAAAACGAAAGCTCTCCGTGATTCCCACTGACCACAATCGGCTTAATGAAATTAGCGTCAACACCAATAACCTTAACCAAAACAACTACAAACCCAGCACACAAACCCCACAAAAATCTCGAAAAATGCGGCATAACAGAACCCCTTTTCAAGTGTAAATATTATCAATAGTATCAAATTTTTCTCAAAAATTAAACATATAAATAGTTCATGCAAATTCGATATTTATTCTTACGATATCGGAATTCAGGCTAAAGTAACGATGCCACTTTTGGACGCCTGTAGTGTTTGCAGGTTAGCAAGCAGCGGAACAAGCCCATAGCAGCGACCAGCAGCCGGTATCGGTCTATTGAGGCGCTGCGGGATGAAAGCAAGCCCGCGGCGTTCGCTCACTGCACCTTGCCAGCTCTGCTGTGCGGAAAGAGTGGCCGTTGCACGCTGCACAGGCCTGTTCTAGGTATCCGGCATGAAAATCCTCGCCATATCCGGCAGTGGCCGTGGTGCATCGACCAACACCGCCATGCTCAATGCCGTCTCGGACATAGCGCGCCCGCATCACGAGGTGACCGTATTCTCCGGTGTCGCCGGCCTGCCGGTTTTCTCCCCGGATGCCGAAAGCAGGCCGCTACCGCAATCGGTGCAGGATTTCATCGGCATGATCCGGGAAGCCGACGGGCTGATCATCTCCAGCCCGGAATATGTCAGGGCGATACCTGGCGGGTTGAAGAATGCAATCGACTGGCTCGTCTCGCGCGAGGAAATCATAGGCAAGCCAATTGCGTTGATGCACGCGTCGCACCGTGGCGACGACATGCTTGCTCAGCTGCGACTGGTTCTTTCCACCGTCAGCGCAGGGTTTACCGATGAGCCGTTTCTCAGGATCGGGCTCATGAAACTCCCGCCTGAAGAGATATCCCGGCTGATGCTGGAGCCTTCACACAAAGCCGAAGTCACGGATTTCCTCCGGCGCTTTGTTAACTATTGCGGCTTGACCTGAACCCGCAGCCAATGGCCAAGCCCTCTGCCGGGCGGCAGGCGGTGTTGACTGCCCTCATCAGCCTGGCGTCGCCGCATACCGCGGTTCTGGTCTTGCTGTGCCCTACGCCTTGACCACGTCGAGGAACCGGTGCCGGTTGGCAAAGCGCAGGTTGAGCAGCACCGCCGCCACCCCGAGGCCGATCGCCAGCCCGGCCCAGATGCCCGGGCCGCCAAAACCGAGCCCGAAGCCCAGCCCGTAGGCCGCCGACAGGCCGATCGGCCAGTAGCTGATCACCGCCAGGAACATCGGGATGCGGGTGTCCTTGATGCCGCGCAAAAGCCCCGCGGCAATCGCCTGAATGGCATCGACAAGCTGGAAACAGGCCGCCACCAGCAACAGCGGCACCGCAACCGCGAGCAGTTCCACCGCATCCACATTACTCTCGTCGAGAAACAGGCTGACGAGCGTTTCCGGAATCAGCCAGAACAGGGCACCCGAAGCGAGCGCGATCACCACCGCAAGCGCCATCACCGTGTGCGCCGCCCGCGCCAGCCCGGCTTCGTCGCCACGGCCATAGGCCTGGCCGATGCGCACGGTGGCCGCGTTGGAGAGACCGAGCGGGATCATGAAACTGATCGAGGCAAGCTGGATGGCAATGCCGTGGGCCGCCAGCTGAACCGTGCCGAGCCATCCCATCATCACCGAGGCCGCCAGAAACAGCCCGACTTCTGCCAGAATGGTGAAACCGATCGGCAGGCCGAGCCGGAACACCTCGAAAAACGCCGGCCATTCGGGCCGCCAGAAACGCTGAAACAGACGATACTCCCGGTGCCTGGGATGCAGCACCGCCCACCCGGCCATGATCAGGAAGATCACGCTCGAACTGACAACCGAGGCCACCGCGGCGCCACGCACCCCCATTTCAGGGGCGCCAAAATAGCCGAAGATCAGCGCGTAGTTGAGAATGCCGTTGACCACGGTGCCGATCAGCGCCGACCACAACACGATGCCCGCGCGTGACCGCGCCGCAAAGAACGAGCGCAGCGCCATCATCATCAGCCCCGGGAACATGGCCCATTGCGCGATCCGGATATAGTCACTGGCCAGCGCCGCAAGTTCCGGCTTCTGGCCAAGCGCGATCAGCGCCGGCTCCAGGTTCCACAGGACCGGCATGACCACCGCTGCGTAGAGAAGCAGGATCCACATGCCCATGCGCACCGAGCGCCGCACATGGGTGGGATCGTTGCGGCCTTCCGCCTGCGCCGCCAGCGGCAGGATCGCATTGGCAAAGCCGGAGCCGAAGATATAGACGACGAAAAAGGCCTGTGAGCCGAGCACGGTGGACGCCAGTTCCTCGGTGCCGTACCAGCCAAGCATGACCACGTCGGTGGTGGCGATCGCGATCTGGGCGATCTGGGTGCCAACAAGCGGCAGGCCGAGCGCCAGCGTCGCCCAGATGTGCGCCCCCCAGCCTTGCCCGCTTTTCATACCCGTCATCGACACGCCCATTGCAGGCTCCCTTGTTGGAACCGCGCTTATGCCCGCGCTCCAAATGCTTGACAAGACACATCCAACGAACGTTGGCCTGAACTGGCAAGCCCGAAAACGCACCGTGCAGTTCTTTCCACAAAGACAGCGCCGGAACGCGGCAAATATCCGCGCTTCTCAAGATGGCCGTTCGCTTCCATAATGGGGAATGGAAACCACAGCTGTGTCTGGCCTTTCACAAACCATACTGGCGCTGCTCGATACCGGCAGATCCTATTTCGCCCAGCCGTGGACGTTCTATCAGATTGCCATCATTGCGGCCTGCTACGTCGCCGCCTGGCTGATTTCGCTCAAGCTCGAACCCTGGCTTGAAGAGCGGGCCCGGACGATCAAGGGCAATCCGGGGCTGCTGCGGGTCATCGTCTCGTTCATGCGCCGGATCAACTGGGTGATCTTCCTGCTGTTCCTGGCCATCTCCCGGCAGGCCGTTCTCGAGCTGACATGGCCGTCGCGCACCTACCTGCTGGCGCTGGCCCTGGCGCTGGGCTCGGCCTGGCTGGCGATCCGGGTGTCGAGCCGGATCATCCACAACAAGACCACTGCCCGGCTGATCTCGCTGGCGATCTTCTCCTACGTGGCGCTCGGCATTCTCGATTTGCGGCCCGAAGCAGCGGCCTTTCTCGACCAGGTGGCATTCCAGGTTGGCAACCTGCGGATCTCGATCCTGTTCGTTCTGCGCACGATTCTCGTCACCGCCGGCTTGCTGTGGATCGCCAGCCTGATGGGCAATTTCCTCGACAACCGCATCCACACGGTTGAGGACCTGTCACCATCGTTCAAGGTTCTTGCAGGCAAGGTCGTCAAGATCGGGCTTATCGTGGCTGCCGGGATGATGGCGCTGTCGTCGACCGGCATCGACCTGACCGCGTTCACGGTGTTCTCCGGTGCCGTCGGCGTTGGCCTCGGTTTTGGCCTGCAGAAGGTCGTCTCCAACTTCATCTCCGGTGTCATCATACTGGTTGACCGCTCGATCAAGCCCGGCGACACCATCGCGCTGGGCGAAACCTTCGGCTGGATCAGGGAACTGCGCGCCCGCTTTGTCTCGGTGATCACCCGCGACGGGCGCGAATACCTCATTCCAAACGAGGATTTCATCACCCAGCAGGTGGTCAACTGGTCATTCTCCGACAAGCTTGTCCGGCTCGATGTCGAATTCGGCGTGTCTTATGACAGCGATCCGCACGAGGTCACCAGGCTGGCGATCAGCGCCGCCAGCACCATCGACCGGGTGCTGGGCAATCCCTCGCCGGTATGCTGGATGACCGCTTTCGGCGCATCGTCGCTGGATTTCAAACTGCGGTTCTGGATCTCCGATCCGCAGGCCGGGCTGACCAATGTCCGCGGCAAGGTACTGCTCGCGCTGTGGGACGTGTTCAAGGAGAACGGCGTCAACATTCCCTTCCCCCACCGCGAGATCATCATGCGCACCCCGGTTGAAGTGGTGCGCAGGGATCCACCCGAGGCAGAGTAACCGCCTATCGGACAAAGCAGGCCAGCATGACAACGGGGCCGCACCCTGAAGGATACGGCCCCGTTTGCATGTCTCCCCGGTGAGAACACTCAGACCGGGTTGCTGAAGGTATCGCAGGCTTCCAGCCGGCCGCTGTCGAAACCACGGGCGAACCATTCCTTGCGCTGTGCCGAGGTGCCGTGGTTGAAGCTCTCGGGCACCACATAGCCTTGAGTCCGGCGCTGCAGCGTATCGTCGCCGATCTGCTTGGCGGCGTTGAGCGCCTCTTCCAGGTCGCCACGCTCGAGAAGACCCTTCTGCGCGGTGTAGTGGCCCCAGATGCCGGCAAAACAGTCGGCCTGCAATTCGACCCGGATCGACATCTTGTTCTGCTCGGTCTGGCTCATCGAGCGGCGCATCTGGTTGAACTTCGGCAACACCCCGATCAGGTTCTGAACATGGTGCCCGACCTCGTGGGCCAGCACATAGGCCTGGGCAAAATCACCCGACGCCTTGAAGCGCTGCGCCATCTCGTCAAAGAACGTCAGATCGATGTAGACCTTCTGGTCGCCGGGGCAATAAAACGGCCCGGACGCGGAGCTGGCATTGCCGCAGGCGGAATCGACCGCGTTCGAAAACAGCACCAGCTTGGGCTCCGGATAATCCAGTCCCTGCGATTTCATCACGCCGTTCCAAACGTCTTCGGTTTCGGCCAGCACCGTGGCGACGAACTGCGTCATCTCGTCCTGCCGCGCTGGCGTCACCTGCCGTTCGGCTTGGCTTTGTCCGCCCGTCAGTCCACCGGAATTACCGCCAAGCAATTGCAACGGGTCGATGCCGATGAGTTTGAGCCCCAGATAGATTACCCCGATGATCACGATGGTCTTGAAGCTCATGCCCGAACGGCGGATGCCGCCAGACGGGAGCCGGATGCCGCCGCGCCCGAACGGATTGCCGCCACGCGACGACGTTCCGCGCCGGTCCTCGATATTGTCGCTCTGGCGACGGCCTTTCCAATCCATGCTTCAATTCTCCTGACGGCATTAGATGTTGCTTGTATGCGCCGCCAGCAGCAGTTTCAACACTTGGCTTGCCCGGTCAACCGCTGGCGCGCCGCGCCAAGGGGATTGTATCCCGCCTGTGCCAGCGCACGCGCAGCCATCAGCGCAGCACAGAAAGCCGGCAGCAGCACGAAAAGTTCCGCCAGTCCCTGCATTTTCAGCATCCCGGGCGCGGTGGCTGCAACGGCACCGGCCGCAAAGCGGGTGGCAAAGATCCCCAGGATGGCAACCAGCGAAACCAACTCGCCCTTCACCCGGATCCGGTTTCCGGAAAGCCGGACAACCGCGGCGGAGCGCATCGACCACCACCCGGCAAGCAGCCCGGCCAGCACTCCCACCAGCGCGGCGCTGAGTTGCGTACCGCTGGCCTGGCCGCTTGCGAGGCTGAACATGGAGACCGCGACCAGGACAGCCGGCAGCAGCAGCAACCGCCAGACCGGCATCTCGCGCTCACGCATGCGGCTTGCGCCGAGTGCGATCAGCGCCACCAGCAGCGGCCAGACCCAGATCGGGGCGCCACTTGCCACCTGCCCCGCAACCGGCGCGGACACCGGCGCCGCATCACCAGCAGGCGCAGAAGAACCGAACACCACGGCATGCATGATCCGGTCCGGCAGCAGCGTAAACAGGCCGGCAATGCCGATGCCGCCGAAATAGAGCGATTTGACCAGGCGCTTGTGACGGACAAAATTGCGCTGCCGCACCGAGCGGACAACCTCGACCGCGCTCACCAACACCACGATCGAAAGAACGTGGATCGGCGAGAAGCCGAAAAACAGGTCGATCTCGTGAATGAAAAACGTCGACAGCGCGGTCAGCACCATCAGCGCGATCCAGACCCGGCCGGCCATCCGGTGCGCGTAAGTGCCCTTCCGCATCATCAGCATCGTACCGCCGATCAGCGCCGCGGGCACGACGGTGAGAACGTGAAACTGGATCGCCGGGCTGGCATTGAGAAGGGGTTCAAGCGTCATGATATCGGTTCCGTTGTTGTGGACCGCCGTTTCCCAAAAATCCGAAAAGCCTGCGGTTCGATTGCCAAACTTGTCCCCATCGGCCATGGTCGCCGCCGATCCTCAACGCCTGATGCGTCTGTAACCCGGAGAACTTCGTGAGCGACACGTTGCTGCAATCCACGCTTCGTGAACTGCGCACGCTGCTGTCCCGGCCCCGGCTCTGGCTGGTGTTTGCGCTGGTGGTTGCACTGTTCGTGCTGACCGGTCCGTTCGGCACCTATGAGCGGCTCGCCTTCCCCACGCGGCTTGGCTACTGGCTGGTGCTGCACGCCGCCACCTGGGCCTGCGCGCTTGCCAGCATCTCGTTTTTCGATGCTGCACTGAGCACGCGCACGGCTTCGCGCATGATCCGGATGCTGGTCGGCGCCGCAGTCGCCGCCCTGCCGGTGGGACTGGCGATCACCGTGATCAATTTCGCGCTGCTGATGCGGCCGCTCAATCTCACCATGATCTCGGGCAACATTCTCATCGCGCTGCCGATCTCCATCGCCTTTTCGCTGCTGACCTGGCTCAGCCTCAGCGCTGTGGAAAGTTCTGCCGCCGCTTTAGAGCCTGATACCGGCAGTGCAGGCGCGCCGACCTCGCCCGCCCCATCCGCAGGCAATGTGGCGCAGGCGCTGCCCGCCTCCCCGGCCCAGGCTGACCGCCCGGCCCTGCTTGATCGTTTGCCGGTGGCAAAGCGCGGAAGCCTCATCCGGCTCGAGGTGCAGGACCACTATGTGCTGGTTGTCACCACCAGCGGTACCGAATTGCTGCTGATGCGGCTCGGCGACGCCATTGCCGAAACCGGCAGTGATGCCGGCCGGCAGATCCACCGTTCGCACTGGGTATCCGATGCCGGTGTCAAATCCGTCATCCGCGAGGGCGGCAAGAACCCGCGGCTCACCGTGGAAACCGCCGACGGCCAGCTGTTGCCCGTCAGCCGCAGCCATATGCAAGGCGTGCGAACCCGCTGGGGCGACAGGATGAGAAGCTGAACGCTTGATCCCGATCATGGCGCGGGCGATCCGCCTGGGCCAGCATCACCCAAGGACAAACACAGCGAGCATGACCAATGACAATCAGCCGATCTTCAAGCAGAGCAGCATCCATCGGTTTTGCCGGTGCCCGCGCCCTCATGCTCGCGGCCCTGCTCCTGCCGCTGGCGCCAACCTTTGCCCTGGCAGACACCGCGGCCGTCAAGCGTGGTCAGAATGTGGTCGATGAATGGTGCCGCGACTGCCATGTCCGCGAAGGCCAGAAACTCACCGCCGACATGGCGCCGCCTTACTCGGCAATTGTTGCGATTGAAGGCCGCGACCGCGCCTGGTTCGAAGCCTTCCTCGAAGCCGACCACTTTCCCATGACCACCTTCCGCCTGTTCGATCACGAGAAGGCCGACGTGGTGGAATGGCTGCTGGACTTGCAGAAAAAGCAGAAATAGCACGGCCGTACAAACCGGCCTGGCAGCCGCGTCATTGACGCGCTTGCGGTCTCTGCACAGCCTGAAGGTTCAGGTTGAAGGGCTTGCGGATTGCCGGGTCCGGAATTCAAACAGCAACAGGCCCAATCCGATGCTCAGGAGTATCGGCGTCACCGACAGTCCGAGGTTCGCGGCCAGCGACCATTGCAGCAATGGCAACATCGCAATCAGGTAGAAAAGCAATTGCTGCGGCCTCATGGAAGACGTAGGCCGCCGCAGCCGCCAGGCCCACAAGGCGGCCAGCGCCGACAGCGCGCCAAGATCATAGGACAGCGAATAGGGCGTGATCAGCAGGCTGGCGATGACAAGGCAGAGCGAGCGCGCGTCCTTGTCCGGCGCGAGAAAAAGACTGAGGCCATAGGCGGCCAGCACGACAATTGCGAAACCGATGTGAATGGGCAGAGCCACGGCCGCATCCACTCCCTCCAGACGCAGCGCCCCGTAGAGAGAAAGCAACAGTTGCAGGAAGCTGCCTCCGAGTTCGCGCATGACAAAGGCCTGATACGGGATGGTCTCGGTGATGTATCCCGTCCAGGCCTCAATCCCGAACACAAGTGACGAGATCAGCACAAGTGCTGCGGCCGTGATACTGGCGCTGAGGATCACAATCCAGCGGCGTTCGTAGAGCAGCAGCAGCGGCAGCAACAGCCCCAGTTGCGGTTTGATCGTCAGCAGCCCGATGGCAAATCCCGCCAGCCAGGGCCGGCTGTCTCGCAGGCCGAGCCCGTAGAGGATCAAAGCCCCGATGATGAACCCGTTCTGGGCGTAGATGATGTTGGCGCAGATGAACGGAACGAGGAAAAGCGCCACATTTGCCTCGACCCGCCCGGCCGCAACCGATACCGCGTGCAGATAGACGATCAATGTGACCACCAGAAACACCGCAAGCGACAGGCTGTAGGGCATCAGCCCCAGCGGCCACATCAACAAAAGGTAGCTTGGCGGGTAACTCCAGCTGCGCCAGGGAGCATCCGGACCGAACACCGCCTGCATCTGGGCAAAATACACCTCGTGCCCGCGAAACAGGTCCAGCACATCGCCGCTGAGTATCAGCCGGGACGCAATCCAGTAGTTTGCGAAATCACGGTCCGTGGAGATGATCCAGTCACCCCCGGACGGGCCGAGCCAATTGAGCAGCAGCGCCGCAACAACAACGCAGACAGCACCTGTGCCGACAAGCAAAAGCGGAGCGTTGCGCGTAAGCACTGGTCTGACCGGATCATTGCCCAACGTTGCTTCATCCCCGAATCATCCCGTGTCCGGCTGCAAGCCTAGCCACTCGGTGACAAAGGCAAAAGCTCGTTTCGAGACTTCGCCAGCGGCAACACGCCAACAATCCTCGATTGCCGTGAACGCGAGGGCAAGCCCCCTCAGCAATCGACATGGCCAACGCTACCCGATGAGCGGCAGCATCGAAGGCCGCGACCGTAAAAGGCCGGCTCGGCCGGCAGGAACATGCCGGTTCAGACCGTTGCGGCAGATGGAGGGGTGTAGGTTTTGTCCGTCCGGGTATCGGCGGCCTGCCGCCGGAACAGCTTTGCCGACAGGCAATAGGCCAGCGTAACGACGATGATCGAGACATAGCCGTCGACCGCGTAGTGCCAGCCAAGATAGACCGAGCTCGCCTGCACGAAACCGACATAGGCAAACGCCAGGATCCCGAGCCGCCGCGAATAGCTGGTCAGGAAGCAGGCATTCATGGTGATCAGCCCGACATGGACACTCGGGAACGCAGAGATGCCGCCGCCTATCCCCTGTCGACGCAGCTTGTAGAGCTCCCACAGGTGATCCTGAAACATGGCAGCGGAGTTGACCCAGTCGCTTTGCCCCAGGAATGCCAGCATCCCGGCGAAGCGGGCGTCATCACCCGTCACACCGCCGTAGAAGGCCGGCCCGGCAGACAGAAAGAGACCTGCCAGCACATTGCCGAGAACGATCCAGACGAACAGGAACATGGTCAGGTACTGCGCCCGCACCCTGTCGGCGCGCGGCGATGTCGCCACAAAGAACAGCGAGCCGAAACAGACGAGATGCCACAACACGTTGTAATTCACCTCAACGATGGTCCGCACCATCGGCTGCTGGGCAAACGCGTAGAGATAACGCCAGGGCGCGATGCCGAAATGCAGGAACTCGTCCAAGTCCGCCAGATAGCGGTCATAGGGGAAACCGCCCTGAATGTTGGCAAAGGATATCTTGATCGAGGTGAAGGTACCCTGAAACAAGGTGACCCCGACCATCAGCATCAGGCCCGATGCCAGCGCGGCAATGCGGGCACTGGAGAAAGTCCGCTTGAACGCCAGCATCCGCCGGCTGTTGAAGCGAAACACGATGCGCGCCGCATCAAGCATGATCGCGGTTGCAGGCATCCAGCACAGAAACACCACGAACGAAGGTTCGATATAATCCGCATGCGCCGTCCGACCCAATTGGCCGAACTCAAAAAGATAAACGAGACCGACAGCGGTATAGCCAATGACCACGGCGTAAAACCAGCTATCTTCACGCAGCCGACGCCAGACACCTGCACTGAAACTCTTCAGCATGGCAATCATCGGAGATTCTTAACTTTACATACAATAGGTTGTACATGGAAATTGATACACTAGGCTTAAAAAAGTGTTACGGAAGTGGAAAATCCGAGGTCTGGCCGGACCGGATGCGGCAAACCGTCAGCTCAGGACCAGGGTGGCAGACAACCCTGAGGAAAGCCGGTTTTGCGAACCTCTTCCCCTGACGCCGGAAAAGCGATGGTGCGCATTTGGGTTGGCTCCACGGACCGTGGAAACGGGCAAGGCGGAAATGTCCGGGAACGTCCCGCATCACCGAATCTATAGGCCGATCGTGCGCCGATGATTTGCGCGCGCTGTCTTGTTTTCGGTCAGCCATCCAAACCTCGCCGTTTGATGCGCTCATTGCACCGGGCATGCGTCCCGAAGAGAACACTTTCCCCCAAACAATGCCGCTTTTGGGGTTTCGCGTTGCGCAACATTTCCCTATAAGCCGCGTCTAGCCTCAGATTTTGCGCATGGCCTCTCCCGACCGGTGGTATCCGACGGGGGATTTTTTGCGCGAAGCCCGCACAACAGGGACCCGGACCATGCCAAAACGTACCGATATCAAGTCGATTCTCATCATTGGCGCCGGGCCGATTGTCATCGGTCAGGCCTGCGAATTCGACTATTCCGGCACGCAGGCCGTCAAGGCGCTGAAGGAAGAGGGCTACCGGGTCATCCTGGTCAACTCCAACCCGGCCACCATCATGACCGATCCGGGCCTTGCCGACGCGACCTATATCGAGCCGATCACCCCGGAAGTCGTGGCCAAGATCATCGCCCGCGAGCGCCCTGACGCGCTGCTGCCGACCATGGGCGGCCAGACCGCGCTCAACACCGCACTCTCGCTCAAGCGCATGGGCGTGCTCGAGCGCTACAATGTCGAGATGATCGGCGCCAAGCCGGCCGCCATCGACATGGCCGAGGACCGGGCCCTGTTCCGCGAAGCCATGGCCCGCATCGGGCTTGAGACACCGCGCTCGTTTCTCGCCAACGCCACCGAGATCAAGGACACCGACCGCAAGCTGCACGAGACCGAACGGGCCGAACTGCGCGCCAGGCTGACAGGCGACGAACTCGACACCGCGCTCGACGCACTGGAAAACACCTGGAACCTCGGCGAGTCCGACCGCAAGCAGCGCTACATGAGCCATGCCATGGCCCAGGCTGCCCAGGCGCTGGACCTGATCGGCCTGCCCGCCATCATCCGCCCCTCCTTCACCATGGGCGGCACCGGCGGCGGCATTGCCTACAACCGCTCGGAATTCTTCGACATCATCGAGCGCGGCCTCGATGCCTCGCCGACCACCGAAGTGCTGATCGAGGAATCGGTGCTCGGCTGGAAGGAATACGAGATGGAGGTGGTGCGCGACACCGCCGACAACTGCATCATCATCTGCTCGATCGAGAACATCGACCCGATGGGCGTGCACACGGGTGATTCCATCACCGTGGCCCCGGCGCTGACCTTGACCGACAAGGAATACCAGATCATGCGCAACGCCTCGATCGCGGTGCTGCGCGAGATCGGCGTCGAGACCGGCGGCTCCAACGTGCAATTCGCCGTCAACCCGGCCGATGGCCGGCTGGTGGTGATCGAGATGAACCCGCGTGTCTCGCGCTCCTCGGCGCTGGCCTCGAAAGCCACCGGCTTCCCGATCGCCAAGGTCGCGGCCAAGCTCGCCGTCGGCTACACGCTCGATGAGCTCGAAAACGACATTACCCATGGCGCCACGCCGGCTTCGTTCGAGCCGTCGATCGATTATGTCGTCACCAAGATCCCGCGTTTTGCCTTCGAGAAATTCCCCGGCGCCGAGCCGCTCTTGACCACCGCGATGAAATCCGTCGGTGAAGTCATGGCAATCGGCCGCACATTTGCAGAAAGCCTGCAGAAGGCGCTGCGCGGTCTTGAAACCGGGCTTACCGGTCTCGACGAGATCGAAATCCCCGGTCTTGGCGAAGGCGACGATGAAAACGCCATCAAGGCCGCCATCGGCACCCCGACACCGGACCGGCTCAGGATGGTGGCACAGGCCCTGCGGCTTGGCATGAGCGCCGAAGAAGTGCATTCGATCTGCAGGATCGACCCGTGGTTCCTGGCCCAGATCGAGGAAATCCTCGCCATGGAAGCCCGCATCCGCGAGCACGGCCTGCCGACCGACGCCGAAAACCTGCGGCTGATCAAGTCGATGGGCTTTTCCGATGCGCGGCTCGGTTCGCTCACCGGCAAGCACGGTCATGAAGTCGCCAAGCTGCGCCGCGACATGGGCGTGCGCCCGGTCTACAAGCGCATCGACACATGCGCCGCCGAATTCGCCTCGCCGACCGCCTACATGTATTCAAGCTACGAAACCCAGTTTGCAGGCAGCCTCGCCTGCGAGGCGCGGGTTTCCGACCGCACCAAGGTGGTCATCCTCGGCGGCGGCCCCAACCGCATCGGCCAGGGCATCGAGTTCGACTATTGCTGCTGCCACGCCGCCTTCGCGCTGAAGGATGCCGGCTATGAGGCGATCATGGTCAACTGCAACCCTGAAACCGTGTCGACCGACTACGACACTTCCGACCGGCTCTATTTCGATCCGCTGACCGACGAGGACGTGCTCGAAATCCTGACCAAGGAACAGGAAGCCGGCAAGCTCCTGGGCGTCATCGTCCAGCTTGGCGGCCAGACCCCGCTGAAGCTCGCAGAAGCCCTGGAAAAGGCCGGCATCCCGATCCTGGGCACCGCGCCCGACATGATCGACCTGGCCGAGGACCGCGACCGCTTCCAGAAGCTGTTGCACAAGCTCGACCTGATCCAGCCCAACAACGGCATCGCCTATTCCGTCGAACAGGCACGGCTGGTCGCCACCGACATCGGCTTCCCGCTGGTCGTGCGCCCGTCCTACGTGCTTGGCGGCCGCGCCATGCAGATCATCCGCGACGAGGCCAACCTGTCCAACTACCTGCTCGGCACCGTGCCTGAACTGGTGCCCGAGGACATCAAGGCGCGCTATCCCAACGACAAGACCGGCCAGATCAACACCCTGCTCGGCACCAATCCGCTGCTGTTTGACACCTACCTGACCAACGCCATCGAGGTTGATGTCGATTGCATCTGCG
>Ga0209345_10003278_pt1 | contig 16836 bp, 17 predicted proteins | sample Cruoilmetagenom7_FD_187294 | JGI IMG/M metagenome (GOLD analysis project Ga0209345, IMG submission 187294) | Oil polluted marine microbial communities from Coal Oil Point, Santa Barbara, California, USA - Sample 7 (SPAdes) (version 2) | ecosystem: Environmental > Aquatic > Marine > Oil seeps ...
CCTCTAACAATTATTTAAATAAAGTTCTATATCTTATCAAATAAGATTAGAAACATCATCAAATTTTTTATTTTAATAAATAAATTTAGTTGGTGTAATATTTAACAGTTACTAAAGTATAATAGTAATTCTGGAGAATAAAGCTTAAAATCCAACATAATTAATATTAGGCTTTATTTATTTATTCAATGGCTAAGTTAGGATCAAATAATACTAAGATTAAACCATCAGTTTCCAAAATAAGCATGTTCTTTTCTGCAATTTGTATGGGAAATGTTGGATTAATTCTTTCTTTTTTATCTGGTTATCCTATTCACACTCTTGTTTTATTAAGAGGCATATTCGGAAATTTGTTCTTAACAATAACTATGATATTTATCAAATCATTTTCGCGTGAATTTTTAAAAGAATCATTTAGATTCCTCTGGAAACCTTTAATAATTAGTGGAATGGTATATCCATTGGTGATTTTCTTCTATTTCATGTGTATTACAATATCTGGTTATGCAATCGCAGCATTTTTATTGTACACTAATGGTTTATTTCTTCTCATACTTTTATTTCTTACTAAAGAAGAAAAAGTTTCCAAAATAAATGTATTTAGCGTGTTTTTAGCACTAATTGGAGTTTCGATAATTATGGAATTTTGGGATAATAGTTTGTTTTCACCCGGCATAATATCTGGCCTTCTTTCAGGTTTAACCTTATCTATACACATTTTTTATAGAAAGAAAATATATAATAAACGAGATAGACTAAACAATAAATTACAAGCGAAAGGTAATTTTGATATTTTTTTATCATGGTGGTCAACCCTCCTTTTAATTCTTGCTTTTCTCCCTTTTGGAGCAACAGATTTGCTGAAACTATCTTTAAATGACATTCTTTTTTGTGTATTATTAGGATTTATTCCTACGGCTCTAGCTTTTACATTATATAATGTTGGAATAAAAAACGATAAAGGTGGGAACATTGTTATGCTTCTATATTTTGAACCTGTTATGGCGATGGTAAATACAGCAATATTTCTTCAAAATTTATCAATTTTTACAATTATTGGAGGAATTTTAATTCTATTGGCAAATGTTATCGTATTAAATTATTCAAAATAATGAGATTATACTTAGAATAAGACTTTTTTTCTTTGTATTATTAAAATCATTATTGGGTTATTAAATTAAAAAATAATTTGAAATAATTTATGTTTAATAAAAATGAAAAAGATTTATATAGAATTAAAGAACTAGAGAGCACTAATTTAGCCACTGATGATATAAGGGAGACAGTGATCAAAACCAAGAAGGAGGTTGAAAGAGATAACAATATTTTAGCTAATTTTATTCATCAATGTTTTCAAAACTCCAAGATTAAATCGTTTGATATAGTTGGGGCAATTGGAGCGGGAAAAACTGCTCTTTTAGAAAAAATTGTAGAAATATTATCCCCTAAATTTAAAATCTTAGTAGTTTGTGGTGATATAACAACTAGAGTTGATGCAAATCGTATAGAACAACATAATGCTGAAACTATTCAAATTAATACAGGACGCGAATGTGCTTTAAATGCCTATCATATTCATCAAATTATTAAAAACAAGGATTTAGATAATTATGATATAGTTTTCATTGAAAATGTAGGAAATTTAATATGCCCATCAGAGTTTGTCTTAGGAACTGATAAAAGGATAATCGTAGTATCCATCACAGAGGGCGAATGGGTGGTTGAAAAGCATCCTATGCTATTTAAAATGTCAGATATTGCGATAATTAATAAGATCGATCTAAAAGAACGCTTAGGAACTAATGTTAAGAAAATGATCGCTGATGCTAAAAAAATTAACCCGGAAATAGAAGTTATTACAACAAGTGCGAAAACTGGGGAGAACATTGATAAATTAATGAAATTAATCGGTTTTTAAAGTTTTAAGTTTTAAAAGTGAAAAATATTAAAAGTAAGACTTTAGATGAGGGAATATGAAGGAAGAATTAAATAAGATTGAAGAAATTATTGGAAATCCTAACGAAATTAAAATATCAAACATTCAAGAATTAATGAAAACATTCTTTGTTAAATTAAAGAATCGGGTTGACATTTATATTGGAGATTATCCAACTTTTATTGAACCGGTTTATTTAGAAGACAACGTTAAAATTGGAGACGATGTTCTTTTAGGTCCAAACATATATGTCGGTGCCAATTCAGAAATCTCAGATTATGTTGAAATATCAAATACTATCATTTTCGATAATGTAAAAATTGGAGAGAACTTTAAATTGGAAAATTGTATCGTTGCTAAAAATAGCTCATTCAATTTTAAAAATCTTAACATGAAAAATAGCGTATTAATTGGATTTGCCAATTTAAAGAACGAATTACAGATTATTGGATTTTAAATAATATTATTTTTAATAAACTCTATTTTAATTATTACAATATAAATTGGTGTTGTTAAATGAAAGATAACGAGAAATATTTTAAAACTAATTTAAGAAGATGGAACGAATTAGTTGAGATTAATGCTAAATCCAAATTTTACGACTTAGATGGATTCAAATCGGGTAAATCGTCTCTTTTCCCAATCGAAAGAGAAGAGATAGGGAATGTGGACGGCAAAACGCTCTTACACCTGCAGTGTCATTTTGGAATGGACACCCTTTCTTTTGCACGAATGGGGGCAAAGGTTACTGGAGTAGATTTCTCCAAAAACGCTATTACTCTTGCACGAGAGTTAGGCGACGAATTGGATGTCCCTGCTAAGTTTATTAAGGCAAATATTTACGATATACCAGATGTATTACACGATAAATTTGATATCGTCTTTACATCTAATGGTGCTATTGGCTGGTTGCCGGATTTATATAAATGGGCAGAAATAATTGATTATTGTTTGAAGCCCGGTGGCACTTTTTATATTACTGAGAATCATCCTTTCGGTAATTTAATTGACGAAAAGTACCATGATGCTTTTCAAGTTGGCTACGATTATTTTAACGAAGGAAAACCTTATCTATTTGATGAAGATGATGGAGCCTATGTTGATCCTAATATTAAATTACAAAATTTTGAAACCTACGATTGGTTCCATCCAATGGGAGATGTTATTACTTCATTATTAAAAGTTAATTTTGAGTTAGAATTTCTGCATGAATTTCCATTTAGTTTTTTTCAGATTCATCCTGATATGAAACAAAGAGATGATAAATACTGGGAATTTCAAACTTTAAAGCATTCGGTTCCGATGATTTTTTCGATAAAAGCTCGTAAAAAAAAGACGAACTTGCTTCCATCAAGTAGCAAAACAATCTAGTTCAATGAAAAAAAAAAAGAAATTTAGTATAACCTAAGCTCCAATTAGCCAATTTGCCATCTTTTCGGGAAGAAAGAACCCGAAATAATATGCAAATGAACTTATTATCAATAAAAGTCTTATTATAACAACAATAATTGGATTTGTCCAACTAATTGAATCAAATAATGCCCCTAAAGTAAAAAATATAAATGCTATTAATAAAAATCTCCCCTTCCATCTAATTTTAGGATCTTCAGACTTTATCGAGCTAATAGCAAAAATAATGCCCGTAACAAAGGCTAATAATATAGCAAATAGAGCAAATCCTAATGTAAGTGGGGTTCTTGAAATTATTCCCGGTGTTATTTCAACTCCTATTAAGTCAGGATTAATGAATAGTAAAATAAAAAGAAGAATTTCGTATGAAACGCTAATTACTCCTAATATTACTACAATTAATTTGTTCTTATTTTGAAGATTCAACGAACTGAAAGAATAAATCCAAAATAATATTGCTAAAGGTATGAAAAAATTAGCAAGAATCAAATAGGATAAATTACTAAGGCCAAAACCAAATAAACCTATAGTTAAAAAATTAAAGCTTGGCCACCACCAAGAAGCACTCAGGAAAATCCAAGTTAAACTAACGCTTACAAAAACTTTATTTTTGTATTTAAAATATTTTAATATTATTCTTATCCCAATTATTAGTGCGACTATAATAAATGCCAGACTTAGGCTTCCACGTAATAAATCAAGATAACTTAAATCTGTAAATGCCATTCTTAATCGTTCAATAATATGAGTTATATTTAATTTATATCAAGGTAATTTAAATTTTGTTAATTTGAATTTAAGAACAAATCTTAGTGACAATTTTTAAAAAAAGAAAAACCACTAAAGATAGAGCTAAATGGGAAACCAATGGGAAGGTGATTAGAGAAATATTTTTCAATATCAATATATTTCTAGATCTAAGAAAGAAAGTTTTAGTGAATTAAATATGAAACCACCAGTTGAACCCTTTAAAATTAAGGTTGTAGAACCTGTTAAAATTCCTTCCGAAAAAAGAAGAAAGGAAGCGATAAGAGAAGCGGGATTTAATACTTTTTTAGTATTATCTGACGATGTATTTATCGATTTGCTAACAGATTCTGGAACATCAGCAATGTCCGATAATCAATGGGCGGGTATGATGTTAGGAGATGAAGCATATGCTGGAAGCAGAAATTTTTATAATTTGGAAAAGGCAGTGCAAGATGTATTAGGATACAAATATTTAGTTCCCACTCATCAGGGCCGAGGCGCAGAACATTTAATGTATAGTAATTTGGTAAAACCAGGACAACTTGTTCCGCGAAATATGTATTTCACAACTTCAAAGGTTCACGTAGAACTTCCAGGGGGTAAAATGGTTGATGTAATAATTGACGAAGCCCACGATCCAGAAAATACTCATCCCTTCAAAGGGAATGTAGATTTCAAAAAACTTCAAAAATTCATCGACGATTATGGAGTAGATAAAATTGCTTTTGTTAATGTTGAAATGAATGTTAATATGGCAGGTGGTCAGCCCGTTTCTATGCAAAATTTAAGAGAATTAAGAAAATTTTGTAACGAATACAAATTGAAGATTATTTACGATGCGACCCGCTCAAGTGAAAACGCGTATTTTATTCGAGAAAGAGAGAAAGGGTATGAAAACACACCAATTATAGATATATTAAAAGAAATGATGGGCTATTCTGATGGATGCATTTATAGCTCAAAAAAAGATTGCTTAGTAAATATTGGTGGTTTTCTCGCAACACACGATAAAGAAATCTTTGAAGCTACACGAAGTATGGTTGTGGTTTACGAAGGGTTACATACATATGGGGGCATGGCAGGTAGGGATATGGAAGCTGTTGCAAGAGGCTTGAGAGAGGGTGCCCAATACGAATATTTAAAATATAGAATAAACCAAGTTCGCTATTTAGGAGAGCTTTTAATGGAAGCTAATGTACCTATCGTTAAACCCACAGGTGGTCATGCTGTTTTCTTGAACGCATTAGCGTTTTTACCACATCTACCCAGAGAGCAATGGCCTGCACAAACTTTATCTGCTGCCATATACGAAGATTCTGCTGTTAGAAGCATGGAAAGAGGAGCGATTTCGAAAGGAAGAAATTCAGAGACGGGCGAAAATATCTTTCCTAAATTGGAGTTAGTACGCCTTACTATTCCTCGACGAGTGTACACGAATACACACATGGAATACACCGCGGAATCAGTCATTCAATTATACAAGAAGCGTGATACAATCCCTGGTTTAAGAATGGTCTATGAACCGAAATACTTGCGATTTTTCCAAGCTAAATTTGAACAAATACCACTATAAATAAAAATTTATACTTTATTTAATACCATAGATTTCTATGATACCATGTTTTTTCAAATAAAGTTAGAATAAATAACTTTAGAAAAATTTATTTTGACAAATTTATATAACCGAATTAATTGGAAATTAAATAAGAGAATTTCATTTGGTAGGTAGTACTGAAATTTTTTGATTTTATAAGTTTTAAATAGTTAGGGCTTTTAATAAGAGAGGGAAAAATAATTTTTTAATCTATTCAAGATAATTTTAAATTACAGCATTGATAGGAACGTATAGCACGATCGCGAGAATTGCTGCTATGGGAAATGTTAAAAGCCATATTAAAACAATTTTCCACATACCTTTTTTCAATGGTATATTGCTTGCTTTTGAAAGTCCTACAAATGATGCAACGAGCAAATGAGAACCAGAAAGAGGGATTTTTTGAATGGTCCCAATAAGCATGACGGCTGCTGTTGGTACTTGCACAGCAAATGCGGTACTCGGCCGAAGATCCGTCATTTTACCTAAATTTTTAATAACAATTCTTCCCAAAACCATTACACCAACGGCTAAACCAAAACCAGTCATGATTAATAATAAAGTTAGATTGATCTCATCTCCAACTCCAACCACTATTCCAACTGCGTTAGAACAATCATTTCCTGCTCTAGCGAAGGCTGTAATGCATATTATAATTAAGATTATGTAAGAATATTTTTTCTCTGACCTTTCAAAGTCTTTGAATCCTTTTAAAGACTTGAGTTTATGTTTTTTAAGTACCTTAACAACGCCATAGGTTACTGTATAGCCAATTATCGGAGATGCTAACCACCACATACTCATTTCTAGTATTGTACTCCAATTTACACCATCTCCACCGCCTAATAACAACCCTAGCCCCATAATTCCTCCTATTGTAGCGTGAGTTGACGAAATTGGAAGCCCGAAAGCGCTAGATAATATTAACACAATGGCAGTGGAAATCAAAATGGTCATAACAACAGCGTTCTGGTTAATGCCAGCAGCTTCATAATCTAATAAAAGGATCTTGTCTCCTACTGATTTAGAAACACCTTCTCCCAATAATATTGCTCCAGAGATCGCAAAAATCGCCGCTAAGATGAGAATTTGTTTCATATTAAGAATTCGTGATCCATAAAGCGGGGCCATTGTTTCATCGTTAGCACCAATTCCAAAACTGATTATTAAAGAAATTATCAAAAAGAGAATTATTATATATTCTAACGCCATTTTGTCTAACCTTCCCTTTTTATCTGTTTGGATATTTAATAATTAATCCTCTTAAATAATCAGAGACTTCTTCAGCCCACTGTGCTATTTCGTATATATATGTCACCAATTTTGAAGTTAGGTAGATTTTTGTTGGGTTATCTTTTTTTTTGAATACAACTTCTAATAAATCAAATTTAGCTTTGCGTGCTTTTCTTCTTGCTACTTCAATTTCAAATGTTTTTTCATATGCTGCCTTAAAATCTTTTTCAATGAGAGTAGCACAATTCAATAGTTTTTCTACAGTTTCCACTGTAAAATCGTTCAAATCACCAAATTCTTTTTTTACATCTTCATAAAGCTCAAATGGATAGACAGCAAAAAATCTGGCAAAAAATTCTATTTTATCGTTTGTTTCATCGAGCATCATTAAAATATTATATCGGTCTTCTACCAAAAAAGGAAGAGCTCGTTTGTCTCTAAAAAGGACTTGAACGTATTTTTCTTTAATTCTATCGCACTTTTTTTCTCCTTGAATTACTTTTTCTAAATCCTCTTTATTAAACTTTTTATTAATGAATTGGTTGACTATTTCATGCAAATCTATAATATTAGTTAGCGATTGTGATAAAAACTCTCCGTTTACCTCGTCCAACTCGTTTTTCTTTTCTTTAAATAATTTCATTTTATTCACATCCAAAATTTATTGAATCTCTTCTTAAGAAATAATAAATGTTTTTATATTCTATTTATTTTTTATTCAATAAAAAAGCTTATGCCTTTCGTTAAAGTTGAAGTTATACATGATTGTGAAAGATAAAAATAAGTCTTTTTTTGTTTAAACAATTCTTTCAAATTAAGATTTCACGAGATTTAATAAATTTTAAAGTGAGTAAGAGTGCCTGCTGTCGAAATAAAAGTGGAAAATATTATATTTGACCCAAAAGTTCAATCTTATTGTAATAATTCCAAATTTAAGTGTCCTAGCTATGGGCATTCATGGGCATGCCCCCCAGAGGCACCTTATCTCAAAGAAAAAGTTTCCCAGTACGAAAAATTTTTTCTAATATATAACGAATTCAATTTAAAAGAGTATGTAGAAAGAATCAAATTAGAATTTCCAAAACATAGCGCAGAAAAGATAAGAAACTCATTTTACCAAAAAGATTTTGTCAGAGATTATTTAGGAAAAGAGATTAATCTTTTCTTACAAAATTATAGTGAATCCTACAACGAAAAGCTTATTTTATGGGACGGTTATTGCAGAATTTGCTTTAAAGAAGGGAAAAACTGCACTTATGATAATAGCATACCTTGTCGTTATCCAGATAAAAAAAGATTTTCGATGGAAGCAGTAGGGATAGACGTCGACAAAACAGTTAAAAGCATCGATATTGAAATAGAATGGCCTCCAGTTAATTTTGCCTACCGATTTGGATTAATTTGCTTTAAATAAATTCCATAAGTTATAGATGTGTCTTGATTTACTATTGTGTACTCCTTTTTTTTTACCTCTTTATTTTTCCTTAAAATATTAATTCTAACTCATAAGTAAGGAGAAAAGTATATTTTGCTAAATCAAATTTTTCAACTTTAACATCTTCTTGAAAACTTCCTTTACCTGTCAAGGGCATTTTAATTACAATCCTATCGTCATCTAAATATAAATTATTGTAAAAAATCTTTTCATACTTGTCGAAATCAATAAATTTTTTAATGTGTTTAATAGTTTTGGATGAATTTTCTTCTAAATTAATATGAACTTTCTCATTTTTTACTTGCAATATTAATATAACCTCCTTTTATTACCTCAATATCTATTGTATAAAGAATATGACTTTTATGAGCTTTTTCAAAATTTTTTAGGCGTTTTTGGTTTTCAAGATCATTTGGGAAAAGAATTATTTAACTTTTACATTTAATACAAGCTCGAACCCTTGTGTCTTCCATTTTTATATACTTTATTGATTTTATTTTTAATATAACCGTATTATTCCATAATTGTGCAACTGTGCAATAAAAATACCTTTTTCCAACTTATAAACTTTTCTATTTGAATTTTTTTTCTAACCTATAAACAGAAAATACAAAGAATAATTCAAAAAACATAATAATAGAAAATTTGATCAATAAATATTAATAAAATTACTAAAAACCTATGATTTATTGATAGAGTAAAACTCTAATTAAATCGGCAACATCGTGGATTTGATTAGATAGTTTTTCTAAAACCATAACACTATCACGGATTTTTAAAACAGTTCTTATTTGAATATCGGGATTATCGCATATATAGTTTAAAAATTCTAGAAAAATCAAATCAATATCTTTTTCTATTTCATGAATATGCGTAGTATTATTGAATACTTCCTTAGGATTATAGAGAAAATTTTTAATTGTTATTTTCAACAAATTTGCCATCTCCAATAAATAATTAATTAATTTTTTATATCTTTTTTTTACTTCATCGTCAATGTTATAGTTTAAATAAGCTAAAATGCCAACAAATCCCAGTGCTGGATTAATGATATCGTCCATTTTTAAAATCAATGTTAGAAAACCTCCTAAACCGTGAGTCCCCGCTTCTGAATATTTTTGAAGAAGTCTAATTTTTATCTCATCAGCATCTTCTTCTAAAAATTTCATTTTAGTGCGTTTTTCTTCTAACTTTCTTTTATTAAATTCGTAATCTTCTTCCCATAAAGTGTAATAGACTCCTAAATTGCTAATAACATCATATATAATTCTAGAATGCTCTATTACAACTAAGATGATTTGATTTTTAATTTTTTTAATTAAATATCACCTTTTTTTTCCATTTCAAATATGCACATTGTTTATAAGATGTTTTATTTCCAGTTCTAAATTCTTTGAAAAGTTTTATAAATTTAAGTTAAGCAACTATGTTATTATTTGATCATTATTAAAGATTTCTTAATATTGTGCAATAGTGCAATTTCAAAATAACAAATAATAGAATTATATAAATTATTACGATTAAAATAGAATAAATTGAAGGGTTTTTTCTGAGTTGTATATGAGTTTAAATTTGCTTTAATAAAATTTTTTACATATTTAGTTTTAAACCCGTTTCCTATGTAATTGGATGAATATAACAATTTTAGCGAAACTAGAATTAAAAATGATATATCTCTTTACTAAAAGAAAAGAATCTTTTGTCTACTATGATTCTGAGTTTTTAAGTTTATCAACAACCATATCGTAAACCCTAAATAATTCTTTCATTTCTTTTATTTTAAGAAAATAGAATTTTTCAGGTGATTTTATTTCAAAATCTACAAAACCTAAATCATATAAAATTTTCAAGTTTCTGGATGCCGTTGATTCTGTTGTATTCAACAAGTCTCTTATTTTGTGGACGGATAATTTTGCATTTTCGCAAAGTAAATGCAATATATCTCTTCTTATTCTAGGTCGAATAGCTCTAGCAATTTTTTCATCTTGCATAATACCAATAAAACTTAAAAGATTTAAAATCTATTGAAATTGCAATATTGCACAATTACAAAGGTATTAACTTTATAGTGTCTAATCACATCCTAGATGTTAAAAATAAATTTTTTTTTCTGTAAAGTTTAATTCAATAATATTTATCCATGAAAATCTTGTAAATAACGGTTGTATACCAAAGAGAACATATTTTAGGTGAGAACCAACTATTTTTAATATAAAAAAACACATGCAAGTTAGACTATTAGATCAATCTAATCATAAATGGGCAATGGACTTAATAAAAGAAGTGTGGATATCAACAAAGATCGTTTTGAGAGGAAAGGTCCACGATACTAACGAACTTCCTGGAATAATCGCAATACATAAAAATCATAGAGTAGGATTGCTAATTTATAACATTATCAGCGATGAATGCGAAATAGTTTCATTGAATAGTTTGAAAGAAAATATTGGAATTGGTACTGCATTATTGAAAGAAATTGAGAGAATTTCTACTATAAAAGGCTGTAAGAGATTAAGTGTTATAACGACAAATGATAATATCGATGCTCTTCGTTTTTATCAAAAAAGAGATTTTAAAATTGCAGCAATACATTTAAATGCTCTAGAACAATCTCGAAGATTAAAACCCGAAATTCCCTTTTTAGGATCAAACGATATTGAAATACGAGATGAAATAGAACTAGAAAAAATTCTATAATCCTCAATAATGTATAAAAAAAGAAAAGAAAAAAAAATAGTTTAAAACAAATCTTCATCCAGAACAATCGTATCATTTCTATTTGGTCCGATGGATATTATAGCGATATCGGTTTTGAGTTCTTCCTTAATTGCCTGAAGATAAATTTTCATTGCGTTTGGTAAAGAATCATATCCTTGGTTAGCAATTTCAGACCATTCTTCACTTGATTTTTTTTCCCAGCCTTCAAATTCTTTATAGATAGGTTTACAATTTTCAATAATTTCGTGTTGAATTGGCCAACTTTCAAGATTATGTCCGTTTAATTCGTATCCAATACACATTTTTATAGGCGTTATCCCGTGAAGTGCATCTAATAAAGTAATAATTATTTTATCGATCCCATTTATCATAATACCGTACTTGATGTTAAATAAGTCAAGCCAGCCCACCCTTCTTGGCCTTCCAGTAACTGTTCCGTATTCGTGCCCTTGTTCTCTAATCTTCTCGGAGATATCATTAAATAACTCGGTTGGAAATTTGCCTTCGCCTACTCTTGAGGTATAGGCCTTTATAATTCCAACTATTTTTCCTATTTTCTTTGGAGGAATTCCCGTTCCAGCACTTATACCTAAAGCGTTTGGATTCGAGCTCGTTCCAAATGGGTACATGCCATGGTCAATGCACAACAAATTCCCTTGAGCCCCTTCAAAAACAACTTTCTTTCCAGAATCTATCGCTTTATTCAAATAAAATGCGGTATCTGTAACATAGGGTTTTAATCTTTCGCCATATGATTTATAATCTTCGAAAATAGATTCTAAATCGATATCCCAATTAGGATCGTAGGTTTTAATTAAATTTTTCTTAATTTGGAATAACTTTTCCAATTTAGGTTTTAATAATTCAGGATGAATTAAGTCAAAAATTCTAATCCCCCACCGTCCTGCTTTATCTGAATATGTTGGGCCTATCCCTCGCTTCGTGGTTCCTGCGCTATATTCTCCTTTTGACTCTTCTTCTAACCCGTCCAATACTACGTGAAAGGGAAAGATTACATGAGCCGTTGAACTAAGTTTTAAGTTTACTTTTTTATTTAGCTTATTTAAGTTTTCAATTTCTTCAAGTAAAACTTTAGGATTGATGACACAACCATTACCAATAACAACTTCTTTTTCTAACGGGGCGCCTGAGGGAATTAATTTAAATTTATATTTTATCCCATTAGCTTCAATTGTATGTCCAGCATTATTTCCGCCATTGTATCTTACTACAATATCTGATTTTTGGGCTAAGTAATCAGTTATTTTCCCTTTACCTTCGTCGCCCCAAGATAACCCGCAAACAGCAATTGTGTTAAATTTTTTAGTCATGATTCACATTCCGTTAAGTGTATTAACCATTTGTTTTTTTTTAATTGATAAGGTATTATTTTTTGATAATTATTTCTAAAATATGTTCCAAAAAGGATTATTCATTAATAGTTATAAAATTTTTCTGTTAAAGATTTATACAATAATTTTTATAGGTTTATTTTTATCACAATTATTGTAAATGCTGAGAAAAACGATTCTTTTTGACTTAAATCATAACGAGATGCTCGATATTGATTTTTCAGATTTTTCAGATTTTTCAAAACTTCTTCAAAACCTAAATCTCAATATTAAGAAAAACGAGAATAAAGATTTAACCAAAAGACGTTTGGAAAATGTTGATGATTTAGTTCTGGGCAATCCAATTGACGATTACTTTTCTAACATCGAGATCAAGGATATCGTTAATTATGTTAGAACTGGAGGGAATTTAATTCTTGTAAGCGAGTATGGAGCCGATTATCTTCAAAAAACTAATTTAAATGATATAGCTCCTAATTTTGGTATCCTATTTGAGAAGAATCTTATAAAAGAACAAAATTCCAATAATCATAATCGTTCAAGTATATTGCATATTCAAAATTTTCCTAAAAATAATATTATTAATGGGTTAAGAGAGGTTATAATTGGTGGAACTTGTTCCCTCTTCTTAAATAAAGGTGCAAAACCACTTTTACAAACAGATCACAGTAATTTCTGGTCAGAAATTTTTAATAGCTCTTCTGAAGAATGGATAAAGGATAAAGAACAACAACATACAGTAGCCGCTTATTCTGAATTTGGGCAAGGTAAGGTCGTTGCTTTTGGCGATATCGATATTTTTTGCAATGATGATAATATAGGTATTAATACTCTTGATAATCAAAAGTTCTTACATAATATTTTTACCTGGTTGACTGAACCTGTAAAAAAGTCAGATGTAATGTCTTTCCTTTTAGATCAAATTGGGCAAGTTCAAAACAGCGTCAAAGATATCCATAAAACAATGAATAATGTAATTGAAACAATGAGTATTTTGGAAAAAAGGCTACGTCATTTAGAAAAGAATCAAGATAGCCATTAATACCATCAAAAAGAACATTTGATTTCACCCGTTAATTTTTTCGCATCATAGTTTTAGAGATATTAAAGTAGTTTTTAATTACATTACATATTTTATTTAAATTAATAAATTAAAAATCTAGTAGACCAGAAAAATGCCTTTAAAAACCCCAGAACAGTATTTAGAAAGTATAAAACGACCTGTAAATTTGTATATTTTTGGTGAAAAAGTCAAGGAATTTTGGAATCACCCTATTATTAGACCTTCAATCAATACGGTTATGAAGATTTACGAATTAGCTCAGATGGAAGAATATAAAGATCTTATGACCGCGACATCACATTTAACAGGTGAAACTATTAATAGATTTACACATATTCACCAATCTGTTGACGATTTAATTAAAAAGGTAAAGATGCAGAGGTTATTGGGCCAACAAACAGCGTGTTGTTTCCAAAGGTGCGTAGGTTTTGATACCGCTAACGCTTTATATAGCGTAACCTATGAAATGGATAAAAAAAATGGAACTGATTATCATAACCGCTTTAAAAAGTATTGGACCGAAGTACAGTCTCAAGATTTGATGGTGGGCGGTGCCATGACAGATACTAAAGGAGATAGAAGCAAAAGACCTAAAGACCAACCTGATCCAGACGCTTATTTGCATATAGTCGAGGAAAATGATGACGGAATAATTGTTCGAGGTGCAAAAATCCACCAAACGGGATATTTAAACTCACATAGAGCAATTATTATGCCCACACTTTCTTTACGACCCGGTGAAGAACAATACGCTGTAAGTTTTGGTGTTAATACTAATGAAAAGGGAATAACACTAGTATATGGAAGGCAGTCGTGTGACACTAGAAAAATGGAACCCGGTAAATTAGACATTGGAAACTTCAAGTATGGCGGCCAAGAAATATTTGTAATATTTGATAATGTGTTTATACCAAATGATCAAATATTTATGAATGGAGAAATAGAGTTTGCAGGTAATTTAGTTAATAGGTTTGCTGGTTTCCATCGACAGTCCTATGGTGGATGTAAAGTTGGTGTAGGCGATGTACTCATCGGTGCGTCGTCGTTGATTACTGAATACAATGGAACGGAAAAGTCATCTCATATACGAGATAAAATTGTGGAAATGGTCCATTTAAACGAAACACTATATAGTTGTGGTATTGCTTGCAGCTCTTTAGGGTTTAAGCGGGAAGCAGGAAACTTTGAAATGGATATGCTTTTGGCAAATGTATGCAAACTAAATGTTACTCGTTTTCCATACGAAATTGGACGGCTTGCTGAAGATTTAGCCGGGGGGCTAATCTGTACAATGCCTTCTGAAGTGGACTTTAAATCGGAGGAAATTGGGAGTTTAATTGAGAAATATCTTAATACATGTGAAGAAACTTGCGCTGGAGATAGATATAAAGTTCTAAGATTTATCGAAAATCTAACAATGGGTGTGGCTTCTGTTAGCTATAGGACGGAATCAATGCACGGAGCAGGAAGTCCGCAAGCGCAAAGGATTATGATATCAAGACAAGCTGATTTGGAACATAAGAAAGAGTTAATTAAAGATATTTTGGATATTGAATAAGATAACACTAATGGAATATAATATCTAAACCTATAAATTGTTGGACATATTATTCTACTAAAATTTTTCTTGATAAATTAACTTAGTTCTAACAATAATTTTAAAACTTTGGTGAAATATGTGAGTGACAAATCTTACGAAGAAATTTTTTCTGAATTTGAAGAAATAACGAACCACTATAATCGTCGCGATCAATATTTTGACATCTTATACGATTCTGTTTCGAAAACAACCATAGCAAAAACTCCCTCCTCTGAAAACTTTTCAGTTGTTACTAAAAAATCGGGTATTGTTGCTCGTACATTTTCAGGAATATGGAAAGAAGTAGCAATTGAAGAGAGTTCTGATATTAGCGTTATTAAAAATAAGATCCCAAAATTGACCAAAAAGGGAGATGCAATAGCTGAATTCGAAGGTTGGGAATTAAACAAAGAGATTAAACCTAAAATCGACCCTTCAAACATACCGATAGTGGATAAAATCAAGAATGTAAGGGAAATTTATGAATATGTCAAAAATTACGACGAGAGAATTATTAACGTTCAAGTAAAGTACATGGAACTCTTAATTGAGCGAATTTTCGTCAATAATGAGGGATGTAAATTGAGACAAGTAATTCCGCGCATGCGAATTATGGTTTTACCTGTTGCTAAAGAAGGATCTGTTGTTGATTATGATTATTCGATTATTACTGGGGAGATTGGGTATGAAATTTTTGATTTATTTGATCATGAATTATTAGAAAAAACGGTTAAAAACTCTCTTGAAATGTTGAAAGCTGAATTACCTCCATCAGGAAAACGAACAATTATTCTAGACCCCCCGATGGCTGGACTGATTGCTCATGAAAGCTTTGGACATGGTTTGGAAGCAGACCAAATATTGAGAGATCGAAGCTATTTAAAACAACACTTAAATAAGCAAGTTGCTTCCGATATCTGCTCGATCTACGATACGCCATCGTTAGAGAAAAAAATAGGTTCTTACTTTTTTGATGACGAAGGAATAAAAGCAGGTAACAATGTTTTAGTAGAAAATGGTATATTGAAAAATTTCATAAATGACAGGAGATCTGCCTCAGATTTAAGTGCTATCCCTCAAGGAAATGGAAGGCGAGAAAGTTTCGCCCATCCTATTAATGTTAGAATGTCAAATACTTATTTCGGTCCTGGTGATTATGATTTGAATGAAATGATTTCAGAAACCAAAGAAGGAATAATGTTGGTTCATGGATACTTCGGAATGGAGGATCCCTTAGGCGGGGGCATGCAATGCACATCAAAAAAAGCATATATAATTGAAAATGGGGAAAAAACAAAGATTCTAAAGGCCACAGCTCTGAGTGGAGATGTTCTTGAATTATTAAAGAATATTGATGCTGTTAGCAATGACCCTACGAAGCTTGATGGCGGGACATGTGGAAAAGGTAGTGAAGATCATGTTCCCGTTACTTCTGGTGGTAGTTATATTAGAGTTAAAAACGCATTGGTAAGTCCGGGATGAGAGTAAAAATGTCAAATGAAAAAATAGATTTAATTGAAAAAGGATTGAAATCAAAGAACATCGAAGAATACGAGATATATCTTGTGGAGAAGAATATTTACGAGACTATTTTCTTGAAAAATCAAGCAGATAATGAGCGAGAAATAAGAGACTTTGAATATTTTATACGGATTCTTTCTCAAAAAAAAGATGAAACTGGTATAGGTGTAATTAAGGGAAATTCTCTGGATAAAGGACAAATTGATAAAAACATTGATATTTGTGCTACTTTATCAAAATTTAAT
>Ga0209345_10003279_pt1 | contig 16835 bp, 20 predicted proteins | sample Cruoilmetagenom7_FD_187294 | JGI IMG/M metagenome (GOLD analysis project Ga0209345, IMG submission 187294) | Oil polluted marine microbial communities from Coal Oil Point, Santa Barbara, California, USA - Sample 7 (SPAdes) (version 2) | ecosystem: Environmental > Aquatic > Marine > Oil seeps ...
CGTGTCCTGACGGCTCATGGTGATGTCCTTTCTGCTCAGAGGCTCAGCCCGCGCTTGCGCCCCAGGCTCCAATCGATCCTACCGCCGGGCGTCATCGTGCCCGTGACGGTTTGGCCGAGATGGCGTTCGAGTTGCGGGGTCCAGGGGACGAGCGAGAAGCCGAGACCATCATCGATCATGGCGAATCGGCCCGAGGCGAGATCGAGGCGTTGGCGGAATGTCCCTGCGACGGGTTCGCCCTCGGTCGGCTTGTAACGGGGGAGGCCAGTTTGTGTGCTGAGGTCTTGAGCGATGGCGTCCAGTTCGCGGTTGCGCAGGGTGGCCAGAAGATCGCGGGCAAAGGTCACCCGCTGACCTTGCCGTCGGGCGAGGCCTTCGGCGACAAGGTGATCCGAGCGTCGCTCCAATGCCTGGCGAACCTCTGCGCCAAATCCGGCACCACTCAGCGGCGCGCGGTCCCGGGCAAGATGCAGGCGGTCGAGCCAGGTGGCGCCATCCGCCGCGATCTGGGCGGCCAGCGATAGATCGGAACGACCGACAAGAGACAGTTGCGGTGCCCCGTCCGTCTTCCCTGTCCAGAGCCGGGTTTCGACGATACCACCTTGCGGCGTGTCGCCGGTCGCATCGAGGTCCCGGAAGCGCAGGTGATGCACACGACCGTCAACGCCGTCGATGATCGCGTAGCCGGTCCCTGCGTGGTCGTCATGAAAGCCGCGTTCCACCAGCCGCCCGAGGATCGGGGCGGTGGGCGTGCCTTCGATGGCGAAATCCCCCGCTGCGCGCTCCCGGTCGGCGCCCATGGCCCGGTGCATCCGTTTGATGATGTCGCCGCGCATCCCGAGCTCGCGCAGAGTGTCTTCGGCAGTCGGTTTCAACTCCCAGACGGCAGGGGCGATTTGTTCGGCCAGCCCGAGCCTCTCCAGTGTCTGGGCACGCCCGATCATCAAGCGGCGCAGCGCCGGATCGCAGGGCTCCGGCGTGCCGCGCCGCAGGTCGGCGATGCCGGCATGATCGTCCGCCAGGGATCGTAGGCCCCGGTCCAGATCAGTCCAGCGTTCCGCTGTGACCTGCGTTTCAAGCGCTTGGGAAATCTCCCGCTCGCTGCGGGGGCCCAGCTCCAGTTGCACGAGGTCTTCCGCGCGCGCTCGAAATCCCTGGCTGATATAGTCACGCGAGATCACAAGGTCCCGCCCATCGTCGGCCTTTCCGCGCACCAGAATGTGGACATGCGGATTGTCGGTGTTCCAGTGATCGACGGCGACCCAGTCCAATCTCGTGCCGAGATCCCGTTCGGCACGGGCCACTAGATCACGGGTAAAGCCGCGCAGATCCTCGAGGTTGCCTGCGTCTTCCGGCGAGATGATGAACCGGAAATGATGCCGGTCGTCTTCGCAGCGCGCCGCAAAGCCGCCTCGGTCGAGGTCATCGCGTTCAGACCCGAACAAGTCGGCGTCGCGCCCGTCCTGACCGACGCCATCGCGCTGCAGATAGCCGAGATGCTTGACCATGGGCGCGGAGCGAAAACGCTTGCCCTGGTGGCGCACGACGCGGGCCTTCACGACAACGCGCCGGCAGGTGCGGGTCAGGCCCTTGGCCGTCCGGGCAAACCGTCCGCGCCCGAAAGCGGCGTTGCCGGAACGCGTGCTGCCCGCGCAGATGCGATAGCCGGTATGCCCCGACTTTCGCGCGGCACGCATCACCTCGTTGACGAAACGTGTCGGTCGCTTCGAGGTTCTGCCTCCGTCGCGGATACGTCCGGGGCGGATGCGCAGGTCGTTGTCGTGCCGGGTCATGGCCGCACTCGCTTGCAAGACCAGCTGCCGCTTGAAAAACTCCCATAAATCAGCTCTCTAGGTGAAGTCCTGCGGCATGCAGCTTGGATGTGCCGCGCAAATCCTCGCAGAGAAACAACAGCTTGAGGTCCGCTTGCGGCACCTCTTTTATCTCGCGCTCTTTCTGTTGAGACCCTGCGCGTCGACCTTCTCCGGCACATTCCTGCGACCGGGCTTTCCAGACCTCGCCATGGTGCGATTTCGCGGATCATGGCGTTTGCCCCCGGCTGAGAGGCACGAAGATGCCGTTTCGAGACGCGTCAGACGCAATCCGTTGGGCGTCATCGCCTGGGGTCTGACCCTCCTCGGCCATTGCCGCGAACAGCGGGGCGTCGCGCCAGTCCTGCGTCCTCTGCGGGTTGTTCACTGCCCGCGCGACGTCGGTTCCATCGGCGATGAGTGGCGCGAGGATGGCGAGGTAATTGCGGGTTTCAAGCGGCAGGGCGCGTCCGGTATCAAGCTGGTTCTGGTACCGTGCAGGCCCGGCATTGTAGGCAGCGAGAAAGCCGGGTGACCCGAACCGGTCGTACATCTGCCGCAGATAGGCGGCGCCGGCCAGAATGTTGTCGCGTGGATCGAAGGGGTCATCGCCAAGCCGGTGGGCTGCGCGCAATTCGGCCCAGGTGCCGGGCATGATCTGCATAAGCCCCATGGCGCCCGCGTGGCTCACCGCGCGCGGATTGCCCGCGCTCTCGACTTCCATGACGGCACGGATCCAGGGCTGCGGGATGCCGAACCTGCGCGCGGCTTCTGCGATATGGATGTCGATGGGTTGCTGCTCAGATGCAGAAACACTGCGGTCCTGAGCGATCACGACGGTCGGTGCCACGGTGATCGGCGTGCAGAGGATCAGCACAAGCGCGGTAGTAATGCCTGCGTGCCGACGGCTGTGACCGCGTTCGAGACTACGCATCTGCCGCCCCTCCATATGTCCAAAGAGGGATGGCGCGTCCGATTATCGTGTCCGCTGACAACGGGCCGAAATACCGCCCATCGAGGCTGTCTGCGACACCGGCGATGAGCAGAAAAACCTCGCCCGACCCTAGCTTGACACATCCTGTCCAACGGGGAAGTGGGCGGCTCTGTTGGTCAGCGGATGCTGCATCGGCAACTACTCTGCCGTCGATGGTGATCTCGAGATTGTTCCGACAAACCGTCATTCCCGAGACGGCTGCGACGCGCTTCAACAACAAGGTATCCGCACCGACATAGCCGCGTTCAACCACCCGGGATGACAGGTCTTCCGGCAGGCGCACGGCAACGAGATCGCCCAGCCTTGGCCCGTGTGACGCGCGAACGACATAAAGTCCGATCGGCACGCTTGCTGACGCGTTCCAGATCAGCCAGGGCGCGCGGTCGATCTGTGCAGCTGCAAGCAGACCGAGGGACAAACCGGCCGCGAGGAGGGGAGGGGCCGCCGCGCTCATGTCGTCACCATGCGACGCTTGAGCCAGGCCGCATGCCGGGCAGGGCTGTAGGGCTGGGGCTCCAATGCAGCGGTCAGGCGGTTGTGGACGTGCCGCCAATGATCGGGGCAGACCTCTTCCGGCGCGATGCCATAGCTTTCCACGATATCGACGGACCGCAGGGCCGCCTCGACCTTGGGCCAGCCGGAGAGGCGCAGCAAAAGCTCTCCGCCCGGTGTCACACAGGGCACCGTCGAGCAGGGCTCGCCTGCATCGACGGCGCGCAGAATGTCGATCCGGCTTTCAACAGTGCCGTGGTCGTTCGACGACCAGCGGACGAGCGCGAAGATTGCGCCGGGGGCGAAGGCCACGCGTTTTTCCGTGCGCGTCAGGATGGTTTCCTCGGCAATCTGACCGAAACGGATCCAGCGCTCGATGCGCCCTTCGATCCAGGTGAGGTGGACACGTGTCTGCATCGGCTCAGCGCCCCCGCCGCAGATAGGCCGGCGAAATGGCGGCATGGCGTTTGGCGGGCAGGACGCGGTCCTCGGTCTCGTCCGAGGTCGAGGTCTTCTCGCCCCTCGTGACCCAGGCCTGCAGATCATCGACCGCGTAGACGACACGCCCGCCGATTTTCGAGTACCGCGGGCCGGTCCCGTAGGTCCTGTGTTTTTCCAGCGTACGGCCAGACAGGCCGAGAAATCGGGCGGCTTCCGGGGTTCTGAGGTAGCGGGGCGGGAGTCCTTCGTTTGGGTCGGGCATTTGAGCATCTCCGGTGGCTAGGCCGCGCGACGGCGCGTCGCGGGCTGTCGGAGGTCATCAAAACGGCAGAGCGCCGTGGGGAGGGATGACGAAGATCGCGGCGCGAAAACGTCACCCCCAAAGGCCAGCAGGATCAGGGACTGATGAGGGTTCGATTTTCGGAGATCGCGCGGTGATCATTTCCGCGGCTTGGAGCGTCCCGTGGGTCTTTTGCCGAGAAGGAGAAAGCGATAGCCTTTGGTGGTCAGATGCGTGCCATGGGCTGTCAGTCGGGTGATCTGGGCCTTGAGGGAGCTGGTCTTCCAATGCTCGCGCGACACAGCCTCTGCGCCGAACAAATGCCGCGCGATCGTCTGGTAGCTGGCACGATCCCGGCGCGCGTCGAGTGTGCGCAATGCAAGCTGGATGCGCCGTCGCTGCTGCGACGTCAGGGGCGGAGGGGATCGTTTGTGATGCAGCAGTTGCGCGCGGAGCGTCTCGAGTGAATTGATCCGCGCTGTCCAATGCTCGTCCAGCGGCACCAGGATGCCGAGGGGCCGACGCAGGTTCTTTGCGTCCAACACGAGCAACGCGCCCGTTGTGAGGCGCACATACATCAAGCCGTCCTGCGTTCCGATGACGGTTAGATCATTTGCATCGATTTGCGGCGCGGCGGTGTCGCCGCCGGGGACCGGCACAACATACCCTACCGCTGCCGGGGCGATTGAAGGCGTCCAGAACACGGGTGCTTTGGGTGCGTCGATGTCCGGATCAACCGGGAAATCGTAACCCCCATGCAGCCGGTGATCTCAATCCATCCCGCATCTGCGGGTAGGTTGCGCGATAGTCGGAATTGCGGCGCAGGCATTCCCAAGCCAAACCGGACAGGTCGAGGCTGTCGAAATGCCGATACGCCGCTTCGTCTTGCCAATCCCTGGTCATGGCGAAGCTCCGCGTCAGAGGTTTCGATGGGGAAAGAGTATAGCCGGGAGGTACAAGAAAACGACGACGCGAACGGTCAACTTGCGCAACCTGCGCGAGTGTTCGCCGATCTGGGCCGAATTGCGCAAAGTTCAGCCGTTACCGCCCTCAAGCAGTTTGCGATAGCCGTGTTCGGTCATCCAGCGCGCACGGGCGAGGTGGCTGTCATAGATTTTTTGGGCACGTTCCGGTTCCTTGTCCGCATCGAGGCCGAACAGGATCTGGCTGACCTCCTGCAGGCTTGCACCGCTTTCAGCGGCGTCGAACAGGCGCAGGTAAAGCGTCATATGTGCGTGGTCGTAGTCGGTCAGATCATCACCTTGCGGTGCGAGATCAGAGATCGGCGTGGTGCCGGTGGCAGACATGATTCCCCCTCGCCGTCTGGCGTTAAGGTCCATAAAAGCACATCGGATTGCGTGTGCAAGGACGGATCGCGGTCAGTCAGGTTGCAGATGAGCATTATAATACGTCGCACCAAAATACGCGATAGGCTTTTTAGCTGCGGATGGACATCCGCGTTGTTTTTGCAAGTAATCTCAAGCACTACCGCCAAGCGCGTGGGCTGACGCAGGCCGCGTTGGCGGCAGCGATGGATGTCGACCGTGCCCATGTCAGCGCCATGGAACGCGGCCAGCAGAATGTCACCTTGCAGACTCTTCAGCGGGTCGCGGCGCATCTGGATGTGGCACCGGCGAAGCTGATCGAAGAACGCGCCGAACGAGATGTGCGTTCCCGAAAACCGTGATCGTTCGCCCGGGCGGTCAGCTGTTGGGCCGAAACTTGCGAACTCAGGGCAGAGCATGGGTTGGTTTCATCGCGCCGTGCAGGCTGCTTTTCGAAAGCGATCAATCCGCTATTCAGCACTGAGTTCGATCAGCTTCTGGCCAAGGCGGCGTTGCATCAGATCATCGCCGGGCGTGATCTCCATAAGTCGCTGAAGCGCCGCGATGGCCCAGCCCCGCCGGTCGATGCGCGTGCTGGCGGTCATCAGGTGATCGACGGCTTCGTTGATGCCGAACGGGCTGGGTTCATAGCCACGGCCCGCCAGAAGATGCCTGATGGTATGCAGAGCGACATCCGCGGCGAAGGCCGGTTCCTTGATCGCGAAATCGCGGGCGGCGCGGATCAAGGTTGAGGGGGCGGCCTCACTGTCCGCTGCGCAGTCGAGCGCGATGTCAAAATACGTCGCGGTCTTGGCCGCGGCGAACCATTTGCCCTTGCGCCCGTGAAGCCCGATCAGGTCTTCCAGCAATGTACGGGCATCCCGGTCAGGGTAACGTTTGACCAGATCACGCCACATCGCCAGCCAGGTGTTTCCGCTCGCTGTGGGCAGGCCGAACCGGCGATAGGCCTCGTCTGCCTCGCCTTGGCGTACCAGGATCGCCTCGCAAAACCGGCAGATGTCGTGATGGCCCCATGTCTGGCGATCCCCCTTCAGAAGCGCCTCGGCATAGGCGAGCGCGTCATTCTCGCGGCCTTGTCGAAGCAAGGCTTCAGCCCCGAACTTGTCATCGAACCACAGCCGTGTCTTCTTGACTGCGAGGAGCGCCAACAATTCCTCATGCCGTCCGGCCTCGAGCAGGCAGGACAGCGTGAGCGTTGCGGTGCTGACATGGGAATACCGCTCCCAATCCGACCAGGCGCGATGGATCAGGGCGAGATCCCTGTCGGCATGTACGGTCATAAGCGCGGGATATACGGCGATCTGGCCGAACTTGTTCGAGATCGGAGCGAGGTAGTCAACGCCATCGTCCTCGATCGCCGTGCGCAGCTGCTCCAGCCATTTTGCGCGGGTCTTTTCATCGGCAGGGGCTGCGATCAGAATCGGCACAAGGTCGTCAAGCGTCCGGCGCACGGCGGTGCCAAGCGCGCCCGACGAGGTGTCGATATGCTCAAACGCGGGCCAGATCCGCGCGGCCAATGCGACCACGCCGTCCGCCGCCGTGACGGGATCCGCACGATTGACGGCCCGGATTTCCGCGCTGGCCGATTTCAACCGCTGGGTCGCCTTGGCGGAGCCGCGCCATCCGAAAGCGCTTGCGCGCATGCCGGGTTTGAAGGCCCATTTGTGGACAGGTTTGCGCGCCATCCTGCTACCTCCCGCGCGACTTGCTGCGCGTGATCCAGTCGGCCCCGGCATAGGTCACGGCGTGGATATGAACCTCGCGGGCATCATCGTCAACGGTGAAGGCGATCACGGCCTTGCGGCCTGCTGGGATGGCGCGCAGCCCGGGGGCGATCTCGTCCCGGCGGCTGCCCTTGTGCGGCAGGTCAGCGAGGCTGGCGATGGTGGCCTCGATCTCGTCCAGCCGGCGCGCGGCGGATTGCGGGCCGGCAAAGTCGATCAGCCAGTGTGTGATCGTGTCGGGATCCTCCGCGACCGCCGGATGGAACCGGATGCGATAGCTCACGTTTCGCGCGCGGCCTGCAGCCGTGCCCGCGCGGCGGCAAAGGCGTCCTCGGCGGGGACATAATCGGAGCGCGGTGTGTCGAGCCGCGCCCGGATTTCTTCGGCCATCGCCCCAAGTGCCAACTCGCGCTCCTCGTCATCGCGCATCATCTGCTCCAGCGCCGCCGCCACAGCCGCGCTTTGCGAGGCAAAGATGCCTTGGCCCACTTTGTCGATGAGGAACCGGTGGTGGCGGTCGGTAAAGCTGAGTGTTGTCTTGACGGTCATGCTTGCCTCCGGGGTATGACTTTGTCATCTTAGCGAAGGCCGTTAGATTCGCAACATCATCGGGGAGGACGGATTCCGGTCATTCGCTGCGGGCGCGAGAAAACGACCTTGGTCGGCGGAAAGCGGAAGTGTGCTGCGAGGGCGTCAACGCCCACTTCAGGGACGAACTGCTCAACGGCGAGGACTTCACAACGTCGCGAGAATCTCGAATCCTAATCGAACGATGGCGCCGCCATTATGATACGTTCAGATCGCACAGCGCTTTGGGTTGCTGGCTACCAACGCTAATAGCATTGTTTCAATAGACCAAAGACTTACCATGAACTACTGTACAGACTGGACCACCTGGTGGGGATATTCCAGCGTGATCGGCAAATAATCGAAACACTGCAAACCAATATGGACTTAGTGGTAAAAATGCGCGAACAGAACACAGCATACGCAGCGTTGGATGCAATTCCTGCACAGTTGGTCTCACGTCGATGCCTTAGCATGGCGCAGCAATCAACGGTCTTGGTATGCTGATCCTGCATCTTTCAGATATTCACTTCAAGAACGGCGAAGCGGGTTCGCCCATGGATCAGGACCACCATGTACGGACCGTTCTGCTGCGTGATCTTCGCCAACAATGCGAAACAATAGGTGCAACACCGGACGTAGTTCTTGTCTCCGGCGACATCGCCTATGCAGGTGCTGCTGAAGAATACGATTTCGCGCAAAAATGGCTCGAAGAAGTCTGCAAGACGGCTGGATGCGATACAAGCACCATCATGGTAATTCCCGGCAACCATGATGTTCAGCAAACCATAACGAAAAAACACTTGGTTCAAGCTATTCACAATGAGATTAAAGCGACCGCAGATCCGAAGCTTCTGCCAGGAAAGCTCACCCAGCTTCTTAACGAAGAAGACAGTCGTGATTGGTTGTATCGGTCAATTGAGAACTACAATGATTTTGCAACACAGTATTTTTGCGATCTATTGCCTCCCGACAGAACAACAGTTGAACGGCGCTTTGAGCTGAACGACGGATCGACCCTTTGTATTACCGGCCTGAACTCCGCATTTGTATCAAGTCAGAACGATAAGGAAAAATCGCTCTATGTTGACCCTTCCGCGCACAGGATAACCCATGAGGATGGAGTGACACACGTGGTAATGTGCCACCACCCGTACAATTGGCTGGCGAATGGCCAACAACTTGAAGACCATTTAAACGTAGTTTCAAAAATCCAGATCTTCGGTCACGAGCATACCAATCGTGTAGTCTTGGGCCGCGACTGGATTAGAGTTGCTGCAAGCGCAGCGCATCCCGACAGGCGAGAGGATGGCTGGGAGCCGGGCTACAATCTTCTGGAGCTATCAGTTGATACTGAAGGCAACAGCCGTACCCTCGATATTAAGGCTCATATCAGAGTCTGGCAAAATCGACCGACGCAATTTGTCCCAAAAATGGACGGAGCTGTCGACCATTTCAGTCAATCGATTTCCTTGGAGGCCTGGACTGCTCCCCAAACGCCATCAAAAAGCAATCACGTGGCTGAGGAATCGGAGGTGCCTGATGGAATGGTGATTGAGGAGGACGCCTCCATGACGTCGTTACGAACACTAAGCATTCGATACTTCAAGCTAACTTTTAGCAAGAAGCTGGAGATTGCGGGCAGCCTCGAACTTTTTGAAGAGGACGACACGAAACTGCCCGACCACGAACGCTTCCGCCGGGTCTTGCTCCGAGCTCGCGAGCGCAATCTACTCGATGAACTCAAAGCCGCAATTGATGCAGCCACTCCTGCAAAACTACCAGATCAAGAACAATGAGGGCAGACATGCAACAACTCAAACTTGCAGATTGCTATGGACATGCGGGTCTTTCGCCTGACGCCGCAAACATACCGCTACGCATCGAACCATTTAAGACGATTGCAGCGAACCTAACGCGGCCACAGATCATTGACGCCGTGCGCGCGTATTTTGGTCTGCCAATGCAGCATGACACAGGGTGGCTCTCTGACCCTATTTTGGCGGCCGATGAAGCCTTCTCGATGGTTGCCAACAAAAATGAAATAGCCATTCTGGCCATGGCCCTTATTGCTCACCAGATAAGAGAGGAAGACGATCAGTTTACAGCACTGGTCTTTCTTGTCGCAAATGCCTTCGGACACCGCAAAGCAGGGGTCTATCCTCAGTTTGTCGAGATCATCAAAGCTGCGGCGAGTGACCTGACAACATCCACCCGTCGCGAACTCGATATGAAACAGATCCGCGTAAAGGCGCTAAGCAAAGAGCTGGGCGGCTCAGAGGAAGACTTGGTTCCGCAGAATGATTTCCCAACCATCAACCGTATTCTAAAAGAGGTCAATATCGATGGCCACGAGATGGTCAAACATCTTGCTCAGCAAATGAATACGGCGCTTAGCCCAATGAGGTCAGAGGTCGCCAGACTTCGTGAAGAAACGGACATGTTATGGTGGCTGGTTGGTGGAGAGAGTCGCCTTGTTGACGGGGCATACGCTGACATGAAAACAGGGCGAGCGGCATTTCTGATCGGATCAGAGCTTGCTGAGCTCTCTCGTACGCTGCTTGGCCCAAAAGCAGGGACGTTTCTCATAAATAAGGCGCTCCACGAGGGTCGTACTGACAAGACTTCGAAAATAAAAATAGAAGCTATTCCCAAACTGTTTACCCCTAAAGAACTATCGGACGTCACTCCCAACAGTACGATCTCCGATGTTCGAGATTTGTGTAGCGTCAGCAATGCGATTTCCCGAGCAAGCGAAGTTGGCTCTCAAACTGCATGGAAAAAAATGTATGGCGATGACGGAAGCCTACCAGAAACAGCTGCCTTTTCGCCGAGTGAGCTCGCCAATCAGAGTTTCCGCGAATTCCTTCTCCTGAACGCGCTTTCAAGCTGAGCGGGGGGAAGGACGTTTTGGAAGATCAAATTTGTAGTAATCCTGACTGCCAAATTGGTGAGAATGGCTCGTGTCTGCAGGGTCATAACCCGGTAAAGTCGTGTCCGAACTTCGGGAAACAGGCTGTGAAAGCCCGTCCGGCCGACAGCACTGAAACGGATGAGGTCCCTATTTCAGAGGAGACTGAGTCTGCCAAGGTACGTCTGCCAAGCGGAGAACCTTTCACGCAAGAAGACGTGAATGTGCATTTGCTCAAACGACCGGCTCAAATGGTTGCGATCGTAGGTGACACCTCCAGTGGAAAATCGACTCTCATCTGTTCAATTTATGATCGATTTCACCGAGGTCCATTTGCTGATCGTGTCTTTGCGGGTAGTGGTACATTGACAGCGTTTGAGGAAGTTGGTCACTACGCGAAAGCAAGTTCAGGGATGGATCGTCCAGATACACCTCGAACGTCTCTTTCCCAGGGTCTTCAGTTTTTTCACCTTGCGACATCGCCTGCAAATGAGCCGACACAGACAGCCGACCTCTTTCTGTCCGATCGTGCCGGAGAAAGCTACAGGGAAGGCCTCGACACGCCCGCACATCTGTATGACCTACAAGAGCTTAGGCTCGCAAGAACCGTCGCAGTGTTGATTGATGGTGCCCGCCTTATACGACCGGAAGAACAGCATGAGGTCCTCGATACTGCCCGCCAGTTGGTGCGTGCCATGGTGGATTCAGGGACGCTTTCGACAGCACAGCACCTCCAAGTCATCCTGACCAAACGGGACGACATCGAAAGAGCAGGTGACGTAGAACAGACCGTCGCGCGTGTTCAAGCAACAGTCGAGCGGATTGCTAAGGATTTTGGTAACCGTCTGGCGTCTGTGACACTTTTCGAGATAGCAGCGCGCGATCCGCAAAGCCAGTTTGAACAAGCACATGGTTGCGACGTTCTACTTCGGTCTTGGCTCAGCGCGAAGGAGCCGGACCCAGTTCGCGTCCCGCCGATCAAAGCAATCGATACTAGGTTCGATTTTCTCGCAGAGAATCGGAAATTCGGAGCGCTCTCATGAGCCAAAAACAGCACGTTATCCTTGGATACCCGGACTCTGGCAAAACAACCTTTTTGGCTGCCCTTTGGCACATCCTAGATGCTGGCAGTGCTTCATCGATCCTCCTCGATAAGATTTCCGGTGACGTACGATACTTAAATGCAATCAAGAGAATCTGGTTGAAGTGCGAGCAAGTTCCGCGAACGCTCACCTCAAGTGAGGAACTGGTTGAAATGCATGTTCGCGATGCAACGACCAGCAACAGGTCAGTACTTCGGCTGCCCGATTTCTCAGGTGAGACCTTCCTGTCACTGATTGCCGATCGCGAGTGTGAAGAGGATTTTGTGTCGATCCTCCAGGACTCGGACGGCATTCTGTTCTTCGTCAACGCGGATCGCGCGAACGATGCGTTGTTTGTGACTGACTTCGACTTCCCAGAGGAAGGTTCTGAATCGGAGCAAGACATAGCCGCCGAACGAGACGAGACTGTCGAAGCTGATAGAGTGGTAGATTTTGATCCGCGCAGAATGCCCGAGCAGACCCGAATCATTGATATCTTACAGATATTACAGGCACCGGTTCTCCAGAAAGGACGCCGTAGACTCGTTATTGCGATCTCGGCATGGGACGTGGTCGCGGCTGACGAAGTTGAACCGTCAGAGTGGCTTGCGCGTGAGATGCCTATGCTGGCGCAATATCTCGCAACCAATTCAGAATTATACGATGTTCGCCACTGCGGGATATCTGCGCAAGGAGGGTCATTCGAAGGAGAGGCACGAAATCAGCTCCTCGCTGTCGATCCCGCTAACCGGGTGCAGTGTCGCTGGGACGAAAAAACTACGAATGACATTACACTTCCATTGACTTGGCTGAACAACGATGACGCGTAGTGCATCATCTAGCCAGCAATCTCTGCGGATCGAACAGTTGCTTTTTGGATACGATCGCGGCCACACGTTGTTGGCAAGCAGCGAGACTTCGTCGAAGAAACTCGCGGCATCCCTCTTAACAGACACAGACTGGGACCCGCGTATTGAAACCGGTACGGAGTGCTATTTGTCTGGCCGCCCTGTTGCGGGTGAAAAACGCTATGCCCTAATGAAAACATGGCGTGCACCAGAGATGCCGCGTCCTGGTTGCGTATGGACCCACGTTCTTCTTTTGGACGACGCCGACCTATCTCGCATTACCCAGCTAAATAGTATACTTGCAATGTTCCAGAAGCCAAAGGAGGTTGGGGAATATCGCGAGTTTTCAATGCATATAGAATTGGACCTTTCGGCGGGTTCGCACGATATGCAATCAATCAACCCGGAAACTATTTTTGATTTGGTTGTCCGCACGTATTCTGAGGCAGCTAAACGATTGGTGCTGCGACCTTCGGAAGAAATGGAAGCAGCCATGCTTGCTTTGTGGTCCCAACAGTGGCCTGCATTGCGACGCCAGTTTTCATTTCGGCTCGCTCCGCTTACTGGGCAAAAATCGCGTTCGAAATCTAACTTCAATATCGAGTTTGCGCCTCCGAAATCTAAGGAAGCAAAAGACTTCGAACCAGTTGATAATGCGATCATTTCTAAAATTTCCAATGACGTGGCCGAAATGTTTCCCACTCATTTTCGGCGATTTCTGTGGCGCTATGGCGCTGATACTGGCAGCAAAAAAGAAGATTTAGTCAAGCTTGCGCAACTGTATGAACTCCTTTTCTCAAATGAGAGCAGTGCCTTGGACACTGATAAAACTCTGTCAAGAATTGTGCACTGGTATCCGTCGCAAGAGGCGGCTGGACTTCTCAAGCTAGAAATCATGCAACCTGCAGCTGCTGAGTTTTCCGTATTGCCCGACCTCGATCAGTTTGAAGTACTACAAGCTATAGCCAGTATGCCAAATTCGAACGCGTTTCCCGATCCAGAGCCAGTGGAACAGTCGACAGTGCAGACTTGGATCACGGCTCATCCTACCGAGTTGGCTGCTTTGCTGTCGAAGGAAGCTAGTCGCAATGGACCCTTTGCGGAGAGCCTGTTTGATGGAATTACACCCAAAAAGAATGCCGACTTTCTCTGGGATCTTCTTGAAGATTCAGAAACTGCGTTCTTGCGAGCATCCGGTCGTTCAATAGACCATCTTGCGGATAGTCGCGTAGACATCCTCAGCGATGAGGGTCTGCTGTCATTGCTTCAAGAGAGTCGGGCGAAAAAGCCGTCGATTGCGAGGCTTGTTCAATTCATTATTGGCCGAAATCACTCCGGTATTGTCGAAATGGTAGCCGATTGTGCTCCAGAGGCAGTTACTGCATCCGTGATTGATGGCGTTTCGGCCTCACCATCGAAAACGTCACCGGACATCGGGGAAATTTGGACCGAGTACGTTAAGAGCCGTCCAGAGTGGATCATCCATTATGCAAAAAATGCGGTAAAGAGACGGTCGCAACTACTCGCCTGCCGCTACCTTCTCAATGCTGACAAGCGCCACGTGCCGATCTCTGTTTGGGCTAAGCGCTTAGAGGAAACCAAAGACGACCTCTCGAGCTCTACCGCATTGGAATTTCACGTTTTCTTGCTCGTTCAGGCCTTTCACGAACCTTCCGATGGTTCTCAAGTTCTAGTACGCGACGCTTTCGATGCAGTTTACGAGGCGCTTTCAAATCGAAATTTGGCGTGGCGCACCGAGAACTACCTGACCGATTATCTGCCGAGTATCGGCTGGTACAGTAACTGGGACAAATGCTTAAGACTTCAGATAGCGATTGTCGCTCTTTGGAAAGGGTTAGGTCTGCCGAAACGTACATTGCAGGAGGTGACAAGAAGCGAGCGCTTGAAGGAAGAACTGTACGCCTTGTGGTAGCATCAGTTAGCTGCCGGCAGCGCCGAGGTAGTTTGTACGCTGCAAATTCAACCAATGTCTGCCTCAGGGAGGCCTGTCGGAGGTTGCATGAAAGGCAGCTTTCTCGCGTTGAGTGAATTCGCAGCTCAGTGGGTTTTGCGCGTGCAGCGAATGTCTCCTATTTCGGGCCGCGCTGCAGCATGAAAGACGGACGCTGGATGTCCTTGGGCCGGAACTGCCAGTTTCAGACATGACCCCGAGCCGCTCGGCACCTGACAAGCGAGAGCAAAGTGCGCCCCGCCCGGTGATCCCGGGCGGGGTCGTCTGCTGTCAGTCGCCGTTGCGGCGGGTGTTGGGGCGCGACCAGATGAGGCTGAAGGTCTCTTCGCCGCCTTCGATCACCGTGTCGTCGAACAGGTTGGCGTAGATCGGCTGGGTGAAGCTCGGGTCGTCGAGCTTGAGGCTCAGGTAGTCGCGGCCTTCGGCGGAGCGCTTGGACCAGGCGGCGCCGATCTCGGCACGGCCGACGAAGACGCGGTGAGAGGGGGCGTTGTCGTTCGGGGTGCTGTCCTCGGGGACGATGCGGACGGCTTTCGCCTGAACGCTGAGAGTGACGATTTCTCCGACGTATTCGCTGCCGGTCTTCTTGAAGGTTCCGATGGTGGCCATGTCATATCTCCTTTTGGCTTGTCCGAGCCCGCGCCCTTCGCGGCCTCGATGGCGATCGTCAGGACCGGGGCGATCCGCCGACGCAGCCCCTGTGGCACGCAGCGCCAGCGGAGGACGGTAAGGCCGGTCTTTCTTGCCGCGCGAGGAATGGCGTCCGCCAGGGGAAGAAAGTCCGGGCCGGCCGTTGCGGCCTAGGCGGTCGAGGCGTCAGCCGATCCCGGTCAGATCAGCCGCTGAGAGGCCCGCAAGGGACGCGTGGCGTCATGCCATGGAAGAGGGGATGACAGGCTACCTCTGGACGGCGCAAGACCCCGGCAGCATGCGTCGTGCAAAGACAGGTTTTGGCGTGCAGGCGGAAACGGTGCATGTCCGGGACGTGCTTCGCTACTCCGCGTTTGCCCCCTCTCGCCGTGTCTGTGTTTGTCTGCCGTGATGTTCGGTTTGCCGGCGACCCAAGTGCATGCGCGACCGGGGCCGTGCGCCATGACGTGGGTGTCAGTGATCTGGCCTTACTCAGCAGGTCCTGCCTAACCGCGATGCTACGGTGACGGCGAGGATCGAGACCTGTTGCCTCAATCGGTTGCGGTGCACGCTGACGATGTGGCGGACAGCACGCACCGGCGCAAGCTTCACAGGGCGTTCAGTGTTCGTTGAAAGATTTGTGCGGATGCGGATCTGACATGGCGTTGACCTCGGACCAGCCGGTGACCCGCGCCCAGGCCGTCCCTCCGATGACCAACGCGCCCAGCCAAGATAGGATGGTGATGGCCGCAGCGCTCGCGCTGCCGAACTCGGCAAGACCCTTTGCCGCATGAAACCCGGCGATCCCGGCGGGGATCGCGTAGATCAGGCCGATGGCCAGTTTGATGGGGATAGAGCGGATACGGTCAAAGGCGAATTCCCCGAGAGCTGCGACGAAGCCGCCGATGAAGAGGCCCGCAATGATCGACAGGAAGACGCCTTGGCCAGACTCATGCAGATACATGCCGGACGTCAGCCCGATCGCGAAGGGCAGGGCGTAGACAGCCAGGTTGAACAAGATCCAGCAGAGGGCACCGAGGCCGAACAGCGTGAAGAGGGTGGAGAAAAACATGAGGCACTCCTTTCGAGACAAGGATCGCGCCGCCACCTCCTCCATTGGCACGGGCGGATCATAGCAGAAAACGGCTCGCCTCGGGAGGGGCCGGCCAAGGGGCAAGGCAGTGCATCGGCGGAAATCCGGTCATGCCGGTGGGGCGGCTTTCGGCCGGAAGTCGAAGAGGGGAATGCCCATCGCGCGGGCCTTGTCAGCGAGGTTTTCGGTGATGCCCGAGCCCGGGAAGACGATGAGCCCGATGGGCAGGGTATCGAGTAACTGGTCGTTGCGCTTGAAGGGGGCTGATTTGCCGTGCCGCGTCCAGTCGGGCTTGAAGACGATTTGCGTCACGCCGCGGTTGTCGGCCCAGGCGGCGGCGATGCGTTCGGCCCCGCGCGGCGCGCCGCCGTGCAACAGGACTATGTCGGCATGTTTCGTGTGGACGCGGTCGAGGGCCGCCCAGATGGCCGTGTGATCGTTGCAGTCCAGCCCGCCGGTGAAGGCAATTTTCGTGCCCTGCGGGAGGAGCGGTTCCAGATCGGCCCGGCGCTTGGCGGCGATGTGATCGCGGCTGTCGATCAGGGACGCGGTCAGGGTACGGCGGTTCACGTGGCTGCCCGCGCGGGGGTGCCAGGTTTGGCCGAGATGCGCCTCGAAGCCCTCGGCGGCGAGATCGCGCATGG